>Ga0209591_10000987_pt1 | contig 36496 bp, 25 predicted proteins | sample MAT01_FD_187207 | JGI IMG/M metagenome (GOLD analysis project Ga0209591, IMG submission 187207) | Freshwater microbial communities from Lake Fryxell liftoff mats and glacier meltwater in Antarctica - MAT-01 (SPAdes) (version 2) | ecosystem: Environmental > Aquatic > Freshwater > Ice > Liftoff... | reverse complement strand
TTCTATATACCATATAAATAGGTCTTTAACTTCATAGAACAATTTTATATCATTTTTTCTAAAAGAAATATCCATAAAAAAGATTAGAAATATACGAAAATGATTGTACTTAAACTCAATACCAAGACCACTATATTTTGTGATTAGTTCATAGAATTGATTTTTGATTGAAATTTTATAAGGGAATTCATTTAACGAACAAAAATTTTCATAGTACACATTTAAGATTTTCTCATATTTAATTGTGTCACCTACTAACAAATAATCAAAAAGTCTTTTGTTTAAGATAGGCAAAAAATATTCAAATTTTGCGGTATTTTCTTTCCTATAAGCACTTTGTGTAAAAATTTTTAGTAAATCATCTAAAAGAACTTGCGGATTGAGAAAATTATAAATTTTGTATAATATTACAAGAATCCAAAGTAATTCTGAAACAAATAATAAGGTTAAATAGACTTCCCACCAAAGTAGTTGGTTAGTTTTTGTAAACAATTGAATACTCATAACTGAAGCGATTGCACCTGAAAAGAAAAAAAGGAAATGAAAAATTGTAGTACTTGGTATTAACCAAGAAAACAAATCTTCATCGCCTTTTCGGATCTGAATTAAAGCAAAAATTATAGAAAAAAGAGCTAAACTTCCTGAGAAAACTGTTATTAAATTATTTTGTAATGTAGTAAAAAAATCTGATTTAGTATTAGAATCTGGAATACTTATTGACCATAAAATAGTAACAACAATAGGTATAACTATCGAAATACCTAATTGTAATTTGAGACCATCTCTAATTTTATTCTTTAAAAGATTAAATTTTTGATAAATCCCAGTTGTGCTTTTTTTAGAAGTATTCATTTTGCATAAAGTGTTGTTTGATACTCAATATCAAATATAATCAAATAATTGTTTTTTGATTTGATATTTGTGAATGGTTTTAATAATCTATAAATCTTGAATCGAATAGAATATAGTTATCAAAGTTGAATTTTTTAATCAGAACAATGTAAATTACAGATAATCTTCCATCCATTATCAATTAGTGATAGTGCTATTTCTAATTCTTTTTCTACCAATGGGTTTTCAAAAATATCGAATGTTACTTGTTTGTTTTTGGGATTCTGAATCCAATTTGGCAATGTTGTAAGTAAATTTTTTGAAAGATAAATGAACTCTAAAGAAGGAATATTCTTTACATCAAACGTATGAATTTGGTTATTTGAACAAAGTAACCGTTTCAATTGTAAACCTCTTTTTCCTTGTATTTCTATTTGTTCAATTGAATTTGAAGTTAAGTCTATATCTTCAACGTTTTTACAATCCAATACTTCAATTGGAAATGTTTTTAGTTCACAAGAACGAAAAGAAATTGAGTAAAGATTTTTACAATGAACAATACTTGCCACATCTTTCAGATTTTCGTTAGAAATTTGAATTGTTTGTAAGGTTTTGAATTGTTCTAAACCTGTTAAGGTGGTTATTCCTGTCGAGCGAATAGTTAAAGAGATAAGTTCTTGTGAATTTAGTTTGAGTTCAGATATCTCATTTAATTTTATTCCTAAAATTGATAAAGACTGTAAGTGCAATAACTTAGAAAAGTTAATTGAAAACAGGGTTGCATTTAGTGAAAAATCTTCAATTACTACTGTTTTAAGAGTTTCAATGTTGGATATTTTTTTGTAGATATCAGGCTTCTTTTCGTAAGTTAACGTGGCAATGGAAAAAGAAATACATTTTGGAAATTGTAAAAATACAATTTGAGAATTCGGTGAAAGCACTATATGAACTGAGTCCAATTGGATGTATTTCAGATTTGGAAGGCTATTGAATAACAAGCAAAAATCATTTTCTGAAATAGTTATATGATTCAAAGAAATATAACTAATAGAGGGTAAAATACTTCCAGTTAATGAACTCACTTCACAGTGTTCAATTGAAAGATACGTTAGTTCAATTATAGAATTTAGATGATCTAAAGAAAAAACAAAACTATCTAAATTTTCAAAAGTGATTCCCCTTAGAGTAGAATTTACCTCTGGAATAAATTTCTCAATTACCATCGACTTAACAACAGTACCCGCTGAAGAAGATGAGAGTAATTCTTGAGTTGAGGGTATTGTTGTCAAACTATACGCAGTTTCTTGAAACAAAACTCCATTTAAGTGAATTGAATCTAAAAAGGCAGTTAGATCAGAAAAAAATTTAGGGTTATAGGCGTATTTCGATGGTTGTTTGCACCAATGAAGTCTCATTAAATCTTTTTGATCATCGTCCAAACATTCCTTCAAAAATTCTCTTGCAGTAGAACGAACTTTTTTTGAGCTTCCAAATAGTTCTAATGCGAATAAAACTGAGCAAACATTTATAACATTATCTACATTGTCAATCTTGTAATCTAGCACTGTTTCATTGATAAAAATGGAATAATCATTTATATCTATAAAGGGTGCTTTTGCCTTTGACCGATCAAAATACCGTTTGCAGTGATATTCTACAGTCATTGAAATATTTAGTTCTGAAACAATTCTCAAATCCTTTTCTGTCGGGCGGTTACCAATAATTATATGGGTATACTTTGTAACATTTTTTGTTGAAAAGTATTCAATATGCCAATTGTTATTTTTAAAGAGAATTTCTAAACATCGAAAGGAATAATGAAGAAGCGATCCGCAAATTCCAATATTGACTGTATCCACAGAAGAAAGAAATTGGAAAGGATTACTCAGAATAAAACTGAGAGAATTTAATGCGTGTGTTGCATTTTGAGAATTGCCATTTAGGACAATTTCTAACTGTTGGTCTATGGAGGTTACTGATTCTTTATAAACTGGATTATAAAATTCATCGGAATTAAAGATAGGGTTGAAAGAAGACTGTTTTGAATTGTTTCGTTTTTTTCTATCTCGAAGTTCTGAGCGATGATCGTTGTAATCTAAAAAATTCTTTTTTGACATAATTACTACTAAAATGACTAATGTTCTACGGGGTTAGAAACGTAGAACATTCATCGTACAAACACCTTAGGTGAAAGGTGAGAACTTATTGGGGCACTTATTTCTAATACCAATTAAACGTACAAAAAGTTCCAATCTAAAAAAAAATCCCTGATAAATATCAAGGATTTAAGTTAGGATAAGGGAAATGCTATTTATGCACTTAAAATTTTACGAGCAATTACGATTCGTTGTACTTCACTTGTACCTTCACCAATAGTTAAAAGTTTAGAATCTCTCCATAGTTTTTCAACTGGATAATCCTTAATATAACCGTAACCACCGTGAATTTGAATAGCTTCTTCGGAAGTTTTAACAGCAACTTCAGAAGCAAACAATTTAGCGTGTGAAGCAGCTAAAGAATAATCTTCGCCATTATCGCGCATCATAGCAGCATTATAGGTAAGCATTCTCGCAGCATCTATATTCATTGACATTTGTGCTAATTTGAATTGAATAGCTTGAAAATTTGACAATGGTTTATTGAATTGATGGCGTTCCGTTGCGTACTTCAATGCAGCTTCAAAGGCACCTTGTGACAGACCAACACTTAATGCCGCAATGGAAATTCTACCACCATCTAAAATTTGTAATGCTTGTATAAAGCCTTCATTTTCTTTTCCTATCAAATTTTCTGCAGGAACACGAACATTTTCTAATGTTAATGAAGCTGTATCTGAACATCGCATACCAACTTTATTTTCTTTTTTAGAGCCAAAAAAGCCAGGCATAGATTTATCGACAACAAAGGCAGAAATTCCTTTGTTGCGTTTTTCTCTGTCAGTGACAGCCATAATTACTGCCGTATTTCCAACATTTCCATGTGTTATGAAATTTTTAGATCCGTTAATAACCCAATCAGATCCATCGCGTACTGCAACTGTTTGCATCCCACCAGCATCAGATCCTGAATTTGGTTCTGTTAACCCCCAAGCACCAATATGACGCCCTGAGGCTAAATCAGGAACATATTTTTGACGTAATTGATCTGAACCAAAGCGATAAATATGTGAAGTACACAAACCGTTATGAGCAGCAACTCCCAAGGCAATAGAAGGACACCCACGAGCAATTTCTTCAACAACTAAAGCATATTCCATATACCCTAACGAAGAACCTTCGTATTCATCTGGTATAACAATACCCAAATAACCAAGGTTGCCTAATTTTTTAAAAACTTCCATTGGAAATTCTTGTGTTTCATCATATTCAAGAGCTATTGGTTTTACTTCTTGTTCTACAAAATTTCTAACTTGGTCTCGAATTGCTTCTTGGTCTTCAGAAAGTGTGAAGTTTAAGTTTGATGATATTTCTTCCATTCCGTATTTCCCTTGATGAGTAATTTTTGCTTTAAAAGTAGACTCTAAATTGTGTTTAAGGTCTAAACGATAATTACGAAACTATTGTTCCCAATGTTTACAAAAATACAAATTTTAATCGAGATTTGCCGACTTTCAAGATAAATTGGTAAATTAGAGAATTATATTTAGATTATAAGTAAGGTAGAAGTATGAAAATAGTAAAATATGTTGGCTTAGGAGTTGGTGCCATAGTAGCCATATCTATCGCAGGTTGGGCGTTAATGTTTATGTTCAAGATAGCATTCTCGATGATTAAAATGGGGATTTTTGTGGTAGTAGTTGGTGCAATACTTTATGCAATTACAAATTTTTTTCTCTCATCGTCTTCTAAGGAAAAGGTATGATTATACGAATACTCTTTTTCAATCTCTTAATGTTTGTAGTAACTTCAACTACTGCGTTTAGCCAAGGAGGAAATCCAGACGATCTTTGCAATTGTAAACCTACAAATTCTCTAACAATTGCTGTTGCAAGGGAGTTTATGTCTCAGTTTGGAGCACCAAATTCCATTCCATTTGCGGCACCATTAGCTGAAACTATAAATGCTACAGCTAATTCTCGTTTTTATACTACTGCTTTTATACCAAAAGAGAATAAATTTTACTTCCGATTTTCAATTAATGGAATGTTAGGACTTGTTCGCGATGATCAAAAAACGTTTAAAACCGTTTTGCCTTGGGAAACAGATGAGGGGAAAAAGGCATCGATTATTACTGCCAGTGCAAAGTATACTGGTAGAGACACTGTTGGTGCTATTATGGATGTTCTCTACTATTTGTTAAACAGAGGTTATACAAACGGAACAATTACAAATCAGCCTCCAAGAACAGCGGCAACAATTTTTGGTAATCTCCCTGCTAACTTTAAAGTAGATCGTGAAGAACTTATTACTACCTTAGAAACAGATCCAAATTATATAGCCTTGGGGTTTTTAAATCCAAATTTAAAAACTCAAGTCGATAGTGTTGCAAGATTGCTTCCAAATGCAACTTTTGAACTGCCTCCAGGTTTAAACATCAGTTCATTAATTGCTGCTGTTCCTCAAATCGAAATTGGTTCATTTATGGGTACTGAAGTGCTCGTACGTTTTATTCCTACATTAGATTGGGGCGAGGCTATAGGGAAGTTTGGGTTTTGGGGTGTTGGACTAAAGCATAGTATATCTCAATATTTTAATCCTTCCGATAATCCAGAAGAACGAATCTTTGATTTAGCAGTTCAGGCAGTGTATCAGTCTACAACCTTAGATAATACTTACGGAGAAAGTCGATCCAATATCCGTTCCGATGCTCAAATTATGTCAATTAACATTCAAGGTAGTAAAACATTTTTTACAGGATCTGGAACTTATTTATTTGATGTTTATGGTGGTGCTGGTTTTGAATCGTTAAACATTGATGCAAAACTTACTTCCTATTTACCTGTTACTTTACAATCGGAATTAGGATTAAGAACACCAAAAACATGTTTTGAAGTAGATGGGCAATGGGCAGTAGTTGATCCTTCTCGTGGTTGTTTTGGCGATGACCAAGCACGGATTGATGATTTGTCTTTAAAAAATAGTTCCTATCGAGCTACGTTAGGTGTAACGAGAAAGTTTGGTCCAGTTTCAATATTTTTCGATTATTCACTTAGCAACTTTAATATAATAAGTGGTGGTATTCAAGCACAATTTTAATCAATATGAATAATAAAATCGACAAACCTATATTTCGTTCAACAACAGTTCTCGCAGTTCACCGAAACGGTAAAGGTGCAATGGCTGCAGATGGACAAGTTTCATTAGGAAATACGATAATGAAACCTAATGCAAAAAAACTACGAAGATTGTATAACAATCAAGTTATTACAGGATTCGCTGGTGCAACTGCCGATGCTTTTACACTTTTAGAACGATTCGAAGAAAAATTAGAAATGTATCGTGGTAATTTGTTCAGATCTTCGGTGGAATTAGCAAAGGACTGGCGTACTGATCGGTATTTGCGAAAGTTAGAAGCAATGTTGATTGCAATGGATACAAAACAAATGCTGCTCATTTCTGGAACCGGTGATGTGATAGAAACTGATGAACAAATTTTAGCAATTGGATCTGGGGGTAATTATGCCCTATCTTCTGCTAGAGCCTTACTTCACCATACCGAAATGTCCGCTAAAGATATTGCCTATGAGTCATTGAAAATTGCAGGAGATATTTGTATTTACACCAATACCAATATTATTGTTGAAGAAGTGTAGAATTCTTTTTTGAATTCATATTAAACTAAAAAGGGAACAATACCATTGTTCCCTTTTTCTGCGATTACTCTAAATATTTTAGAGATTCCTATAACCAATATAAGTTGTTAAAACAAAAAATCCAAAGATTAAAAAGTAGGTTATATACGAAAGTAAAACAGTTTTCCATTTCTCAGTTTGTAAAACCGAACCAAGTGTTATTCCTGCAACAAAAAATTCTATTATTGAATGGAGTGAGATTCTACTAAAAAGAGCAAACAAAATTTCATTTCCATATATGGGTATGAAAAAACCTAAATTTGGTGCTATTTGCAAAGAATCCGTCCAATATTGAATAAGTCCTGTCAGAATGTTCCCTACACCAGCTATTGCATTTGTTAAGCAAAAAACGATTGAAACTATCGATAAATTGTTATAGACAACCTCTCGAAATAATAGTGAACCTACAAACCAAAAAAGTAATATTTGCACCATTATTCCAAATCCAGAATATAATACTCCAACACCTAATCCCGATGTCAATTGAAATTCAGATTGTTCTTTCAGTAATCGTATTTGTTCTATCTGTTGTTCATTCGTTAGTTGCACTTTTTCGCCAGCACGTTGAATATAATTCTTTCTCATTTCAAAACCTTGTTCTGAAAGTGCTTGAGAAGAAGTATGTAGCCAATTTACTCCAACTACACTTATTGTATAAAAAAGAATTCCAAAAGCAAAACTAATCCTTAATCCGGGTAATAGCTCTTTTGTTAATGTTGTTGGTTTACTGAATAGAATCCGTAATGCTATTAAAAGTGATTTCATTGTCTAAAATATGGAAAAAGTAATTTGAATTTCTGCAATGTACTACAGAAAACGTAAATAATTGTTTTGTAATGGAATATTTTTCAGTTTACGGAATTGAAACGCAAAAAATGACAGAAAGTGTCATTCGTGTTATGTGTTGTTGATAGAAATTTATTTTGAAAGAACTAAGAGAGTCATTGTGATTTAAATTAATTTTATAGAGTGTTCTGAAAAATTTCCAAAGAAACAATTACAATTGTCAAAATATTCGATAACTCAATAGATTTTCAAGAGTAGTCAGTTTATAAATCAAAGAGTTATAATATTTAAGTACCCTTTTAAAGTACTATAGAGTAGATATTTATGAAGAGATACACAAGAAATCATGTTATATACTTTAGAGAAGAGTTTAAAAAGAAATATTCAAAATTCATCAAGAAAGTTGAAAGAATCAAAATCACAGATAATCTTAAATACTTACAATAATGAGGCTGAATTTGCATTGAAACAATTTTGAAGTAAACGTATCGTCAGATTGTCATAAAGTGTTATCAAAAGTATCATCATTGCTACTTAAAATTGTTTTTGTTTCACTAACTGAAAATCTGTATAGAGTTGTTTTTGACCATTAAATCATCATTACAAGGGATGTAAGATTTCCTTGAAAATGATATACTTGAAATAGCTCCAGTGTATCAGTTGTTTTTAACAATAGTAGTAAGTGCATGCGGAAAACTCCCCAACGGGTTCTCATTGGTATAGTATTGATATTTTCTTTTTTTGATTGTTATTCCAATCAAGAAAAAGAACGTTTTATAGCACGCACTATATTTTCATTTCAAGCTTTTCACCTTCATTCAATTGTTTGGAAAAATTTTTTCCAAATTGATTCTACTTCTAACGACACCTTTAACCCTACGCTTTCTCCAACTATCGATGAAGAAAACCCAATCCTTTTAAACTATTTAAAAAAAACTTCGAGAAACTCATCGTTATTGATTGGTCCTCGTGGTTATTCTTCTGGTCGTAAAACACCAAAGTATAAGTTAGGGTATATGTTCGACAAAGAAGCTGGGCAAGTGATGCTTCGAGACTCTATTGACAATATCGAATTGGGTATTCCACTGTTTTTCACATTAGACGATTACCTCCGAAGACGACAAGAATTTGTAAAAAACTCTATGTGGGATTCGTTAGTTGCACAATATAAATTAGACCCTAAAATTAAATTATCCGAAATGGAGCGAATGTTGGATGCCGTTACTGGGCTAACAATTCCAATTCCTCCAAGCTTAGGTTCGATTTTTGGGAAACCAGAAGTTTCCGTAAATGTTACTGGCGATGTATTAGTTTCTGCTGGTTGGCGGTGGGACACTCAAAATTTGGGAACTGCTTCCGTTTTTGGCCAAACTATTTCTTCCCCAATATTTAACCAAAGAATTGCCGTAAATGTAGGTGCTAAAATAGGTGATAAGTTAAACTTAAATACCGATTGGAATTCTTTCCGTCAAATAGATTTAGATAATCGATTCCGTATTGGGTTCGATGGTTATGATGACGACATTATTAAACGGATAGAATTTGGTAACGTTCAACTTCAAACTCCTTCAACGTTTATAAATGGTTCTCAAGCACTTTGGGGTATTAGGGCTGATTTCCAGTTTGGTCCGCTTTTCTTGAAATCTATAGCATCTCAACGCCGAGGGGAACGTAGAACCTTACGATTCCAAGGTGGATCTGCAAAACAACATATTATACTTCGAGCTTATGATTATTCTCAGAATCATTTCTTTCTCGATACGATGTATAAAAGTGTCTATAGAGCCTATTTTCAGAATAATACTCCTGTTATTCCAGCGTCCGCTCAAGCATTACGTGTAACACAATTAGAAGTCTACGAATCTTCCGTAGATCTAACTGAAGTTGATGCTGTAAACGGAGTTGCTCAAGCAGATTTACAACCAATTGGTAATGGTCAACTATATCCAAATGCAACAAGATATACTCCTGTGGAAGCTGGGAAGGTTGAATGGGGTAGATTCCGTAGACTTCTAGCTGATAAATATGAATTTAATCCAAATTTAGGTACGATAACTATAAATGGAATGCGTAGAGAACGAACTTACGCTGTTGCTTATGCAGTTTCAGGATTAAATGCAGTTGACCCTTCGGATGATCAAATCTACGGTACTTTGTCAAATACTTTATCGGGTACGAATAAAGATACAGTAATTCTTAAATTGGTGTATCGCCCCAATATGCAACCAGGATTCCGTTCTATTTGGTCACGGCAAATGAGAAATATTTATCCTCTTAGTGTTACAAACATCAATACAACAGATTCAAAGGTAAGTGTCTATTATTTAAGTCAGAATAATGATTCATCCGATGTATTAGAAGGGGCTCCCGATAAATTAGTTACCATACTCAGAGTTGACCAAGTAAATAATTCTAGTGGAGCTTCGCCACCTGATGGACAATTCGATTTGAGACCTCCATTTTTTAATCCTCAACGTGGCGAAATTGAGTTTCCTTCCTTAGAACCGTTCAGAGAAGAATTAGTTAATTACTTTACAAGAATAAACAATCCTGCATTAGCAGATAAATATATTTTCCCTGCAGTTTACGATACTATCGTTGAAATAGCGAAGCTACAAACAGGGCGTGACCGTTTTGTTATAGGAGCAGATGTTACTGGAAATAGTGGTAGTAGAATTTCTTTAGGTGCTTTTAATCTACCGCCGAATAGTGTTAAGGTTGTCCTTGATGGTACCCCATTAGTAGAAAATCAAGATTTCAGAGTCGACTATGGTTCTGGCTCGGTTACACTAATCAACCCTAGAGCAACATTACCAAATGCAAATATTCAAATTGAATTTGAATCTCCAGATTTATTGAACCTAACTACCAGAACAATGTTAGGTGTTCGAGGAGATATTGCAATATTAGAAAAACGGTCTGTAAATGCGAATCTTGGTTTTACTTGGATGAATTACGATCAAGCACTATTGCAAGATAGAGTTCAATTAGGGCAAGAAGTTGTTTCGAATACAATGTTTGGATTAGATGGTAATCTTCGAATTGATATGCCCATTATTACAAAATCATTAAATGCGCTCCCATTTTTCAACACAAGGGAAAAATCCTCATTAACTGCACGTGGAGAATGGGCATTGATGATGCCACTTCCAAATAAACGAATCAGTGATGTACTTTCCGACAATGCAAAACCAGTAGTGTATGTAGACGATTTTGAAGGTGGTTTGCGTACAATCCCACTTTCTACCAGTGATCGACAATGGGTACACGCAGCACCTCCTGTTGATGAAGAGATAGGAGCTACACCAGAGGAACGTGCAAAATGGCGAAGCCGAACGTTTTGGTGGCAATATTTTGTTCCCAGAACTCCAGTAAACGAAGTTTATCCTAACCGACAATTCGTTCAAGGACAGGGTAATTTACGTGAATTGAATATAAACTTCGATCCTAAAATTCGTGGTATCTACAATAAAAACGAAGAGTTTGTAGATCAGTTAACTCCCGGATACGATTCAGCTACATTTGTAGACTTTAAAGAAAAAAACAGATCAAAGTTTTGGGGTGGTTTTCAACGTTTACTTTCCAGTTTTAATACAAATTTTGATCTTGAAAATATCGATTACGTCGATATTATGATGAATGTTGAATATGCTGACCCATCGACAAGAATGTATTTAGATTTTGGTATGATTACCGAAGATATAATTCCAAATAACACACTTGATACTGAAGATGGTTCAACAGCGGAAAGCCCATTACCAAATGGGATTATAGACGTTGGAGAAGATGTAGGTATTGATCAGTTGAGCGATGCTCAAGAACGTGAAAGTGGTGCATACCCTCCTTCTTTATCTGTCGACCCCGATCCAGCACGTGATAATTATGTTTTCAACTTTTCGAATGCTTCCCCTAACGATCAAGAACAAGATGAATTTCTTCGATATAACAACTATGAAGGAAATGCCATTGAAGAAAATGGACAATTCCCTGATACAGAAATTCTCAATAGAAATAACGGGCAAGTAATATCTCAAGATAATTCCTATTTTAGTTACGAGATTAACTTAGATGGCGATCCAGCAAGAAATCCACAAATAGTAGGTGGAAATATTCCTGCAGGATGGAGATTGTATAGAATTCCTATTCGTGGAATGAGAAAACAAATTGGAAACCCTTTGTTTTCGAATATACAATATGTACGAGTATGGTGGAAAGGTGGAGAATTACGAGCTAGGATAGTAGATTGGAAATTTGTTGGTTCACTGTGGCAAAGAGTTAATCCGTTCCAAAAAGGTGTTGCCGAAAATGATTCTGTTATGACTGTTGCCTTTGTAAATAGAGAAGAAAACAACCTTGCACCTGATTTTTATAACTTACCTCCTGGTGTTTCTCCTCCGAGAAATCTTAATAATCTCGATTTTAACCAAGATATACGTTTAAACGAACAATCTCTTTCCATAAAAGTAAACCAACTTCAATTTGGCGAAGAACGTATGGCTGTTCGAATTTGGTCACTTCCATTAGATTTTCTTTTTTACAAACAATTAAAATTCTTTCTTCACGGCGATGGTTCTATGCCCGACAATTTCGTTGCTGGTTCAACTCCTCAAGCGTATGGATTTATCCGTTTTGGTACGGACAGTGCAAACTTTTATGAATACCGGGTTCCCCTTACAAGAGGATGGCAAGATTTAGGTATTAATTTAGAAACCTTGGCCGCATTTAAACAATTACGCGATTCATTACAGTATTTTTTACGTCAAGAATACAGAATTCCAGGAGATGAAAAAGGCGTTTTTGTAATTCAAGGGAATCCTGTGCTTCAACGAGTACAATTTGTTGGTTTTGGAATAGGGAATCCTCAACAACGGTTTCCGAACGATTTAACCACAACTATGTGGGTGAATGAACTTCGACTCATTGAACCACAAACTTCTAACGATTGGGCTGGAGTTGGATCGTTAGATTTAAAAATTGCCGATGTTGGAACAATTAATGCTTCGTGGCAAAAAACAAATCCAAATTTCCATAGATTAGAAGAACGTTTCGGAAATAGAGTTGAAACATCAACTTGGAATTTGTCAACTCAATTTGCATTAGAAAAATTCTTACCTAAAGATTTCAGAGAAACGAGAATTCCTTTTGTGTATAAACGAACTGAATTTACCGAAGATCCTCGTTACCTTGCACAAAATGATGTCAATCTTATTGAAGCAGCTAAAGCTGCTGGTGATAATGCCTTGTTAAATGGTGCAACTACTGAAGAAGCAGCTACTCTAGAACAACGAGTACGTACCTCTTCGCAAACGGTACGAGTTCAAGACAACTGGGCTATTACCGGATTCCGTTTTGGAATACCAACTAAAAATTGGATAGTTAATTCTACTCTAAACGCTCTTACATTGGGGTATTCGTATGATCAACAATTCGAACGTACAATTGTGGTCGAAGAACGTTTCCAATGGACGTGGAATTTCACTGGTGCATATACAATTAACATTCCACAGATAGCTACATTTTCTCCGTTTTCCTTTTTAGAGGGTATACCAGGACTTTCTGCGTATTCCAAAACAAAATTTTCGTTGTTACCGTCAAATTTTTCAACTACAATGTCTGTTCGTAGATCTCGAGTAACGGAACAATCTAGATTTTTATCGTTTGCCTCACCAGTAATTCGTGATTTTATGACCCTACAAACGGCACAATTTACTTGGAGAATAGAAGAAAATGGATTTTTAAATCCAGTGATAGATTATAATGTTACCACTGGTTCAACTATGATGCCTTTTGAATTAGAAAACAATATACGACAACGTCAAAATTCTGAAATTCTGAATTCCATTTTTGGTGGTGCTGGAAAACCTATAAACCTTGGTACACCAACCATGCATACTCAAAATATTACTATAAATTTCAGACCAGTTTTACCGAATTTTTTTAATATTAATAATTACATTTCTACAACAGGTTCGTTCCGTACTACCTATATGTGGAACGATCCTCTCCAACAAAACCAAGCCATTAGTGACGTTTCCAAAAGTGCTCAATTTAATAATGCAATTCAAGTAAATAGTAATATTAAGTTGAAATCATTTATTGAAAATATGTTTGGAATTAAACCAGTTCCTGCAAATAAAAAAGACACTACCGACAAATCAGTTATAAATGTTATTGGTAATGCACTAAAAGCAGTGTTTGTTGATTATGAAACATTTATACTTAACTTTAATCAGAACAACACTGCAAATACTATGGGTGTCATGGGTGGAAATGGAATGACTAATTTTTGGGCAAGAAGTCCAACCTTCCGTGAAAATAATCCTATTTGGGGTCCTTCCTTTGCTTATCAAATGGGGTTAACTTCAAATCCGCACGGAAATTTACGTTTTTCTCCATCATCTTCATTTCCAATTGTTGGCTTTGAAACAGATTTGGGTATTCGACCTCGAAATGCTGTAATGCAAGATGTGTTTTCACAACGTTCAACTTTAGAATTCCGTACTTCACGTCCACTTTGGACTGGTGCAAATTTAGACTTGAATTGGCGCTCTGAATTTGGTTTTGGAAGGAACCAGACATTGATAACAGATGCTGATGGAATACCTGAAATATCGAATAAAATACTAACCCAACAAATTAGTAGGTCGTATCTAATGTTGCCAACAATCTTTTTCTTTCCCAACAATACCGTTGGGAGAGTTGTGAACTTATACCAACAAGAACGTGTACTAATTGTCAATACTCCCGGTTTGGATACACTACAAAAAAATGCGTTAATTCAAGACGCACTTTCTACATCATTCCGTGAAGGATTTGAAAGTTTAAATTTCTTCACTAGTGCATTGCGTTCAATAATGCCTAATATAAATTGGACTTTCCGATGGGATGGCTTAGAAAAACTTCCTATATTAAAAGACTACGCGCGGAGAATATCCTTGGATCATGCCTATATTTCACGATATACTGAAAATGTACAAGTAACGAATATTGGAACAATTGTACAATCGCAGAATGTTAAAATGGAATTTTCTCCATTTCTATCATTAACCTTAGGTTTCGACGAGAAAAAATTAGGTGGAAACCTTACTTCCACTTTACGGTATAACACCTCGGTTGAATATTCTATGTTTGCAGCCTCGAGAGCAACTGTACAAAAAACTACAACCGATGACTTTTCTTTCCAAATGAGTTATAATATGCGTGGATTGAAATTCCTAATGTTTGATGTTGCCAATGATTTAGAGTTCTCGTTTATTACTAATTATAAATCTCGAATAGGTTTCACCTACGATGTCAATGAATTTGAAGGTGAAGACGGTCGAATATTAAACGGAACTATCACATTTCGAATCGAACCTCGTATCCGTTATAACATTAGCCAAGTTGTTCAAGCACAAGCATTCTTCATTCACGAAAGTACCACAAATAAGGGAGCTGCACAATCTGGGTTTTCGAATACACAATTTGGTGTTGATATTCGTATGAATATATCAGGTGGACGTTAAAACACTTCAATATTACCCGAGAATTACTAAACCATATTTATAGTTTCTTATGAACGATCAAAAAATCTCTTCTTTTCAAAACGAAAATCGACAGTTTAGTCCTTCTTATGAATTTACCTCCCTTTCTACTACTACAACAGAATCTATAGAACAACTCCAAAAACTAGCTGATACAAATATTGTGCAATTTTGGGAAGTACAAGCGAAAAAATTACATTGGTTTCGTTTGTGGGAAAAAGCCTTTCAATGGGATTTCCCTTTTATGAAGTGGTTCGAAGGTGGGAAAACAAATCTTTCCTATAATTGTTTAGATATTCATTTGGGTACAAATAGAACGAATAAAGCAGCTTTAATTTGGGAAAGTGAACCAGGGGAAGTTCGCACACTTACCTATCTTCAATTGCATAGAGAAGTTTGTAAGGTTGCTGAATCTTTACTTCAATTGGATATTAAATCTGGAGAAGTTGTTGCAATTTATATGGGTAATGTGCCTGAAGCGGCTATAGCTATGTTGGCTTGTGCGAGAATTGGTGCAGTGCATAATGTGATTTTCGGAGGCTTTTCCGAAGAAGCGCTCAAAGACCGAATGAACGATTCAAAAGCAGTTTGCTTAATTACACAAGATGTCGCTCAAAGAAAAGGAACATATTTGCAGTTAAAAGAAACCGCAGATTTAGCACTTCCATTTTGTCCAACAGTTCAACATTGTATAGTTTTTCAACGGAATGCATCTATTCTTACGAAAATGATTTCCGGCAGAGACCACTGGTGGCACGAATTACTACACGGAAAGAAAGGAATCACTCCCGCCGTTGAAGTCGATTCAGAACACCCACTGTTCATACTATATACCTCAGGTTCTACAGGGAAACCAAAAGGCATTTTTCATACCACTGGTGGGTATGCTACTCAAGTTCGATATTCATTTGAAATGGTATTCGATATTAAGGATTCTGATGTATATTTCTGTACTGCTGATGTCGGTTGGATTACTGGTCATAGCTACATTACGTACGGACCTTTGATGCATGGTGCTACTGTGTTAATGTACGAAGGTACACCTACTTACCCAACCCCTGCTCGTATTTGGGAAATTATTGACCGCCATAGGGTTTCCATTTTATATACAGCACCTACGGCTATTCGTTCGTTTATGAGTTTTGGGGAACAATTTCCGTTAGCCTCCGATTTGTCGTCGTTACGGTTATTGGGAACTGTTGGAGAACCAATTAATCCTGAAGCATGGATGTGGTATCATACAGTAATTGGAAAAAAGAAATGCCCAATTGTAGATACTTGGTGGCAAACCGAAACTGGTTCTATTATGATTTCCCCAATTCCAAGTGTAACTGTTACTACGCCGGGAACGGCAACAAACCCATTGCCCGGTGTAATAGCAGATGTAGTTCGAAGCGACGGAACTTCTTGCGATGTGAACGAAGGTGGATATTTAGTAATAAAACATCCTGTTCCTTCAATGTTACGAACCGTTTATGGCGATTCAGAACGATATGAAAAAACATATTGGTCGGAATTTCCTGTAAACGCCATTCACAATGGATATTATTTCACTGGTGACGGTGCAAGAAAAGATGAATTCGGTAATTTTTGGATTATGGGCAGGGTCGATGATGTAGTAAATGTTTCAGGTCATAGGCTTGGAACTGCAGAAGTAGAATCTGCATTAGTGTCCCACCCCGATGTTGCCGAAGCTGCCGTAATTGCCAAGCCAGACGAAGTAAAAGGGAATGTACTCATTGCATTCGTAACTATGAATAAAGGTACAACCTACGAAGCCAAATTAATGAACGATGAACTTCGCCATTGGGTCGCCAAAGAAATTGGTTCAATTGCCCGACCAGACGAAATTCGTTTTACTGAACAATTACCAAAAACCAGATCTGGAAAAATAATGCGTCGTTTGTTACGCGAAATAGTTGCCTCAGGTACAATTTCTGGCGATATCACAACCTTAGAAGATTTCTCCTCCTTAGAATCACTCCGAAAAGACGACGAAGAATAACCTGAACTCTGATATTTATGGTTTATCTGATAATCCATTTGCTATCATTTTAGCCGTTTTAACATAGTATTCGTAGCTAAAAATTGTATATAAGGAAAATATATATGTGGTTACCCAATGGTCTTTTCTATAATGCGAGTTATAATTCTATGAAATTATTTGTTGGATTTAATTTGTCATTGCACCATTCTAATGGATTGTTAAAGATGTAATTTTTTATCCGAGCATATTCTGCTTTGTTTCTTATAATATGGTCGTGATAATTGGGTTGAAATTTAAGAATGTTCATTGTTTTCATAACGATACAAATTACAGGGGTGAAGCAGAATTTGTAGCAAATTATCAATCAAATCCTTTAATTCTTAACGATAGTTTAGTTGAGCCATTTTTCTGGTGGTTTGCTGTTCCAATGCTCGAAAATTTGAAAGATAATTCTACGTGATGTACCGTTGCACCGAGCGATGGAATGTATTATGGAGATACTACAATCCCAAGTCTTCACAACAGCTTTTTTATAACTACTTTTAATACTTCTGAATTAGTTTCAGGTTCAATATATGTTTTTCATTTGAATAAAGATAGAAAAACCCTACGACCTTCTACAGAAAAAAAACCGAATCCAAGTAGATTTTTTTTAGATGATAACCCATTAAAGTGGCGTTTGCGTGATATTACTATAAATCATGATGGAACAAAATTGTATTAGATAAGTAATAACTTTAATGGTGAACCAAATAGAATTACCGTTTAAACCAATATTGGTGAAAGTGGTACAACTAAAGATCTAGAGGACACAACTATTTCTTCTGAGATTGATTACACGTCAATAAAAAATTTTTTAGCAATTAGTCCAAACTCTGTTCATGATATGTTAAACCTGCGCGTACAGTTTGAGTTAACTTCCGCTGAACAATATTATACCATGGATGAAAAAATTCTAGAATTTATTGGTTTATTCACAAAAATAGATGTTAGTACACTTCCAAGAAGTTTGTATATCATTCGATTACGAGGTAGTAAATTCGATTCTGTTGTTCAAACTACTTTTATAAAAGAATAAATAAATAGTTATAATTGAAATCATAAGCCATCAAGATAATAATGTTTTGATGGCTTCGTTGTTTTGGGTTCAACCTTATTATTCTGAAAAATACCTATGTCAATTTGCCCAATTTGTTCAAGTACTATTTATACTAATTTCCGAAATGGAAACTATCTGTTATATAAATGTACTAATTGTAAAGCAATTTGGACTCCAACAGTTGAAGACGAAGAATACTATAAAAGAGAGTATACATTAGTTTCCAAATTATCAGAATTTGAGCAACACCGCCGATATATTGAACGGTTACCAGAACAATGGAAGTTAATTTCTACTATAAAGAAATATTCTAAAGGGAAAAATCTTTTAGATATTGGTTGTGATTATGGACATTTTCTCGATGTTGCGAGAAAAGCAGGGTTCAAAGTTGAAGGTGTTGAATTATCGGAAAATGCAAGATTGTTTTGTTCAATGAATTCCTTAAAAGTGTATGAAGAACTATCGACAGTACCTCAAAAAACATTCGATATAATAACACTTTGGCACGTTTACGAACATATTGAAAAGCCAGTAGATTTTTTGAAAGAAATAAATTCTTCCTATTGTCATTCTGAAACTACAGTCTATATAAGAGTTCCTGATTTTGCGTCATTACCTTCAAAACTGTTCAAAAACAAATGGATTTGGTTCCAACCAAAACAACATCATCTACATTTTACAAAATCTTCACTTTCGTTTGCTTTAATTGAAGCTGGGTTTGCGGTTGTTTCTATTACATCGCAACGACCTAATACCATCAAAACCATGTTTGGAACTATTTATGCTCTTTTTGTTGAATCTGAATTCCAAAAAAGGAACTTCAAATCAACTATAAAAGCTGTTTTACGAATGCTTTGGCATTATATTTCAAGTGTAGAAGTATTTGCAATTGCAATGCAGAATAAGAAATAAAATCACACTTTTTCTATAAGTAAAAGGTCTAAATCTTGTAAATAGAAAATATTTTCCGTATATTTGTACTCTTTTCCATTCTCGAGGCCAGTGTTAGAAAATAACACTCGATTCTGTAGGAAGTGCCTATAGATGATTGCACAGAGATTCAAAATCTTTCGTAGCGAGGTAATTAGTGAATTATACCGGACCCAAGGTCAGACTCTCCCGTAAATTAGGGATTGCATTAGCTCCAAAATCGTCCAAGTATATGGAGCGTGCTCCATATCCTCCGGGACAACATGGTTCTTCAAAAAAACGTCAGAAACAATCTGACTACGGTAAACAATTGTTAGAAAAACAACGTTTACGCCTTCAATACAACATACACGAACGTCAAATGACTAATTATGTAGCAGAAGCTACACGTTTAGTAGGGAACACAGGGGAACTATTAGTTCAACTACTTGAATCCCGTTTAGATGCATTAGTGTATCGTTCAGGTTTAGCACGTTCAATGTACGCTGCACGTCAATATGTACGTCATCAGCACATTCTAATAAATGGAAAACCAGTTGATATTCCTTCGTATTCTGTAAAAGTAAACGATGTAATCTCAGTTCGTGAAAAATCGAAAAAAATGGAATGTTTCCACGATGCTATTCGTTCAACTGCAGCAGCTCCTGCTTATTTAGAAGTAGCAAAAGCAGATTTAACAGTAAAATTTATTTACTTACCACCAAGAGACGAAATTCCTGCAATTTGCGAACTTCCTCTTGTTGTCGAGTTCTACTCACGATAAATTCAACGTACAAATCTTGTACAAAAACAACTCCTCCTTGGTTCTGCCATCGAGGAGTTTTTTTTGATGTAGCGACGGCAAACTTGGGTGTTTTTGCGAATTGGGAAATCACCCCTCTCCCCAAAGGGGCGAGGGAGTTTCCATTTGATGTAGAGACGCCCCAATTGGGCTTCTCTACAAATAAGTAAAATTAATTTTTGGCTGACTTTACGTTATACTCCAATTGTCTATAATACTTGGAATATGTAAAATTTGAGGTATTTGGTTTGAGGCATACTTAAGAGTATTGGGTGGTCAGGTGATTGCATTCCACGATGTACTAATTGCAGTTGGCGACCTTCTTTTTCTGCTGCTTGAGTGATTATTTCAAGGAATACATCTTCGAATATATGATGTGAACAACTTGCAGTTACGAGGTATCCACCAGGTTCTATTAAACAGAGTGCAACCCTATTTATTCGTTCGTAACCACGTCTGGCTTCAGGAACATTCTTTTTCGATTTTGTAAAAGAAGGTGGATCTAAAATGATCATATCCCATTTTTGGTTTGTTTCTAATTGTTTATCCAAAAACGCAAACACTTCTTGAACTTGAAACTCAATATTTGTGCTATTGTTTGTTCTTGCATTTTCAAGGCAACGTTCAATTGCTTTTTTGCTTGAATCAACTCCTAAAGAATACGTTGCACCACCACGCGAAGCGTGTAAGGCAAACCCACCTTGGTTTGTAAAACAATCTAAGACTCTAAGTCCACTACTGAGTTGTTCTACTACTCTACGATTCAGTTTTTGATCTAAATATAACCCTGTTTTTTGACCTTCTATCAACTGAACGCTATAAACGAAATTGTTTTCTTTAACGATAATTTCATCAGGGACATTACCCCAAATAACACCTTCACGAGGTTCTAAACCTTCTAAATCTCGAAGTGAAGATTTGTTTTTTTCTACAATACCTTTTAAAGCGGGGAAAACGGTTGTTAAAGCAGAAATAATATCAGGTAAAAGTAGATCCATTCCAAAACTTAATGTTTGAACAGAAGCATATTTTCCATATATATCAACTACTAAACCGGGTAACAAATCCGATTCACCAAAGGCTAATCGATAACATTCTTCTGAACCAAGAAGTTTTTTTCTTCGGAGTAGTGCCTTTTGTAATCGTTCTACAAAAAAAGCAACCGAAATAGGTGTTTGTTCTTTATAAAGTAATAAACGTGCAGTAATGAGCGAGTTTGGATTAAAAAGGGCTTGTCCAAAATCATCACCACGTGAGTTCTTCACGCGAACAATACTGCCGGGAGCAATAGTTTTAGGAATGTCGACAAGTTCATTGCTGAAGATCCATAAATGACCGTTCTTTATACGTTCATCATGCATCCGTTTTATAGTTAAGGTATCCATTTATTTATTTTTTAGTAAAGTTTGCCAAGCAGATTCAATATCGCCTGAATGAAGAAATTGTTGAGCTAATAGATGTTGTTCATCAATTGTTGTAAAATCAACAACAAAAGTAGGATTCTTTACAGGAATTTGTTTTATTCCAGCAAGTTTAGCAATGTTGTTTCCCGTTAGAACAGTTGAATGAGTTATTTCTCTAGGTAACGAATCAACACCGATTCCATTCCATTGTGGCTTATGAAGTTCAAAAACAGAATGTTCATCAGAGCGAGAATACCAATTGTATCCCATTCTTGAAACAAGATCTAATTTATGTGGATGTAACCGTCCGTCGACAAACATATTATCGTCGATAGTAAACGAAGAAACTTGTAAAAGCATTATATTTCCATTCCCACCAATATCTCTTCCTAAAGGAATATTTTCTAAAAATGTACATTCCATAATAAAGGGCGATTCAGCTACTCCGGGTACAGAAATAGATTGACTATCTATTTTTGTTAAACCAGATTTTATAAATTCATCAACGCCCTTAGGATATTCGCAAGATGCTAAAGAAATTGCTTCTACCATTGAATACGTAACAGCACTAATAGTACAAACGCCGGTTTCTAAAATATTGAGATACGTATCTTTTGCTTTCCCAGTTTTAGCACTAAAAGCAGGACCAATAGCCACAATGGGAGGTTTTGATGCAAACGCATTAAAAAAACTAAAGGGAGAAAGATTCACATTCGCATCTTTATCTTGAGAAGCTACTAAAGCAATTGGGCGAGGTGCCACTCCACTTAAAAGTATATTGTGTAATTCTCTATGTTCGACATCATTTGGAGTAAGAATCATAGTAAGCCCTAATAGAATTTTGCATAAAAATTTCTACAAAAGTACGAACTTTTCAAAAAAAATGGTACATTTACACAAAAGATATCAGGAAACTTTGTAATGAATTTTCTACTTGTTATCTTTGTAACATTCTTTGATTAAATTATTCCTTAAAATTTCAGTATATTTTACAGAACGTTTTCTCTTTTCATAAATATTTGGAGTCATTTTTACTATGCAAAAGTATTTGTTTTCCTTTGTTATTCTCCTTTCTGTTGTGGTAATTTCTTCGAGCTGTTCTCGAAAAAATTCAGACTCAAAATCAAAAGCAAATTCTATCTCTACTAAAACTGAATTGTGGAAAACCGTCAACACACCTGCTGGAGCTGATCCTGCTGTTAGTGCCACAGATGGTGGAAAAGGATTTGAAACAGTTGCAGATAGCTTAGGTTTTGTAACGTATGAAATCAAAGAAGATGAAATGAAATACTTTGGTGATTCCCGTGCGAAAACCGGTGGAGAAATGAGAACTTTAGAATCACAATTCCCAAGCACTTTTCGTCCATTAGGTCAACAATCGAGCACAGTAATAAATCAATCTGTATCGATGTTAGTTTACGAAACATTAGTGAGCACACACCCAATTTCAAGAGTTACTCTTCCAGCATTAGCCTCACATTGGAAAATATCTGAAGACAAATTAACATTTACGTTTAGAATTGACCCAAATGCTCGTTTTTCTGATGGAAACCCAGTGATTGCAGAAGATGTTGTTGCAACATGGAAGTTAATGATGGATGAAACTGTGTTAGAGCCTTCACTTCAATTAGTATATGGAAAATTCGAACAACCTGTTGCATTAAGTAAATACATTGTTCAAGTAAAATGTAAATCTTTAAATTTTAGAAATTTACTTTATTTTGGTTCAGCAATGTTTGTGTTAAGCTCAAAAGAAATTGGTGGATTAACAGGAAAAGAATTTTTAGAAAAGTTCAACTATAAAATGCCAGTTGGTTCTTCAGAATACATTCTTTTAGAAAATGACATTAAAAAAGGAATTTCTTTTACTCTTACTCGTAGAGATGATTATTGGGGTAAAGACTATCCAGCATCTAAGTATACTGGAAATATAGATAGAATAACTACTGAAGTGGTAAAAGACAATGCTGAATTAGAATATGAAAAATTCAAAAAAGGTGAAACTGATTTATTCAGATTCAACCAAGCTAATACTGAAAAATGGGTAAAAGATTTAGATTACGATGCATTGAAAAATGGTTGGATCCAACGATACAGAGTTTTCACTGATGGTCCGATGGGGACTTCTGGTTATGCGTTCAATATGCGTAAACCACCATTCGACGATATAAGAGTTCGTCAAGCATTTACATATCTTCAAAATAGAAAATCAATTGTAGAAAAACTACTGTATAATGAGTACGAGCCTTACAATTCTTTGTATCCGAACACAGTATATGAAAACCCAAATAATCCACAAATTGAGTATAACCCTGAAAAAGCTGCCCAATTGTTAGCTGAAGCTGGATGGTCGTCTCGTAACAGCCAAGGAATTCTCGTAAAAAATGGTAAACCATTTGTACTTGAAATGGCACTACATAAAATGGCAGAACGTTTCGTAACTCCATACCAACAAGAATTACAAAAAGCTGGTATCAAATTAGAGATCAAATTCCAAGATTGGAATACAATCATTAAAAATATTGATGAACGTAATTTCCAATTGTTCTACTTCGGTTATGGTGGGCTTTTAACCCCAAACCCTGAAACTTCTTTGAAATCTTCATTAGCTGATAAAAATAACAACAACAATATTCAAGGCTTCAAAAGCAAAAGAGTTGATGAACTTTGCGATGAATATGACAAAACTTTCGATGTGAAACGTCAAGAAGAAATTATTCGTGAAATCGATAAAATAGCTGCAGATACATATATGAATGCATTTGGATGGAATCCACGCGGTATTCGTTTTGCAGTATGGAATAAATTTGGAATGCCAGATTTTGCAATTGGTCGCTTTACTCAACTTTCGTATTTATATCCTGTTGCTCAAGCAACTTGGTGGTATGACGAAGAAAAAGTAGAAGCTCTTGAAAAAGCTAAAAATTCAAAATCGCCTTTAGCGAATTCTAAAACTGAAATTCTTGAAATAAAGTATTGGAAAGAATTTTCTAAAAACATTATTGGTCAGTAAATTAGTCAAGCCTTCGTTATAATATATGTACGATATTATGGGTCTGTGTAAACAACAGACCCTACATCGTGTGAAAAGTGAATCAACCGTTTTTTGTTGAAGAAAGCATCATAAATTATGTTAGAATATTTTATTCGTCGACTACTGTTAACAATTCCTACTTTTTTTGGGTGTACCATTGTAGTTTTCTTTATTGTTACCTTAGCTCCGGGAGGACCTTTGGAACAACAAATACGAGCCTTACGAGGTATTGGTGGTAGTGAATCTGCTGTTAGTAGTTCTACCGGTGGTTCTGTAATACCGGAATCAGCATTATTAGAATTAAAACGCTATTACGGCTTTGACAAACCAATTTACATTCAATATTTAACTTGGTTGGGTGTTTACCCACGCGAAACTGAATCTTTCGTTGTTGAACCTGAAACCAAACGTTCTGTTGGAAAAGGCAAAACAATTATTGTGAAAAAAGAAAATGGCGCTTATACTGTTTATGATGGAGAAAATCAGTCGGAACTTAGTTCTGCTGAATGGCTAATAGAACCTCAAAAAAATGATGAGGGTGAAGAAAAAGTACGTATTTATCAAACTGGATTTAGTGGAATTCTTACTTTAGATTTTGGTAAATCCTACGATTATCGCGAACCAGTTATAAATTTAATATCAGCCCGAATCCCTGTTTCATTTCAATTTGGGTTTTTAGGGTTTGCAATCAGTTATACGGTTTGTATTTATCTTGGAATTCAAAAAGCTTTACGCCATAATAGCGCATTCGATTTTGCAACTTCAACCTTAGTAATCGTTGGGTATTCTATCCCTGGTTGGGCATTAGGTGCAATGCTCTTAGTGTTGTTAGGTGGTGGCTCGTTCTTCGATGTCTTCCCACTTGGTGGAATGTATTCCCAAGATTACCCTACAATGAGTTTAGGTGAAAAAATAATCGATAGAATGTATCATTTTGTACTACCTACACTTGCTTACACTATCCCTTCTTTTGCTGGATTAACAATGTTAATGAAAAATTCCTTACTTGATAATTTAAGTCAGGACTATGTTCGTACGGCATTTGCAAAAGGACTTCGCGAACAAAGAGTTATTTGGGTTCATGCAATGAGAAATTCCATTATTCCAATTACTGCAAATATTGGTTATATCATTGGTATATTTTTAACTTCAAACTACTTAATTGAAACAGTTTTTAATATCGATGGGATTGGAAAATTATCCTTTAGTGCAATTGGTTCAAGAGATTACCCAATTGTGTTTTCATTTACAGTTATTTCTGTAATTATTACACTTATTGGATCAATAATCTCCGATTTAGCCTTAGCAATTGTAGACCCTAGAATTCGATTTAAATAGAAATAACCCCTTACTTACTCTATAGATTTTATGGCTGACACAATACTTGAAATAGAAGAATTAGACCCACAAACAAAAGGAAGTACTATACAGTCGCTTTCTATAAACCAGCGTCGGTGGCGCCGTTTTAAAAGTTTAAAACGTGGTTATTATTCTTTAATCATTCTAATCGTTCTGTACTTGGTTTCATTTTTATTACCTGTAATTGTAAACAACAAACCATTGTACGTTTCCTTTAAGGATCAAACGTTTTTTCCAGCGATTCGTGATCTTGGATCATCCTTGCCTATACTCAGTTTCTTTGTTGACAAAAGTTTTGTTCCCGGTGAAACATTAGGCGAAGAAGGTAACAAGGGGAATGCAAATTATCGTAAGATTCAAGAAATGTTTGCGACTAATAATTCTGGTACAATTGTGATGACAATGTATCCTTACGATCCTTTAGAAGATATTTCTTCCGATGGGAATGTAGCATTCTTAGCACCATTTGAAAAAAATCCTACTGGAGCTATGAGAATTTTAGGAACCGATGACCGTGGTAGAGATGTACTTTCTCGTATGTCCTACGGGTTCCAAGTATCGCTTTCATTTGCATTGCTTTTGGCATTTATTGAATACTTTATTGGAATTGTAATCGGTGGAACAATGGGGTATTGGGGCGGTTGGTTCGATGTTGTAATGCAACGATTTAAAGAGATTTGGGCTACATTGCCAATGCTTTTTATTATCATTATAGTTGTGTCAATTACCACTCCAAGTTTTATACTATTAGTTACATTAATTGCTTTAACTGGGTGGATTGGGATTTCTTATCAAATGAGAGCTCAATTTTATCGAGAAAAAGCACGAGATTATGTAGCCGCGGCTGTTTCGATGGGTGCATCTACAAATTCAATTTTATTTAAGCATATTCTTCCAAATTCATTAGTTCCAATTATTACCTATTTACCTTTTACCATTGTTGGTAGTATTGGTTATTTAGTCTCTTTGGATTTTTTAGGTTTTGGACTTCAACCTCCAACTCCAAGTTGGGGACAAATGATTGGAATTGGTTTACAAAATCTTTCAAAATGGTGGTTAGTTGTTGTACCTATGTCAGCAATGGCAACAACACTTATAATGGTTGTATTTATTGGGGAAGCGATAAGAGAAGCATTCGACCCACGAACATTTTCTCGTTTACGATAGGAGATAGGAATAAAAATGTTAGAAGTTCGTAATCTTACAACAGAATTTGAAACTGAATCGGGAACGGTTCGAGCAGTAGAAAATGTTAGCTTTTCGTTAGAAAGAGGCAAAACTTTAGGTATCGTTGGAGAATCAGGTTCTGGTAAATCAGTAACCTCACTTTCGATTATGCGACTTATACCAATGCCTCCCGGCAAAATTACTTCTGGTGAGATTCTGTTTACTCCAGCAAATGGTGAAACTCAAGATTTATTGAAATTATCGCACGAAGAAATCTATAATTTCAGAGGTAACAGAATATCAATGATATTCCAAGAACCAATGACTTCGCTTAATCCGGTTTTTACGTGTGGGTTTCAAGTAGCTGAAACCATAATGTTACATCAAAATGTATCAAAAAAGGAAGCAAAAGAACGCACAATTGATCTTTTTAAAGAAGTAAAATTACCTCGCCCAGAAAATATTTTCAATTCATACCCTCATCAAATTTCAGGTGGTCAAAAGCAACGAGTTATGATTGCTATGGCAATGTCTTGCAAACCTGATCTTTTGATTGCTGACGAACCTACAACCGCTTTAGATGTTACGGTACAATTAACTATTCTTGAATTGATGCGTGAACTTCAGCAAAAGAATAATATGGGAATGATGTTTATTACACATGATTTAGGTGTAATTGCAGAAATTGCTGATGATGTAATTGTTATGTACAAAGGGAAAATTGTAGAACAAGGTCCTGTAGTAGAAATTTTTGGGAATCCCAAACATCCCTATACAAAAGGGTTGTTGGCGTGTCGTCCACGATTAGATAAAAAGTTTAAAGTACTACCTACTGTAATTGACTTTATGGATGAACTAGCAGATGGTACTATCATTGAAAAAAATATTTCTGTATCTGATGTCATAAATGAAGTTATCATATCCGACGAAGAAACAGCAACAAGAAATAAATATCTTCTAGCAAAAGAATCATTGTTGACAGTTAATAATTTGCAAGTATATTTCCCAATTACTAAGGGGATTTTCAGTAGGGTTGCTGATTACGTTAAAGCAGTTGACGATGTTTCCTTTGATGTGAAACCTGGCGAAACTTTAGGATTAGTAGGTGAATCTGGTTGTGGGAAAACAACAGTTGGGCGTGCTTTACTTCGATTAGTTAAACCAACAGGTGGTCAAGTTCTCTTTCAAGGAAATGATGTTGCAGAATATTCTTCTTCAAATTTAAAATCGTTACGAAAAGATTTACAAATTATATTTCAAGATCCGTATGCGTCCTTAAATCCTCGTATCGCCGTTGGTAATGCTATAATGGAAGGACTGCAAATACATAAGATTATGTCAAACGATAAAGAACGTAAAGAATATGTATTAGATTTAATGAACAAAGTAGGTTTGTTAAAACGACACTTCGACAACTATCCTCACGAGTTTTCAGGTGGACAACGACAAAGGGTGTGTATTGCACGTGCTTTAGCATTAAAACCAAAATTTATCGTCTGCGATGAGTCTGTTTCAGCACTCGATGTTTCAGTTCAAGCACAAGTACTAAATCTGTTAACCTCTTTACGAGAAGAATTTAAACTTACGTATTTATTTATTTCTCACGATTTATCGGTAGTTAAATTCTTAAGCGATAGAATTGCTGTAATGAATGCAGGAAAAATTGAAGAAATTGGATATGCCAATGACATTTACGAAAATCCAACTAGAGAATACACAAAAAAGCTCATAGAAGCTATTCCGCACGGTACTTTAGAAGGTATTAAACGCCGTCTAAATCTATAATCGATGGTGCTTTTTTAAAACACCCAATCACCTTTCAACGAAAGAGCCATACATTGTATGGCTCTTTCGTTTTACATGGTTTTGCTAAAATATCTGTAGTATAAGTCCACTAAAGAATATTCACAGTAAAAGTATTTGTAGAAACGCTCAATTTGGGCGTAACTGAGATAATTGGTACTAAATTAAAATAGCAATTTTAATTCACCATTACAAAGGAATTCTTACCTTGAAAGACTATAAACAATCTAAGAGGATCTTTCAAAGAAATATTTAACACAAACAATAAAGCCCCTCATTTCTGAGAGGCTTCTTAGTGGGACTGGAGGGATTTGAACCCACAGCCAACGGATTATGAGTCCGCTGCTCTAACCGTTGAGCTACAATCCCTATACTTAGTTAAATAACCCTATGAATATTCCCAACGAACCTGTTAATGCGTTTGCATTAACACCAGTGGGTACTCCAGTAACAGTCCCTAAACCGTTATTCTTGAAATCTTGTAAAAATGATAGGTTATACCCAGCATTTAATCTGATCATTGAAAAAGAAGTAAATGCGTATTCTATATTCAAATTTGGTTGAAAATAAATTGCACTAGCACTAATTTTTTGAGCTGAAGAAGAATTTGGGTTGAAATTTCCCCACGCTACATTTGAAAGTGAAGTTCTACTTTCAAGGGCAACTGCACCATAACCTAAACCAACACCGGGTAATATCGCCAAACCTTTTGCAGGAACGATAGCATAATCTAAGGTAATACCTGTGGAACCGATCTGATATTGCATTTCAGAGGTTCCTGAATCGCCTAAAGATCTAGAAATAGTAGATGCACCACCATTAGAATAAACTCCAACACGAAGGTTTTCTATAAACCCAACACCGGTAAAGAGTTGGAATCCATTTACTAACACAGGTGTTGTAAATTTTTTTGTAAAGCCAAATTCTGTTGCTTTATTTTGAATTTCGGTCATAGTTGGGAACCAAAACGAAATTGTGTAGCCACCACCTATTGCAAAATAGGGAGGACGTGTTTCTTTTTCGGGAGCTATTTCTTCAAATTCTAATCCATCTAAAGTATTGTCTTCACCTTGAGCAAATGCTGAAAGTGTTGCCAAACATAAGATAGTTAAGAACGATAATAATTGTTTTTTCACTGTTTTTTACTTTTGATAATAAGATTACAAATATACGGAAAATTTCGATAAAAAAGAAAATTCTTACAACTTTCTGGATGTTAAAAGTAGTAAGAATCTTTCAGAGCGAAATTATTTTGAATCCTATCAAATTGACTTAGTTCTTTTTGATCACAATTTTAGATGTTCATTTCCAAACTATTTTAAACTTTCAACCAACTTATACATTTTAGATAAATGATTCAATCCAAGTGCTTGAAAAGAAGTTTTAAATTTTTCTAATGGCTCTAAAGCCGTATCCATTGCTCCTGAAGACATAACCGCTCCTCCACCATATTCTTTAATAGTATATACTGTGAAATGTGGGTTAAAACTACCATCTGTAATACTTTTAATCAAGGCAGTTTGATTGTTGTAATAATTTTTTTGAACTCCTGAAATCGCATTGGATAACTCGCCATTTTTAAAAAACTCTAAAAAGGCGCCATCAAAACAAGTTTGTAGACTACTTGAACAAACTGCGGTAGGTTTTTTGGAAAAGAAACCTCTTGTTTTTGTCATTGCAGATTGGTTTAAGCTTTGAGTCTCTGAAACCCCTCTTTTGTACTGTTCAAGTATTAATCTTGTATTTTTGGCGCCGATATTTATTTCATGAGCAGCATTTGGCTTAATAAAAATAGTTGCTACAAATGTTGCTAGTGCAACTGATGGATTCTTATGAAAATCTACCATTGCAGAAAGAAAATATAAATTTTCTGGTTGAAAGCCGCAAACTAGAATTTCTGCTAAGTTCTTTGTATCGGCTTTGAATTCCTTGAAGTAAGGGTTTTTTTTAAGGAAATCTGCAGTTTCTGGACTCATTGTTGTTTTTATAAAAGTAATACAATATTCACTTAATACGCAAATATAACTAAGAATTAGTTAATTTATAAACAATATAATGTACGCATCTAAAGTTTGATTAATTCTTTGTGTTTTTTTGCTTCTTTTTCGAAGAAATGAACTAATAGAGATTAATTGAAATAGAAAATAGAAAAAAGTAATTTTAACAATAAAAAGAGTTTGCCTTTATTTCATGTTCTGAACTTCTTTTACAACACTGATCATTGTTTTCATTTCTAAATTAATCATTGGAAAATACATGAATTCACAAGTCTCTTTGAGAGTATTTTTCTGAACTTCTGTGACTTTATGATTGATTAAAGAATTGCTTTTGTTTGAAGTAGTGAAAATTGATTTGTTTAAGTAATTCGTGTAAATCCCTGTTTCAGAGAAAAAATTTCCAAAATTACCTATTAATGTAGAATAAGTTTCCTTCAACAAAAGGTCCAAACAACTTCCTAATGAAGCTGGAATGTGTAGAGATTTTTTACCATTTTTTCCAGATATTGAAAATTTGTTTGCAAATACGTAATCTGAAATTCCTGTTTCAATTAAATTCTTTGTTAAGGCTACATTCTCTTTATTAATATTCAGTAGACAACCATCTGAGTTTATATTTCCACTAGTTGTTTTTTTATAAGTACAAAAACTATTAAATAAAAACATTGCCCTTTCAGGTGTTGGGCTTTCGTGAAAGTCTTTCATTCCTGAAAGAAACAAAAATTCTGTCATGTTGTATTGACTAAGACAAAATCTTATATAATTAGTCGTAATCACTTTGTTCTTAAACATGTAAGGGCAATTTTTTAAGAAAGATGAAAAAGTTGGGCTCATTATTATCTATCCTTGATGCATTGAAAAAACTTTATTTATGTTAATCTAATTAGCAAATATAATTAAATTAATGTAAATAATCAAATGGTTTAAAGTTAATCTATTATTAATGTATCGTTCGTATTATATATACTTCTTTCCCGTAGTATTGAACCTGTAATATAGGTTACTAACAGGTACCATAGAATTCCTTCTGTTCCGAACAATTCTAAAGCCATTACAAATGAAACGAAAGGAAGTTTTGTGGCTGATGAAAATACACCAACAAAACAAAGTGCTGCCAAAAAAGAAAGTGGTAATGAAAAGAATATTCCAATAGCGCTTGCTAAGGTTACTCCTATAAAGAATAATGGTGTAACTTCTCCTCCCTTGAATCCTGATCCTATAGTAATGGCTGTGAATAAGAGTTTTAATGCAAAATCGGTGTTAGGTTGCAATACAAAGAATCCATTTTGAATGGTAGATACCCCTAAACCGGCAAATCGCATATCACCAATTATGTAATAACCAATTACAAGAATACAACCACCAATAAATGGATATACAGGGGCAAAGTTGGTAAATCGTTGTAAAAGTTTTGATATATACTTTGACAAGGTAACAAAAAGTAATCCTACTAAAAGACAAATACCGCCAACAATAATTACAGATAAAACAACAGAAAAATCCATTGTTGGAATCTTTATTGTTGGGAAAGTTAAATGTTTAATGCCGAAGGACAAACAAACCCAATGAGAAACTAACGAACAAAAAGCAATGGGAATAATGTACCAAATATTTAATTTTTTCCAAGTTGCAACTTCTAATGAAAACACAATAGCAGCGTATGGCAATCCAAATACACTCGAAAACCCCGCAGTTATTCCGCAAAGGAGGAATAATTTCTTAAGATTAGTTTTTAATTGAAATAAATTTCTAAAATAATCAGCAACTACTCCTCCAACTTGCACAGCTGTACCTTCTCGTCCTGCGGAAGCACCAAATAAATGGGATAGGAGTGTACCTGAAAAAACCAAAGGAGCCATTCGAATTGGAATAACACTCTTTTCGTTTTCTAAACTTTGTAGAATATAATTTGTACCTTTATTAGCTTCATTTCCGTACCTGTGATAAATATACCCAACGAAAAACCCCACAAAGGGTAATAACCAAATTATCCAAATATTTTCAGACCGGATGTTTGCAACAAGCGATAAACTCGAAAGAAACAAAGCTGAAATAAAACCTATTACAACACTCAGCAGTACACATACTGCCCCTATTTTGAAAGCGTTTTTGAGAAGCATATAACGAAATTACATCTTTTTTTAATACTAAAGTAATTTTTGACAGTTCGAGACTCTTAGCCAAGAAAGAGTGTACTATTGATAGACTATATAAAATCAAATGAATACTAAAACTGTCGATTCAAATTTTAAAGCAAGTAAGGTAGGGGGGTGTCTGGTTGGCGGTGCAATTGGAGATGCATAAGGAGCATTTGCAATAACACTTTTTGTGTTAACAGTTTTTAAAAATGACTTCGAAAATGGTGTTCTTGCTGCTGTAAATCATTCTGTTGATTCAGACGGCACAGGTTCAACGGTAGGTTAGTTTTTAGGAATATCTTTGGGTGATTAAGTTATTCCAAACAAATGGAAAACAAATCTATTAGGCATAGAAATAGTAGAAACTATACGTTCAGACTTAATAGAAAAAAAGTATCAAGAATTTAATCCTTGTACTATTCAATTCACCAGCTCAAGATTTAGATTGGTAACGATACCAAAGGTGGTAAAAGGTTGTTTAAGTGAATAAAAAAAAGTTATATTAAAAGGCACTTTTAACGTAATGACTTACTATTAATTCGTATATTTGTGAAATGGAAACATTGTATATTTATACGGAGTGTCTATATTGAAATCTCAATGTTACTATGTGTCTACAAGTACAACAAATATTTCAGAAGTTCAAAACATTTTTTTAGAATTAGAAAAAGATGTTTTACATACTTCGGATTTTTCGTTTTTAGAATCGTTATCAAGTTCTGAATTTCCTGAAGCAATTATTATTGAAAGTTCTTTTAATTTTCAGAATATAGATTTAACTAAATTTGCTGAGTTTCAAAAGGAATATCAAATTCCTATTTCTTGCATTCAATATTCACTTGAAGAAACTATAGATTTTTCTTCGTTTCCTTTTTCTATTAGTTCAGTTCTTTATATGTTTCAACCAAAAGAACTAGTCATTCAAACACTGCAATGTTTCCTTCATTCTAGTCGAATTTTAAAAGAGACTAATAAATCGCTACTACGTTATAGAGAGATTATTAATGAAGTTACGAATCTATTTACCCTTATAAACGAAAAATCTGAGTTTGTCTATTCTTCCCCTTCAATGAAACATCTACATGGTTATGAAGAAGGAGAACTACAAGGGAAATCGTTTATAAACTTTATTCATCCAGATGATTTACCACTAGTTCTTGAAGAATTTCAAAAAACACTTCAATCTACATCCTATAATCCCTTAATTGAATTCCGTTTAAAAACGAAAATGGGACACTATGTCACCTTAGAAGCTCAAGCGAATAATCAGTTAAATAATCCTGATATTCGAGCAATAATTGTGAATTCTAAGGATATATCAGAGTTTAAATCTGTAGAAAATAGTTTTAAAATCGAAGAAGAACGTATTTCTAAAGCATTCTCATTAACAGGGCAGGGTATTTGGGACTATTCAATTAAAGAAAATACAGTTTCTTTAAATTCACAAATGTTTCTATTGTTAGGTGTTCCTTATGAGAAAAAAACTTTTACTTTTGATGAATTCCTTTCGTTGTTCGATGAACAAGATAAAGAACATTTCCGAAATGCAATTTTAGAAAGTTATGTAGAAGGTGGTTCGTTTTATCACGAACATATAATGTATCATTCTATTAATAATGAGTCCGTTTGGGTGCTTGAACGTGGTGCAGTTGTAGAGCGTAATCTCATTGGACAACCTTCACGTATTATTGGTACAACAACAGATGTAACGAAGCGAAAAACTTTTGAATTGGAACTTCAAAAAAGTCATGAGAATTTGAATAAGCTTACTAATAATATCCCGGGTATGTTGTTTCAGTTACATCTGAGTCTCGATGGCGAATACACTTTTCCATATTTAAGTTCTTCTGCGAGTGAAATCCTAAATATTCACCAGACCAAGCAACCAATATATTTGGAAGATCATATTACGACCATTCATCCTGAAGATATTGCCTTTGTGTTGGATTCTATCGCTAATTCTGCTAAAAACCTTACTATTTGGGAAATAGACTTTCGAGTTGTTCTCCTATCAAAAGGAATTCAATGGAGACATGGCAAATCTCGACCCGAACGACTTCATGATGGTTCAATTCTTTGGAACGGGTACATTAGTGATGCTACTGAGCGAAAACAAATCGAAGAGCAACTTACTATCAAAGATACCGTTATTGAAGCTTCGATAAATGGGAATGTTATTTTCGATTTAGAAGGGTATATTACATATTCTAATACAGCATTTGAACAAATGTGGGGACTGAATATGCAGGCAAAACCCTTACATTTGAATATATTGGATTTATTTGTTGACATTAATGTTGGAGTTGAACTTCTAACCTCTTTACTTATTGGTAATTCTTGGACTGGTGAATTAAAATCAAAAACAGTTTCAGAGAAAATATTCTTTGCAAATATTGTCGCTACATTAATTAAAAGTCCAAATGGTTCACCGCTTTGTATTTATGCTTCTGTACTTGATGTAACTGAAAAAAAACAAATTGAAGCTCATTTTCTCCGCAACCAACGAATGGACTCTATTGGTACTTTGGCAGGAGGTATAGCACACGATCTAAATAATGTTTTAACACCAATATTGCTAAGCATTGAAATTCTAAAACTACAAACTTCAGATGAAAAATTCTTATATAGATTAGACTTAATCGAAACTTCCACAAAACGTGGAGCTGAGTTAATTAAACAAGTCCTCCTCTTTTCAAGAGGAGTTGAAGGTGAACGTAGTGCCATTCAGTTGAAAAAATTAACTGATGAAATGGTTATGATTATGAAAAGCACCTTTCCAAAAAACATTGTTCATTCTGTTATGTTAGAACAACAGTTACCTACTTTTCTCGGTGATTATACTCAGCTACATCAAGTGTTGCTGAACCTTTGCGTAAACGCAAGAGACGCTATGCCTAATGGTGGACTGCTTTCTATTAACGCTAAAAAAATTACGTTTTCAGAAGAAAGCAAATTTTCTTATTTACAGCTTTCCAACGGAGAATATATTCAAATATCTGTAACTGATTCTGGTACAGGAATGACTCAAGAAGTACTTGATAGAGTTTTTGAACCATTCTATACCACCAAAGATATTGGATTAGGAACTGGAATTGGTCTTTCAACTGTATTGTCCATTGTCAAAAGCCATAAAGGTGTAATAGATGTACAAAGTGAAATTAAGCAAGGAACAAGTTTTGAACTATTTTTCCCAATTGGTGAACAAACAGAAGAAATAAATCTTGAAATTGAAAATAGACTACACACAAAAGGTGTTGAATGTGGAGTATTGATTGTAGATGACGAAGAGGCAATTCGAGAGTTTTCTGTTTTTGCCTTAGAACCTCTTGGCTTTACCGTATATACTGCTTCAGATAGTTTCGAAGCTATTTCAACGTTATCGAAAAACCAAAATGAAATTTCTTTATTAATCGTAGATATGATCTTACCTGGTCCTGACGGCAAATCAGTTATTAAAAAAGCAAGGGAAAAAAATCCTTCTATTCATTGTATCGCAGTTAGCGGAATATATCATAGTTTCGACGAAGATCCAATTTTCGAAAAAGTTCTTTTCCTTCAAAAACCCTATTCAACTTCGCAATTAATTTTAACCGTACAAACATTGATAGGTTCTTAGTTTATAATTTGGAGTTAGTATGTCGCACAATTTACTCTTCGTTCATGGTATTGGTTAAGGCAGTGCAACTTTAGGATATCAAGAATTTAGAAAAAGGGCTTACTAAGAAAATAACTTTCTTCATAACTCCAACTTTCAAACAACTTTCAATTCCAGTGTTTATGTATTTGACCGACTTTCGTGAGGCTACATTGAAAGATGTAATTACAAAGTTAGAGCCCAGTCTGTTCAAAAAAGTTACAGCATTAGAA
>Ga0209591_10000986_pt1 | contig 36516 bp, 31 predicted proteins | sample MAT01_FD_187207 | JGI IMG/M metagenome (GOLD analysis project Ga0209591, IMG submission 187207) | Freshwater microbial communities from Lake Fryxell liftoff mats and glacier meltwater in Antarctica - MAT-01 (SPAdes) (version 2) | ecosystem: Environmental > Aquatic > Freshwater > Ice > Liftoff... | reverse complement strand
TTGCGGGGCACGCTCGCGCCGAGCGGGCGACTCACGGCGCTGCGCGTCGCGACGCGGCGTGGCCGTATCCGTGACCGTATCCGTGACCGTACCCGTGACCGTACCCGTGACCGTTCCCGTGACCGTTCCCGTTCCCGTGACCGTACCCGTTCCCGTTCCCGTTCCCGTGACCGTACCCGTTCCCGTGCCCGTGCCCGGCTCCGATCCGCCGGCGTCGCGTCCCTCCCCGCCCGCGCCCCGCCGGCGCCGCCGGCGACGCTGACCACCTTCGCCGTCGCTGCCACCCGCGGGAGGTGCAGCGCCGCCGTCGCCCTGCGCCGCGTCGGTCACGCGATCTCCCGGGCCAGGCGATGCACGATGGCCTCGAGCGACACCCCGGGGTTGCCGTGGTGGAGGTCGAACGCGACGTGGGCGTTGACGAGGCACTGGGCCCGCGCCGCGGCGCGCCGCGCACCGGCGCGATCGCCGGCCTTGGCAGCAGCGACCGCGCGTCCGCCCAGCTCGATGGCGGCCAGCTCGACGACCGCGGCGGCGTCGAGCTTCTCCTCGGTCGACTTCTGGGCCAGCCGGATCGCGGCGCCCGGGCCACCGTCGGCCGCGGCGATCAGCACTTCGGCCATGGCGGCGAGGGCGTCGTCGCCGGCCGCCCGGCGCGCGCTGGCGTCGAGCGCGCCCAGCGCGATGCGCTGACAGCGGCTGCGGATGGTGGGCAGCAGCTGATCGGGCGCGGTCGTCATCAGCACGAACCGGGTGCGGGCGGGCGGCTCCTCGAGGGTCTTGAGCAGCGCGTTGGCCGCGGCCGGCTGCAGCGAGGTCGCCTCATCGACGAGGAAGAGCCGCTCGCGCGCCTCGTGGGGCGCCAGCCCGACCGCCGTGACCACCTGGGTCCGCACGGTCTCGATCGGGATGATCTGCGCGGCCCCCTCGCGCGCGAGGGTCACGACGTCGGGGTGCACGCCGGCCGCGATGCGCTCGCAGGTCGCGCAGGTGCCGCATCCGATCCCGGGCGCGGTCTCGCAATTGATCGCCGAGGCCAGGGCCAGCGCCAGGGCGCGCTTGCCGCTGCCGGTCGGGCCCGCGAAGAGGAGCGCGTGGTGCAAGCGGTCGCGCGCCAGCGACGAGCGCAGGATCGCGACGGCGCGCTCCTGGCCCGGGATGTCGGCGAACGTCGGCACGCCTGCACGCTAGCAGGATGGGCGCGCGACATCACCTTGCGTGACGCGGCTTCGCCTGCACCGCGACGAGAAATCGCGTAGGTTCGCCGGCCATGTCGACGACGCCTCCGCCGTCCCGGGCAACCCCGACCGACGCGCCGAACATCACCGCGTTCCGCGAGGTGCCGCGCACTGGCGTCATCTTCGTCACCACCGAGGCCAAGAAGCGCGGCTTCGACCCCGCCGCCGCCGACTGGTGCAACCTCGGCCAGGGCATGCCCGAGGCCGACGCGCTGCCCGGCGCGCCGCCCCGCCTGGGGACGGTCGCCATCGATCCGGCCGATCAGGAATACGCGCCCGTCGGCGGCATCGGCGAGCTGCGCGAGACCATCGCCTCGCTCTACAACCAGCTATTCCGGCGCGGCCTGCCGTCGCAATACAGCGCCGACAACGTCGCGATCTCGGGCGGCGGGCGCACCGCGCTCACCCGGGTCGCGGCCTCGCTGGGGCCCATCAACCTCGGCCACTTTCTGCCCGACTACACGGCGTACGAGGAGCTGCTCGACGTCTTCCGACTGTTCTCGCCGATCCCGATCCTGCTCGACAGCGACCGCGGCTACGCGTTCTCGTCGGCCGATCTGCGACGCGAGATCCAAGGCCGCGGCCTCGGCGCGATCCTGCTGTCCAACCCGTCGAACCCGACCGGCAAGGTCGTCGGCGGCGAGACCCTGGCGGAGTGGGTGGCCAGCGCCCGCGAGCTCGACTGCGCGCTCATCTTCGACGAGTTCTACTCGCACTACGTGTGGCGCCCCGACCTGGCGGCCCAAGGTGGCATCTCGACCGCGGCCCGCTACGTCGAGGACGTCGACCGCGACCCGGTGGTGATCCTCGACGGGCTCACCAAGAACTGGCGCTACCCGGGCTGGCGCATGACCTGGACCATCGGGCCCAAGAAGGTCATCGAGGCGGTCACCGCGGCCGGCTCGTTCCTCGACGGTGGTGGCTCGCGGCCGCTCCAGCGCGCGGCGATCGGGCTGCTGACCCCGGAGGCCACGCTGGCCGAGACCGCCGCCATCCATGCCGAGTTCGGCAAGAAGCGCGCGCGCATGCTCAACGGCCTGCGCGACGTCGGCTTCACCATCGACCTGCCGCCCGAGGGCACGTTCTACGTGTGGGCGTCGGCGCAGCACTTGCCGCCGTCGATCAACGACGGCATGAGCTTTTTTCGCGCGGCCCTCGACCGCAAGGTCATCTCGGTGCCGGGCGACTTCTTCGACGTCAACCCCGGCAAGCGTCGCGGCTCGAGCAACTCACGCTTTCGCCGCCACCTGCGGTTCTCGTTCGGCCCGCCGATGGCCAACCTCGAGCTCGCGCTCGAGCGCATCCGCGCCCTGGTCGCCGACGCCAAGTGAATGCAAGCGGCCCCGGGCCGTCTTGGTTGTGACGCTCACACCGAGGGGCTAGACTCTCGACGTCTTCGCGGCCTCGCGGAAGGAACCCCATGCGCACTCGCCTCGGCACGATCATCACCGCTCTCGGCCTGACCTTCGGCCTCACGCTCGGCGCGGCCGCGACCGCCTCCCACGACGCCGCGGCCAAGGCGCCCAAGACCGCCAAGAAGAAGCCGGCGCCGACCAAGAAGCCGCCGCCCGCGCCCAAGCTGGCGCCGCCCAACGCCGAACAGAAGAAGGCGCTCGGCGAGCTGATGGGCGCGTTCACGTTCAGCATGGACAAGGACGCGATCGTGGTCGCGCTCTCCAAGCAGATCGATGCCCGCTACGCCGAGCAGATCAGCTCGACCAGCGACGTGTACGCCCAGGACAAGCTCCGCAAGGAGAAGCAGAAGGAAGTCGCGCGCATCAAGAGCTCGTATGTCGAGTTCAAGGGCGGCAAGACCGGCTGGGACGTCTCGCTCATCGACCAGGAGTTCGCCCACAACACCGGCGAGTCGATGCTGATGTATTGGGAGAACGCCGGCGGCAAGAACCAGCGCCGGTTCTTCTTCTTCCATGAGGGCAAGCTCTGGAAGATGTTCGTCGCGATCGACACCAAGGCTCTCGCCGAGGACCAGCGCAACTTCGAGTTCTTCCGCAAGCTGATGGAGACCCGGTACGGCCAGGGCCGCGTCGACGGTGCGCGCGAGAAGTGGAACGCCGGCGAGTTCGAGGTCCAGGCCGTCGACAAGATGGCGTTCTACGGCTCCTTCGGGCTGCTGATCCAGGATCCCAAGGCGCTGGCCGAGATCGCGGCGACCCGCGAGGCCAACGCGCCGGCCGCCAAGGGCAAAGACTCGATCATCGAGATCATTCGCGACGACGGCCGCGAGGTCGACATCCACGAGAACGACAACGCCGCCGACGCGATCATCAACGGCGCCAAGGGTCGTTGATTTCTGCACCCGGTGCGCCACGCGCGCACCCGGCGGTTCAGCGGGCGGGCCGAGTCGCGCAGGTGCTCGGTGACGGGCTCGGGCTGCGTGGCCGCGGCGTCAGTGGCTAGCTCGAGGTGGCGGCCTTCCAGGCGTCGGCGTCGGTGAAGGTGGAGAGCGTGCCGTCGGCGGCCTCCAAGAGGCGGACCGGCGTGCTGCCGGGAGGCGCCGACAGCGAGGCGTAGAGCAGGGTGGCCAGACGCTGCCAGAGGTGTGGGACGATCTTGTCGCCGGCCTTGTCGAGCAGGTAGCCGCCCTGCAGCGCCGAGAGGTTGACCGCCGGGGTGCCGTGCACGTCGGTGGTGGCCGGCGCGCACACCCAGTGCTCGTTGCGGAACGCGAAGTCGGGCATCGGGTCTTCGGCGGTGGCGCGCACCGGATTGCCGGCGGCGTCGCGCTTGATGATGTACTTGGCGTCGCCGGCCGGGCCACCCATCGTGTGGTAGCGCAGCCGATAGCTGGTGTACGTGAACGCCGCGCCGTCCTCGACGCGGGTCACGTCCTTGCCGCGATCGATCCGCACCTTGTCGACCGGGTAGTTCCAGACCGCCAGGCCCGACGAGGTGTCAAAGACGAAGGGCAAGCCCATGTTCTTGGTCACGAAGTCGTGGAGGTCGATGACCGAGTCATAGACGGTCTCTTGGCGCAGCTCGACCGAGCGCACCGTGGCCGGTTGGCCGCGCGACAGTTCCGTGCGTCCGCCGCCCGGCTTCACCTCGCTGAGCACCTGGTAGTAGGCGCCGCGCTTGGCGTTGTACCAATGCTCGGCGACCTTGCCGCCGCTGCTCGGGTTGGCCGACAGGATCTCGTCGGCGAGCTTCACGAAGGTGTCGGCGGTCGGGTCGAGCTTGACGGTCTCCTTCACCTGATAGCGCTCGCCGCTGGCGTCGAAGGTCACGAAGGTCGTACGCAGGGTGACGCGCCGACCCAAGCCGTCGACGGGGATCTCGTCGTCGTCGCCGCTGTCGGACGCGAGCCAGTCGGGGTTGGGCGCGAAGGCGCCCTCGCCGTCGGGCAGGTCGCGCTGGAAGCGTGCCGCTGGATCGGGATACCTCTGGTCGGGCTCGCTCTTGTGCCACAGCTCGGTGACCTCGGCGTCGACGCGCACGCGGCGGGACTCGGAGCGGGCCAGCTCGAGGGTGATCCAGTGGCCGCCGTCGTTGCGGCTGCCGACGAACTTGGTGGTCTCGACCTGGGTCTCGCGCATGCGGTACTGGGTGCGGGTCGCGTAGCCGCTGTCGTGATCCGAGGCCAGCGCGCCGGCGACGTCCCAGATGTCCTCGGCGGTGAAGTGCTGGAGCCGCTGCGCCGCCGGCACCGACGGGTCGGCGCGATACAGGTCGACGCCACGCTTGGGGTCGATGCCGAGGGCGTTGAGCGGCGACTCGTGGTGACAGTGACCCCACCAGCCGATGTCGATGGGCGCCAGATCGATCGCGCCGTCGTGGTTCCAGTCGTAAGGGATGCCGGCGCGGGCCGGCTCGCCCGGCTCGAGGGGACGCAGGCTCAGCTCCTCGATCGTGATCGCGCGGGCCTTGAGCTCGGCGGTCGCCGAGGCCGCGACCTCGCGCCGGGCCGGCTCGTCGACGAACAGCGCGTCACCGTCGCGGAAGACCTTGGTGCCGTCGGCCAGATGCAGCACTTCGTACCGGGGCGCGGTCGGGAAGCTGGGCTTGGCCAGCGAGACCCGGTGGCCGTGGTCATCGCTGTAGGGCCGCAGCTGGACCAGCGCCATGCCAGTCGAGCGCTCGACATCCTTCTCGTCGACCTCGCGCCGGAAGGTGGTGACGGTCTTGCGGTTCCAGATCTCGTCGAGGCGGTTTTTGATCTGCCAGAACCCCTCGGTACCGGGCGCGGTCTGGGCCAGCGACTTCTCGAGCGCGCCCCGGTAGTTGCGCCAGTACGGCCAGTAGTTGTCGTGCGAGCCGACCTCCATGTCGTACTCGCGGTCGCACAGCAGCTTCTCCTTGGCGGCGAGGAGCACGGCGTTGATCTGGGCGCGCGTCGCGGCCGGCACCTTGGTCACGACCGCCGCGGCAGCATCGAACCAGGCGTGGCGCCGGAGATCCTGAAGGCCCCAGCGCCGGTTCTTGCCGAGGGCGGTCGGGGCGTCGGGGACGTCGGTGGCGGTCAGGTACGCCGTCGAGGCGAGCACGCCAGCCTCGACCGCGGCGCGGACCTCGGCGATCGTGGTGGCGGCGGCGAGGGCGGCCTTGGCTGCGCCCATCGGCTCGGCGTGGGGCGCCGGATCGATCCACACTGGCAGGTCGAAGATCACCGCCGGCAGGAGCTGGTCGGCGGCCTGGGTCGCGAACGTGATGGTGGCGCCGGTCGTCGTCAGCGTCCAGTCGGCGAAGCTCCCCAGGGGCGTGCCGCCCACGGCTGGTGCGGCGACCACCGCCGGCGCCGCGAGCGCGACCGGGCGCGCGTTGGGCAGCCGGTCGAAGCGCGGCTCGATCGCGAACCGCTGGCCGAGGGCCTCGGCGGCGGCCCAGGCCCCGGCGTCGAGCTTGATGTCCGCCAACCGGACACCGCGGCTGCGCAAGCTGCGGCTCAGCTCGAGATAGTCGGCCGGACGCAGCAGCGCCCGCAGCTCGCCCGGCGTGTAGCCGCGCTCGCTGGCGTAGTCGCTGAGCGACCGCCACGCCGCCTCGGTGACCACGCCTCCCGACGCGCTCAGCAGCTCGATGAATCGTGTCCGGACGCCATACGTGCTCATGCGATCCCCCCGCGGGCCACCCGGCCCGGCGCGGTCAGCATATTCGCGACGGCCGACCCCGGTCGACAGCACCTCGGCGCCAAGTCGCGCCAAGGCGTGCGGCCCAGGCGGGGCGGGAATCGGCGGGGCGGGAATCGGCGGGGCGGGAATCGGCGGGGCGGGACTCGGCGGCTGACCCCGGTCGCGCGCGCGTACAATGCGCCGATGCGTCGCCTGGGGGGCGCGCCCATCGCTGTGCTGGGCGCCGGTGGCACCGATCCGAGATCTGCCACCTCGCCGCCGACCAAGGCTCGTGATACCGACAGGCATGGGCGAGGACTCGAGGGCCGCGTTGCGGCGATTCCGGGAGGAGCATGCCCAGGTCTTCGCGATGCTGTGGCGGCGCCTCGGCGAGTTCGACCTGGTCGACGCCTCGCTGGCAGACGCCTACTACGCCGCGCTTGCGTCGTGGGAGGGCGGGGTGCCCCACAACCCCGCGACCTGGATGGCGACCGTCGCGCTGTCGGCCACCACCGGCGTGGTGTCGCGCCGTGGCGACGCCGAGCCGGCCAGCCCCATCGACGATCTGCGCGTGCTGCTGTGGACCTGTTGCCATCCTCGCCTCGCGGCCGACCAGCGCGTGGTGTGTCTGGGCCGGGCCGGCGCCGGGCTGATGCCGGCCGAGCTGGCGGCGCTGCTCGGCGTGCCCGAGGCGGTCGTGAACGCGCGGCTCACCACCGCCAAGCAGCTGCTGCGGGCCGGCGCCGCCCGGGCCACCGTCGACCAAGCCGAGCGGCCGTTCCGCAGCGGCCTGGTCCGCGCCGCGATCGCCACCATCCGCGCCGCGCCGGGCGACGACGCCGACGAGGTCGCGACGCTCCTCGAGCAGCGCGCCGACAAGGCCTTCGTTTGGTGAGACAGGACGACGCGACGCTGCCCTCGGCCGAGGGCAGCGACGTCGGCGCACCGAGCACGATCGGCCGCTTCACGATCGAGGGCGTGCTGGGGCGAGGCGGCATGGGCGTGGTCCTGGCCGGCCGCGATCCCGAGCTGGCGCTGGTCGCCACCGCCGACCTGCTGGTCCCGGCCGACCGCGCGATGACCGAGCGCGCCACCGACGCGGTCGGCGGTCTGGCCAACGTCGACGATTGTGCCGACGTGACCGCGCTGACCGAGACCCAGGCCGGCGGGCCCTGGCGCTCGCCACCGGCCGTCCACTGACTCAGGTGGCGTGGGGCCGGACCCGCAGCAGCGACGCCACCAGCCCGACGACGAGGATCGTGCCGACCGCGGCCAGCGAGTAGAGGTTCAGGCCGTCGCCCAACCACGCCTTCAAGTGGGCGTGCGCCACCATCTTCGTGCCGATCAAGACCAGCACGAACGCGAGCGCGAGCTTGAGGTAGTGGAAGCGATCCATCATGTCGGCCAGCGCGAAGTAGAGGCTGCGCAGGCCCAGGATCGCGAAGACGTTGCTGGTGAACACCAGGAACGGGTCGGTCGTGATCGCGAAGATGGCCGGGATCGAGTCGACGGCGAAGATCACGTCGGTGAGCTCGATCAAGAGGAGCGCGAGGAACAGCGGCGTGACCAGGAGCTTGCCGACTCGGGCGGCGCTCACCACCCGATCTTCCTCGACCGCCGCGCCCGGCGTGGCCGGCGCGTGGCTGGCCGGCGTGCCGGCTCGCACGAAGAAGCGCTGGCCGTGGAAGCGCTGCGTGACCGGCAGGAGCCGGCGGCTCAGGCGGACCATGAACGGCTCCACGCCGTCGGCCGGCTTGTCGTCGCTGACCAGCAGCATCTTCACGCCGGTGACGATGAGGAAGCCACCGAAGACGTACAGGATCCAGCCGAAGCGCGCGATGAGCGCGGCGCCGACGGCGATCATGGCGCCGCGCAGAAGCAGCGCGCCGATGATGCCCCAGAACAGCACGCGGTGCTGGTACATCGCGGGCACGCCGAGCAGGTTAAACAGCATCGCGATGACGAAGATGTTGTCGACCGCGAGGGACTTCTCGACGACGAAGCCGGTGAGGTACTTCACGGCCGCGCTGCCGCCGTCGTTGTAGTAGATGACGCCGTCGGCGCCGGGGCGCGGCGTCGACATCGCGTCGACGGTGGTGCCGAGCCCGAGCCAGTGGTGCTCGTACCCGAAGTAGACCACCCCGACGAAGGCGACCCCGAGGCTGATCCAAAAGGCCGACCAGCCCAGCGCCTCCTTGACCTTGACCACGTGGGCCTTGCGGTTGAACACGCCGAGGTCGAGCGCGAGCAGCGCTCCGATGAACGCCAGGAAGCCAAGGTAGAGCCAGAGCATCAGGTGGGGTACGTCGCGAGCGGGACGGCGTCGATGAGGTAGTTCCTCTAAATCGTGTCGGAATTTCGACATCGACAGGCGCGACGAAGAGGATGACGATGGTCAGCGACCGGAGCGTCGGCGCGGGTGGGCTATCTTCGATTGATGGAATGGCTGAACTACCACCACCTCCTGTACTTCTGGGTCGTGGCGAAGGAGGGCGGGTTGGCGCCGGCCGGCAAGTTGCTGCGGCTGTCGCATCCGACCTTGAGCGGGCAGATCCACAAGCTCGAGGAGTCGCTCGACGTCAAGCTGTTCCAGATGCGCGGGCGCAAGCTCGAGCTGACCGAGATGGGCCAGGTCGCCTACCGGTACGCCGACGAGATCTTCGGCATCGGGCGCGAGCTGCGCGATGCGCTGCGGGGCCGGCCGGTCGATCGACCGCTGCGGCTCGTCGTCGGCATCGCCGACGTGGTGCCCAAGTTGCTCCTGCGCAAGATCCTGGCGCCGGCCCTCGATGCGCCCGACGCGGTCCACCTGATCTGCCGTGAGGGTCGCTTCGAACGGCTGCTCGCCGACCTGGCCGGTCACGAGCTCGACGTCGTGATCTCCGACGCGCCGGTGCCGCCGGGCGCGGTGGTGCGCGCGTTCAACCATCCGCTCGGGGTCTCCGACGTGACCCTGGTCGGCCCGCGCGCGCTGGCGCGCACCGTCAAGCGCGGCTTTCCGGGATCCCTCGACGGCGCGCCGGTGCTGTTGCCGCTCGAGGGCATGCCGCTGCGGCGCGACGTCGACGACTGGTTCCGCCGCAAGGGCATCAAGCCGCGGGTCGTGGTCGAGGCCGAGGACAGCGCGCTCCTCACCGTCTTCGCCGCCGACGGCATCGGCCTGGTGTTCGTGCCGACGGTGATCGCCGACGTCGTGAAGCGGCGCTACAACCTCGCGGAGGTCGCGCGCCTCGACACGATCAAGGAGCGCTTCTACGCCATCTCGGTCGAGCGCAAGCTCATCCATCCCGCCGCCCTGGCCATCCGCGACGCCGCCCGCGGCGACGTCTTCGCCCGCTGAACCTCACGCGATGAGGCGGAGGCCCTCCACCGCCTCGGCCACCGGCCGCAACAGCATGGGCTTGCGCTGACGCGCGATCCAGACGTCGAGGTCCGACTTCTCGATGCGGATGGTGCCGCAGAACTTCCAGACCGGCAGCGGATCCTCCGGACGCTGGCCCATCATTCGGCACCAACGCTCTGACCGTCCGATCGCCGCCGCGATGCATTTCCAGGTTTCGAAGTAGGTCATGTGCTGACCTTTTGCACTCCCTGTGCCCGCCTGGATTTGCCACTCAAGGCGGTTTTTGCCGGCTTGGTACGTCTCGTGCGGCCAGATTGACCGGTCGATCTGTCCAATCGGCTTGTCCGACGGCCGACACGTGTCGTCACCACGGGCGCCACGGCCGGCCGTAGCCTGCGACGTCCGGCATGCACGCGACAACGGCGGTCATGGCGGAGGCGTGGTCTTCCGGGTGAGCTCGTCTACGAATACTTGGAGGCTCGGGTTGCGGGCCGCGTGCCTCAAGAGCGTGGTGCGCTTCTTGTATGGCTTGGACTCGGCTTGGTGTGCGCGGACGTCCTTGTGATTTCCCGCCTTGAGCGGTCGGCGGTTGAGGAGACGCAGCTTGTACGACGCGGATTCTGCGCAGCCGGCTGTCTTGGCAGCCTTCGCTGGTTCGTTGGTGTCGAACCGCAGCGGAAGCAGCCAGCACTCGGTCTCGTCGACCGCCACGGCGAAGATGAACTTGCCGGCATGCTCCGCGTAGAACGCTGGATCGATCAGGCTTTCTAACCTTAGGGCCCGCGAACGAACAAGTCGACCGTTCTCGCGGCCGATCCATCCCGGCTGGCTGCGTTGCCGGTTCCGGTCCTCGGGGTCACCTCCGTCGAGGATGCTCCCCTGCGGTCGTCACCGTCGCCTTGCCATCCGAGCGCCTCGACCGCGATCATCGATCGACTTGTTCATTCGCGGGCCCTTAGACCAAGCCCTTGAGGAGCGAGGCGTCGCCTTGCAGGGCGACCCGCTGTAGATACAGGGACAGGCCGCGCTGGGCGCCGAGCTCGGCACCGTCACCGGCGCGGCCGGGGCCGCCGTGCTGGAGCTGGGGCAGGGCGGTGCCGGGGCCGGGCGACAGCGACGCCATCTTGTCGCTGCCGATGTAAACCCGGCCGGCGCTGCCGGCGGCGACCGGGACGAAGCGAGCCAGCCAGTCCTTGTCGTTGGAGTAGCAGGACGTGACCAGGCTGCCGTGGCCGCGCGCGACGATCGCGGCGGCCAGCTCGGGATCGCCGGAGTACGTAGCGACGGTGGCGACCGGGCCGAAGACCTCGTGGTCGTTCATCGCGTCACAGCCCAAGGCGTCGGCGGTGCGCCGCAGCACCGGGCCAACGAAGTACCCCTTGCCGGCCGCGATGCCGACCGGGTTGATGGCGCCGGTGCCGCCGTAGGCCTCGTCGGTGGCGGCGGCCAAGCGGGCGATGCCGGCGCGGACGTCGCGCTGTTGGGCGGCGGTGGCCAGCGGGCCCATGCGGACCTCGTCGCGGGCGGGGTCGCCGACCACCACCGCGGCCAGGCGCTCGCGCAGCCCGTCGACGACCTCGTCGGCGCGCTCGGCCGGGACGATGACGCGGCGGATCGCGGTGCACTTCTGCCCGGCCTTCTGCGTCATGTCGCGGGCCACGTCGGCCAGGAACAGCCGGCCGGCCTCGCTGCCCAGGTCGACGTCGGGCGCGAGCACTGCCGAATTCAAGCTGTCGGCCTCGATGTTGACGCGCACCGACTCGGCGAGCACCCGGGCGTGACCGCGCAGCAGGCGGGCGGTGTCCGACGAGCCGGTGAAGGCCAGCACGTCAGGGCCGCGCAGGTGGTCGACCAGATCGCCGGCCGGGCCGCACACCAGCTGGAGCGCGCCCTCGGGCAGGATGCCGGCCTCGACCCACAGCGTGACGACGCGGTGGGTGACGTGGGCGGTCGCGGTGGCCGGCTTGCAGACCACCGGCATGCCGGCGAGCAGCGCGCACGCGAGCTTCTCGCCCAGGCCCCAGGCCGGAAAGTTGAACGCGTTGATGAGCAGGGCGACCCCGGGTCGGGCGACCCAGGCGTGCTGGCCCGAGAGCCGAGCGGTGCGGCCCAGCTGGACCGGCTCACCGTCGGCGAGCAGGCGCGCGCTGCCCAGGGTCCGGGCCAGGTCGGCGTAGAAGGCGAGCGTGGCGCTGGCCCCGTCGATGTCGAACTTGGCGTCGCCGCGGGTGTTGCCGGCGTTGGCGATCGCGAGCTCGATGAGCTCCTCGCGGGCGCCGTGGAGCGCCTTGGCCAGGGCCGCCAGCCGCTCGCCGCGCTCGGCAAAGGTGAGCGCGCGCAGGGCCGGTCCGCCGCGGTCGCGCCCGAAAGCCAGGGCGCGGCCGAAGTCGAGGCCGTGGCCGTAGACGATCGCGACCGGCTCCTCAGTGGCCGGGTTGACGAGCGTGGTTGCGGGCCCGTCGCCGGGGGTCCAAGTGCCGGACAGGTAGCTGGCCAAGATCTCCATCGCGCGGACCATACACCGGGCTCCCCATCCCGCAGTACCATCGCCCGTCGTGGGGCTCCGCAACCGTCTGCTCGCTGGCTTCTTCGCGCTGCTGGTCGTCGTGGCCGGCGGTGCGTTCGGTTACTGGTGGCTCGGCCACGGTCGCTGGGCGTGGCACGACTGTCTCTACATGACGGTCATCACCGTCACCACCGTCGGCTACGGCGAGAGCTTGCCGGGCATGGACACCGCGCCGTACGTGCGGAGCTTCACGATGGTGCTCTTGGTGTTCGGCACCGGCACGCTCGTCTACTTCGCGTCGATGATCACCGCGTTCGTGGTGGAGGGCGACCTGCGCAACGTGCTGCACGCGTCGCGCATGAAAAAAAGGATGCGACTCATGAAGGATCACTTCGTCGTGTGCGGGGTCGGGTCGACCGGGCGCCACATCGTCAACGAGCTGCTGACGACCGGGCACCGCGTGGTGGCGATCGACGTCAACGAGGCCGAGCTGCGCGAGATCGCGACCGCGTTCCCCAAGGGCGCGTACACGTTCGTCGTCGGCGACGCCACCGACGACGAGATCTTGGGCCAGGTCAACCTGGCCGCGGCCACCGGCCTGGCCGCCGCGCTGTCCAACGACAAGGACAACCTCTACCTGGTCGTCGCGACCCGCCAGATCACCATGACCGCGCGGGTCATCGCGCGCTGCAGCGAGCTCAACCACGTCGACAAGCTCAAGCGGGCCGGCGCCGACGCGGTGGTGTCGCCCAACTTCATCGGCGGCATGCGCATGGTGTCCGAGCTGGTGCGGCCGTCGGTGGTGAAGTTCCTCGACGAGATGCTGCGCGACAAGAACGAGTCGATGCGCATCGAAGAGCTCGAGATCGCGGCGGGCTCGCGGCTCGACGACGTGTCGCTGCGTGACGCCGATATCCGTGGCAAGCACGGCATGAGCGTGCTGGCGGTGCGGGCTAGCGCGACCGCCGGCTGGGAGTACAACCCGGCACCCGACCGCAAGCTGCGGGCCGGCTCGATCCTGGTCGTGATGGGCTCGGTCGCGCAGGTGTTGGCGCTGCGCAAGAGCAGCGAGCCGTGACGCAACCGCGGGGCGGTGTCAGCGTCCCGTAAGGGCCCGCGAGTGGACAAGTCGATCGATGATCGCGGTCGAGGCGCTCGGATGGCAAGGCGACGGTGAGGACCGCAGGGGAGCATCCTCGACGGATGTGACCCGAGGACCGGAACCGGCAACGCAGCCAGCCGGGATGGATCGGCCGCGAGAACGGTCGACTTGTTCATTCGCGGGCCCTAAGCAATGGCTCGACGACGTGATCCGGCGTCGATCGACGCACGGCCCACGTCAGGACCACGCTCATGCTGGCACGCGCACTGTTCGGGTTGTTCGCCGCCACCGCGGTCACGGCTGCCGGAGCCGCCGCCGACGAGTCGCCGGCGCTCGCCGCGCTCGAGCGCGACTTCACCGCGCGCACCGGCGCGACCCTGGTCTTCGAGCGCGCCGACCTGCCGGGCCGCTGGTACGACGACATGCCCGCGCTCACCGCCGCGCGCCGGCTCGCGGCGACCCGCATCCTCCTCGCCGAGGCCGGCAAGTATCCGGTCGGCTGCCTCGGGCGGGTCGGCGTCACCCGGCTCGGCGTGTTCGACGCGCTGGTCAACCAGACCGGCGACGGCTTTCGGCCCTTCGACGACGCCCGCGGCGGCTACGTCTATTTCGGCATGTGGCGCCGCGCTGGTGCCATCGTCGCGGCCTACTACACCGACGGCCAGCTGCCGCTGACCTTCCACCACGAGGTCTTCCACGCCGTCGACGACGCGTCGAGATTCGACGAGGACGACGAGGACGACGAGGACGACGAGGACGACGAGGACGACGAGGACGACGAGGACGACGAGCGCTTCGGCGACGCGCTGGCCGGCGACGATCGGTACCCGGCGCTGGCGATCGACGGCGCCGATCTGGCCGCGCTGGCCGCGCGCAAGGGCGACCTCCTCGAGCGCGCGGTCGGCGACTACGCCGGCAAGAGCGCGGGCGAGGATCAAGCCGAGACCGCCCGCTGGCTGATGTCGCACCTCGCTACCGGGCTCTGGCAGGCTACGGTCCGTCTCGAGTTGCCCGGCAGCCAGCGCATCTTGCACGTGCTCGCGCAGTACGCCGCCGCCGGCGACGACGCGCCTGGGGTGGTCTCGCTGGTCGAGGCCGCGCTCGGACGCGATCCGGAGCGGGGGCGCCGGGCCTTCGCGACCGCGGTCGACGTCGGCGTGAAGGTCGTCCTCGAGCGCATCGCGCCCGACGGCCGGTTCGTGGTGTGGGGCCGCGCGTCGACCGGGGGCGGTAACTCGACCCTGCGGGTCGACCTCGCGCGGATCGGCGTGGTCGGGGCTCGGCTCGGCGAGCTGGCGCCGGGGCTCTGCGCCAGCGTCGGGGCCCGCGACGCCGCGGCGGCCCGGCTGGTCGACGTGCTCGACCGCTACCAGGCGTACATCGCGGCGCGCTGGTCGATCTCCGACGGCACGGTGCAGGTCTTCGCCGACGCCCGGGCCCGGGTGCAGGACGCGCTCGCGGTGGTGCCGCCCCGCGCCAACCGGTACCTGGCCAAGGTCGACGCCGAGCTGGTCGACCCAACCTGGCGCGCCGCGATCCGCGCGGTGCAGCCGGCCACGGTCAAGCTCGGCGGCGGCTCGGGCGTGAACCTCGCGCCGACCGGCCTGATCCTCACCGCCGGCCACGTCGTCGACCGGGTGGGGGCCCGGCTGACGGTCCGGTTTCCGGACGGTCGCGAGTACCAGGGCGTGGCGACCGCCTTCGATGACGAGCTCGACCTCGGCCTGGTGAGGCTGACCGGCGGGCGCGGCCTGCCGGTCGCGCGCATGGCCGCCGCGGCGCCCAAGCGCGGCGACGACGTGGTGGTGATCGGCCAGCCCGGCACTCGAACGCCCGACGGCGCCGCGACCGGCTACCAGCCCTGGCAGGTCTCGGTCGGCACCATCCGCGGCTTCCGCGCCGGCGATCGGACTGGCGCGCAGCACCTCGGTCGCGCCAAGCACGACGCCTGGACCTACTGGGGCCACTCCGGCAGCCCGCTGTTCGATCGGGCCGGCGCCATCGTCGCGCTGCACAACAGCTGGGACGCGCGGACCGCGATGCGCCACGCCGTGACGTGGGAGGCGATCGTCGAGTTCCTCGACGCGAACCGCTAGCGCACGGTCGCACCGTCCGATCTCCGGACAGCCTCGCTCGACGGGCACGGGTGCGGTAGTGATCGGGCCGCATGGCCGACTTCTCACACCTGCACGTGCACACCCAGTACAGCCTGCTCGACGGCGCGATCCGGGTGAAGGACCTGTTCCCCACGCTCAAGGCGCGCGGCATGGACACGGTGGCGGTCACCGATCACGGCAACATGTTCGGCGCGATCGATCTGTACACCGAGGCCAAGCCGCACGACGTCAAGGTCATCTTCGGCTGCGAGACCTACGTCGCCTCGGCCGATCTCGCCGACCGCACCAACCGCCGCAACTACCACCTCGTGCTGCTCGCCGAGAACGAGGTCGGCTACAAGAACCTGTCGTACCTCAACTCGATGGGGTACCTGAAGGGCTTCTACTACAACCCGCGCGTCGACAAGAAGATCCTGCGCGAGCACCACGAGGGCATCATCGCGATGAGCGCGTGCCTCGGCGGTGAGGTCGCCCAGACGCTGGTGAAGGGCGGCACCGAGCAGGCCGAGGCGGTCGCCCGCGAGTACGAAGACATCTTCGGCAAGGGCAACTTCTTCCTCGAGCTGATGCCGACCAAGACCCCCGAGCAGCAGGAGCTCAACGAGGCGCTGGTCAAGATGGGCGCCAAGCTCGACATGCCGCTGGTCGCGACCAACGACTGCCACTACGTCGACCGCGCCGACGCCGCCGCGCACGAAGTGCTCATGGCGATCCAGACCGGCAAGAGCCTGTCGGACGACAAGCGCATGAAGCACACCGTCGACAGCTACTACCTGAAGTCGCCGTCGGAGATGAACGCCGAGCTGGGCCACATTCCCCAAGCCCTCGAGAGCACGGTCGCGATCGCCAAGCGCTGCAACGTCAAGCTCGACCTCGGCAAGACCTTCTTGCCCAAGTACGGCGTGCCCGACGGCCACGACCGCGACACCTACATCACCGAGGTCGCCACCGCCGGCCTCAACAAGCGCTTCGCGCACCTGGCCGCGCGGGGCAAGGCCTTCGAGCCCGACCGCTACCGCGAGCGCCTCACTACCGAGCTGGCCGTCATCCACAAGATGGGCTTCTCGGGCTACTTCCTCATCGTCTGGGATTTCATCAACTGGGCCAAGCTGCAGGGCATCCCGGTCGGCCCCGGCCGCGGCTCGGGCGCCGGCTCCATCGTCGCGTACGCGATGGGCATCACCGACATCGATCCGATCGACATGAAGCTGCTCTTCGAGCGCTTCTTGAACCCCGAGCGGGTCTCGATGCCGGACTTCGACGTCGACTTCTGCATGAACCGGCGCGACGAGGTCATCAAGTACGTCCAGGGCAAGTATGGCCGCGACCGGGTCGCGCAGATCGCGACGTTCCACCAGCTCAAGGCCCGCGGCGTCATCCGCGACATCGCGCGCGTCATGGAGATCCCGTTCGCCGAGGCCGACCGGCTGGCCAAGCTGGTGCCCGAGCCGGTGCAGGGCAAGACCCCGCCGGTCAAGGAGGCCATCGAGAACACGCCCGAGCTGAAGGCGCTCTACAACGAGAGCCCGATGCACCGGCAGCTGCTCGACATCGCGGCGTCGCTCGAGGGGCTCAACCGCCACGCCGGCATGCACGCCGCCGGCATCGTGATTTCCGAGGAGCCGGTCTGGACCTACGTCCCGTGCTTCCGGGGCCAGAACGACGAGATCATCACGCAGTTCGCGATGAAGGAGGTCGAGAAGGCCGGCCTGGTCAAGTTCGACTTCCTCGGCCTCAAGACGCTGACCGTCATCCAGACCGCGGTGCGGCTCATCAACGAGCAGCGCGCGATCAACGCGCCCGGCACCGAAGCGTTCGACATCGCGCTCATCCCGACCGACGACGCCGGGGTCTACAAGATGATCTCGCACGGTGACACCACCGGCGTGTTCCAGCTCGAGTCGAGCGGCTTCCGCGAGATCTTGAAGAAGCTCAAGCCCGACTGCCTCGAGGACATCGTCGCCGCGGTGGCGCTCTACCGACCGGGCCCGCTCGAGGGCGGCATGGTCGACGACTTCATCGACCGCAAGCACGGCCGCAAGAAGGTCGAGTACCCGCACCCGTCGCTCCACGAGATCCTCGCCGACACCTACGGCGTCATCGTCTACCAAGAGCAGGTGATGCAGATCGCGCAGGTGCTGTCGGGCTACTCGCTGGGCCGCGCCGATCTGTTGCGCCGCGCGATGGGCAAGAAGAACAAAGAGACGATGGACAAGGAGAAGGCCGGCTTCGTCGACGGCGCCATCGCCAAGGGCGTCGACGGCAAGCTCGCCGACTCGGTCTTCGAGCTCATCGCGTTCTTCGCCGGCTACGGCTTCAACCGCTCGCACTCGGCGGCCTACGGCTGGATCACCTACCAGACCGCGTTCCTCAAGCATCACTACCCGCACGAGTTCATGGCCGGCCTGATGTCGTGCGACGCCGACAACGTCGACAACATCGTCAAGTTCATCGCCGAGGCCCGCGCGATGGGCCTCACCGTCGAGCGGCCCGACGTCGACGAGTCGGCCGCCGACTTCACGGTGACGCCGCGCCCGGGCGCGCTCATGGACAAGGTCATCCGGTTCGGGCTGGGCGCGGTGAAGGGCGTCGGCTCGACCGCGGTCGACGCCGTGATCGAGGCCCGCAAGGACGGCGGCGGCTTCAAGTCGATCTACGACTTCGGGCGCCGGGTCGACTCGTCCAAGTGCAACCGCCGCGTGATCGAGGCCCTCATCAAGAGCGGCGGCTTCGACGGGCCGGTCGCCGGTGGACGCCACCGCGCCGTGCTCTTGGCGGCGCTCGACGGCGCGCTCGAGCAGGGCGCGTCGGAGCAGCGCGATCGGCGCAGCGGGCAGACCTCGCTGTTCGGCCTGCTGGCCGCGACCGCGCCGTCGCCGCCGCCCGGGGGCGCCGCGCAAGGCGAGAACTACCCGGCGGTCGAGCCGTGGCCGGCCAAGCAGCTCCTCGCCTTCGAGAAGGAAGCGCTCGGCTTTTACATCTCGGGCCACCCGCTCGATCGCTACCGGGCCGACCTCACGCGCTACGCCACCGCATCTACTGCCGATTTCATCGAAGGTCGGCGCAGCGCCGGCGAGGCCGCGGTCGGCGGCGTGGTCGCGCAGTACCGCGAGATGATCACCAAGAAGGGCGACAAGATGGCCCGCTTCGTCCTCGAGGATCAGACCGGGACCCTCGAGGTGGTGTGCTTCCCCAAGACCTTCGAGAAGGTCCGCCACGTGCTGGTGTGCGACGAGCCGATCTTGTGCTCGGGCAAGGCGGTCAACGAGGGCAACGCCGAGCAGGCCGAGTGGAAGATCCTCCTCGAGGACGCCCAGCCCATCGCCGAGCTGCGCAAGGCCAAGACCACGCGGGTCTTCATCGACCTCAACGCCGACGCGGTCACCCGCGATCAGATCGACGAGCTGCGCACGATCCTCCTGGGCGCGCCCCGCGGCGTGTGCCAGGCCATCGTCCGCATCGCGATCACCCAGCGCAGCGAGTGCGTCATCCCGCTCGGCGACCGCTGGATGGTCTCGCCGTCCGACGACCTGCTCACCCGCCTCGAGCGGGTCTTCGGCGAGCGCGTCGCGACCCTGGCGTAGTGACTACTCGCGCATCGCGATGCCGACCGCGGTGCCCGCGGTGCCTATCGCACTCGTCGCGTGGGCAGGCGGCGCGTGGTCGATCACGCGCGCTGCGCGAGCACGCGGCGCGGCCAGGTGCCATCCCACCGCTAGGCCGATCGCCGCGACCCCCACCAGCGCGCTCGCCTCGACTCCGCTCCGCATCACGCCGGCCTGGTCACCGGGTGCGAATATAGTCGCCCGTGTAGTGGATCTCGATGGCAGCGATCGGTGGTACCAGCGGCGACCGCGTGCGAACCAGGGTGCGCCCGATGGATCCGCCCCCGCCAGCGACACCCGTTCCGCTTGCGCGGCCGGCGGTAGGATTCGTCCGCTCGGTGCTGCCGTCCCCCCCGTCTGCATCACAACCCGGACAGCGCGCGCCCGGCACCGTCGTGGCCTGAGGATCCCCATTCCCGTGGAAGCCACTAGCGCCCATGTCGGTTGCAGTGTTGCCGGCCCCGCCGCTGCCGCCGCGGCCCAACAATAGGGCCCCCGAGGCGAGGCCTAGTGCCGGCGTCTCGATCAACAGATTGCCGCCGGCGCCACCGCCGCCCGCGCTGAACAACGATCCGGCGCCGAGTGCTTGTCCTCGCTCGCCAGCGACATCGATCCGCCCGGTGCCGGCGACCGCGATCCGGCGACGCGAGACGAGTTGCAGTCCACCGCCCCCGGTGCCGTACCCACCGTCGCATCCTGCGACGATCGGCTCGAGCATCGGGTTCAACGTCTGAGCCGAGCCGCCTGCCTGTCCGCGACTACTCGCCCCGCCCGCGCCCGCGTTGCCGCCTCCCCCGTAGGTTGGCTGCGAAACGGCGATGTCGCATCCAGCCTGTACGGCACCGCCGAAGGTGGAGGTGCCGCTATCATCGAGGACCCCCCCGACGTAGATGTCGAAGTGCGACACGATCGCGAACGGTCCGATGCCTCGCAGCTTCAGGGTCGTCCCAGCGGTGATGGTCAGGGAGCGCACTTGCAGGACACGGAGCGGAGGTCCGCCGGGCTGTTCTCGCAGCTCGGCTGGCACCTCGATGTTGGCGCCGCTCGAAAATGCGATGGTCACGCTCGTCGCACCCGCGAGGTGAACATCCGTGATCGTGGCGACCTCGCTCGGATCGTCGACGACGAGGTCGAGGCCCTCCGGGCTGACCGCGGTGGTGTCCATCGCGTCGGCCAGGTCGTTGCCAGGCGCGACGTCGAGACAGCGCGGCTCGGTGGCGTGACAGCCGAGCGGGCAGGCGTAGTCGTGCATGACGAGCGTGGTCGCCGAGCCGTCAGGCGCGCCGTTGGGCACGTCGTAGCGGACGTAGCGGCCGTCGGCGCCGCACTCGGTGTAGCGCTCCCCGGTGCAGGAGCGGGTCGACGCTTCGCACTCGGGCGGTGGCGAGTCGAGCGCGGCGTCGATGGGATCACCGACGTCGGCGGGGCGTTCGAAGGTGCAGCTTCCGACGAGCGCCGTCATCAACGCCACCCAGATGATACGCATCGGTCGACGCAATCATGAGCGTGGCCGGACCAGGCCGGGACCGCGGATCACCGCGGGACAGCTGATGTCCCGAGGATTGTCCTTGTGCCGGGAGTCGGCTTGGATACGATGGCGACGCAGGTTTCGGGAGCTTGCGCTGGAGTCGTCATATGTCCGCACCTATCAAGCAACTCTTCGGGATCGGGATCGTGGCGGCGCTGTCGCTGGCGCTGACGGCGTGCGCCCAAGGCACCGGTGGCACCTCGGACGACGACGACGATGACGTCGACGCCCGCCGCATCGACGCGGCTCAGGTCATCGACGCCCCGCCTGGCACCATCGACGCCCGCATCGTCGATGCCTCGCTGCCGGTCGACGCCCGTATCATCGACGCCTCGCTGCCCATCGACGCGTCGACGGGTGGCACCACACCCGTAGGCGGCGCGTGCACCGCCGACGCACAATGTGTGGCTGGCGCGTGTTGCCTCGGAGGATTCACGTGCGCCGCGGGCAGCGTCTCGCCCCTGCCGCCGCCCTTGAATATCTGTCTCCCCGACTGACCCGGGTTAGCATCTCGCGCGCGATGCACGGGACCGGGATCCGGACGTCTCGGTGAGGGGACCCGGCGGGGACCTGGCCCCGCTGGGGAGAGGGCTGGCGACAGCCCTCTCGTGAAGTTCAATCCAGGCCGAGCCTCTCGAGGTCGTCGTCGTCGAGGCCGAAGTAGTGGGCGGTCTCGTGGAGGACGGTGATGCGGACCTCCTCGGCGATGGCTTCGGGGTCGCCGTCGCCGGCACGCTCGATGTTCTTGCGGAACAGGTGGATGGTGGTGATGGTGGGCGCGCCGCCGACCGACGACTGCTCCGGCAGCGGCGTCCCGTCGAAGAGGCCGAGCAGGCGCGGGTCCCAGCCGTCCTCGATCAGGTGATCCGAGGGCAGGTCCTCGATGAGGATCGGGACATTGGCGAGGCGAGCGCGGACATCCTCGGGCAGCTCCTCGAGCGCGGCGCTGGCGATCTCCTCGAGCGCGTCGTCGGTGAGCACCGGCTCCCAGGGCGCCGCGCGATCGCGACCCAGCACTTCGCGCCAGGCCGCGACCATGCCGGCCTTGTCGCCCTTGGCCTCGCGCGCGCTGCCGATGAGGTGCCACGCGTGAGCGGTGTACTCGTCCTCGGTCGGCACCAGGCGACGTAGCCACACCTCGGCGGTGGTCGGGTCCTCGGCGTTGAGCAGCGCCCCCGCGATGTCGAGGATGACCGCCGGCTCGTCGATGGCCGAGCTCGACAGCTCGCCCAGGACCACCCGGGCCTCTTCGGCGCGATCGGTCTGGCACAGGCCGTCGGCGAGCAGCAGGATCGCGGCGACCAGATCGCCCTCGTCCTCGACGAGGTCGGCGGCCTTGCGGGCGTGCTCGACCGCCATCTCGGGATCGATGCCGAGCGCGAGATCGGCGACGGTGAGCAGCGCGTGGACGTGCTCGGGCGCGATCTCGAGGGCCTGCTGGGCCAACTCGAGGCCGCGCTCGACGTCGCCCTCGAGGGCGGTGAGCTGGGCGTCGAGGCACAGGACATCGGGGTTGCGGCGATCGATCCGCGCGGCCAGCGCGTGCTTGGCGCGCGCCGACTCGAGGTCACCTTCGTCGAGGTGATCGTTGGCGGCGTCGAGGAGCGTTTCGAGACGTTCGGTGCGTGACACGCGCGCACTCTACTCGAACAAACCGCCGCGTCGGCGCGTTGCCGCACGATGCTTCGGTTTGCGGCGCGCACCCACCGCGGCTATCGTGCCGCCATGTCGTCGTCCCTGGTGCGCGCTGCCGCGATCCTCGTCGTGGCCGCGCTGCTCGCGGCCTGTCCCAAGCAGCACCGCCGCACCCTGGTCCCCGACGTGCCGACCTCCGGCGATGCCACGGCCCGCCAGCGGTTCTTGGCCGCGCGCGACGCGCTGCAGGCGGGAGGCGATGGGCAAACCGAGGAATTCAAGGCGATCGCCGAGGCCTACGAGGGCGACCCGGTCGAGCGCTTCGCGCTGCTGTACGCCGGCATCGCTGCCCAGCAGGCCGGCGCGGCGGCCAGCGCGGTCGAGAGCCTCACCAAGCTGCTCGCGCTCCCCGATCTCGAGCCCGGCCTGCGCAGCCGCGGCGAGCTCTACCTGGGCTTGGCGACCAGCTACCTCGGCGACGGCGACACCGCGATCCCGCTGTTGGCCCGCGGCGAGGCGGCGATCGACAACGACCGCGAGCGCGGCGACTGGCTGGCCGCCCAGGTCCACGCCCATCTCGCCAGCGGGTCGCCGCTGGCCGCGCTGCCCTGGATGGACACGTTCTACCCGGTCGCGACGCCGCCCGAGCGCGCGTTCGTGCTCGGGCGCGGTGCCGAGATCGTGACCGCGGCCGGGGCCGACCAGATCGCCGCCGCGTGGGCCGCCGCACGTGGTGGCAGCGTCGCGACTGCGCTCCTGGGCGATCGGGTGGCGCGCGATCGCGCCGCCGCCGGGGATGCCGACGGCGCGGCCCAGGCCCGCCAGCGCGCGATCGCGGCCCGCCAGCAGCTCGGCTTGCCGGGCGGCGCCGACGAGGCGGTGCCCATCGGTCCCGCCGCGATCGGCAAGCTCGGCGCCATCGTCGGGCAGTCGGCGAAGTACGCCCGCATCGCCGAGCAGGTCGTGCGGGGGCTCCACGTCGCGGTGGCCACGCTGGGCGAGGGCGCCCCGTCGATCCAGATCGAGGACGCCGAGGGCTCAGCCGCCGCCGACGCGGTCACCACGCTGGCTGGTGGCGAGGTCCTGGGCATCGTCGGGCCCGCCGACGGCGCCTCGGTCGACGCGGCGAGCGCGCGGGCGGCCGAGCTGCGGGTCCCGCTGATGTCGCTCAACGCGCGCGCCGAGGAGCGCACCGCGGGCGGCGCCTGGGTCTTTCACGTCATGCACTCGGCCGAGGCCCGGGCCCGCGCGCTGGCCCGCCGCGCCAACCGGCTCGGCGTGAAGCGCTTCGCGATCCTGCGCCCCGACAACGGCTACGGCGCGGCGGTGGCGGCGGCGTTCCGCGCCGAGGTCGCGGCCCAAGGCGGCGCGCTGGTCGTCGAGATCACGTACCCGTCCGACGCCAAGTCCTTCGCCGGCATCGTGAAGAAGCTGGCGGGCTCGTGGCAGGCGGTGTTCGTGCCCGACACCGCCGATCGCGTCGAGCTGGTGGCGCCGGCTTTGGCGGCGGCCGGTTTCCTGGCCCGTCCCGCCGGCACCAAGAAGGCTCAGGGCGGCCGCCCGGTGGTGCTGTTGTCGACGGTCGAGGGCGCCGGTGACGGCTTCGTGCGCGAGGCGGCCCGCTACAGCGAGGGCGCGCTCTTGGCGCCCGGCTACTTTCCGGGCGCGCTCGACGAGCTGGGCCAGGGCTTCGAGCGCGCGTATCTGGCGGCGACCGGCAAGGTGCCGACCGCCGTCGATGCCTATGCCTACGACGCGGTGCGCGCGATCGCGGCGGTGGTCGCCGACGGGGCGCGCGATCGCGGCGAGCTGGCGCGCCGCCTGGCCAGCGCCAAGCTCGACGGCGTGACCGGGCTGGTCAGCTTCGACGCGGGGCATCGACGCGCCGACGACGGGCTGGTCTACACCGTCGAGATCGTCGGGGGCAGCGCGACGGTCCGATCGCTTCGCTGACCCGCGGCGTGTTATGTCGGCGGCCATGTCGTTTGACCCTGGCAATCGGCTCATCGTCGCCCTCGACGTTCCGGATCTGACCGCGGCCCGCGCGCTGGTCGGGCGGATCGGCGGCGCGGCGAGCTGGGTGAAGATCGGCCTCGAGCTGTTCATCGCGGCGGGGCCCGACGTCGTGACCTGGATGCGCGCCAGCGGGCATCGCGTGATGCTCGATCTCAAGCTGCACGACATCCCCGAGACCGTGGCCCGCGCGATGCGGCAAGCCACCCGGCTCGGCGCCGAGCTCATCACCGTCCACGCCAGCGGCGGGCGTCGCATGCTGGGCGCCGCGGTGTCGGCGACCACCGGCACCGCCGCCCGGGTGCTGGCGGTGACGGTCCTGACCTCGATGGTCGACGACGATCTCGACGACATCGGCGCGCGCGGACCGGTCGCCGAGCTGGTGTTGCGCCGCGCCGCGCTGGCCGCCGCGGCCGGCTGTCACGGCGTGGTGGCCTCGGCCCAGGAGGCCGCCGCGATCCGGGCCGCGGTGCCGCCGGGCTTCTTGATCGTGACCCCCGGCATCCGCGCCTCGGGCGACGCCGTCGGCGATCAGCGTCGGGTCGCGACCGCGAGCGAGGCCCGGCGCAACGGCGCCGACCTGATCGTCGTCGGGCGACCGATCCGCGACGCCGCCGAGCCAGCCGCGGTCGCCGCCGCGCTGGCCGCCGAGCTGATCGGAGCCGCGTCGTGAGCGACCGCCTGGTCTACGGGGTCGGGCCGGTGCGCGAGCTGGTGACGGCGCGCCCGCAAGCGATCACGGTGCTGTACCTGGCTCGCGAGCGGGCCGAGGCTCGCGGCAAGGATCCGGTGGCGACCCTCGCCGACGTCGCGCGCGCGGCCGGGGTCAACGTCGAGCTCAAGCCGCTGCGCGAGCTGGATCGCCTGGCCCCGGTCGGCGCCCGCCACCAGGGCGCGGTCGCGGTGACCGGCGCGTTCACCTACGCCGAGCTCGACTCGCTGATCGGGCGCGCGCCGGCCGGCACGTCGCCGCTGGTGGTGGTTCTCGACGGGGTGCAGGACCCCCACAACCTGGGCGCGATCATCCGCTCGGCGTACCTGTTTGGCGCCTGCGGCATCGTCATTCCCGAGCACCGCGCGACCGAGGTCACCTCGACGGCGACCAAGTCGTCGGCTGGCGCCACCGAGCTGATCGCGATCGCGCGCGTGCAGAACCTGGTGCGCGCCCTCGAGCAACTCAAGGAGCAGGGCCTGTGGGCCTGCGCGGTCGCCAGCGCCGACAACGCCAAGCCGATCGCGACCCTCGACCTGACCGGCCCGCTCGCGCTCGTCGTCGGCGCCGAAGGCGAGGGCGTGCGCACGCTGGTGTCGCGCACCTGCGACCTCCACGCCGAGATCCCCATGCTCGGCGCCGGCGTCGGCTCGCTCAACGCCTCGGTCGCCGCCGGGGTCGCCCTCTACGAAGTCTCGCGCCAGCGCGGCGATTGAACGCGGGCTCTTTGCCCGCAGGCCCGGAGGGCCGTTCTCGGGAGGGGGCCCCGACGGGGGCGTGACCCCGTCGGGGGAGGGGCTTGCGAAAGCCCCTCCAGAAAATCGGGGGAGGGGCTTGCGAAAGCACCTCCAGAAAATCGGGGGAGGGGCTTGCGAAAGCCCCTCCAGAAAATTCAGACCCGCGCGAGGAAACTGGTCTTCAGCAGCTTCTCGCCGTGGCTCGGAAAGAACGTCAGCGCCGAGCCGCCGACGAGCCGGACCACCTCACCGTCGCCCCAGGTGGCGTGGCGGACCAGGTCGCCCTTGCCGAGCGGATCGCTGTTGAGGCGCGCGCGCTCGATCTTGAGGGCCCGACCGCGCTGGGTGCGGCGACGCGCCAGCGACTCGTCGGCCTCGGTGGTCTGGACCGCGCCGCCCGACACCGCCGCGCGCCGAGCGGCGAGGACCGCGGCGACCGCGGCGATGCGGGCCGGTGGCGGTTGCGGGCTGCCGCTGGCGGCCGCGCTGGCGCGCTGGCAGTTGTCGCACGCGCCGCACGACTCGCCGTCGAGGTAGCCGAAGTACGTCACCAACAGCCGGGCCCGGCACAGGTGCGATTGGGTGTAGCGCACGATCGCCTGGAGCCGCGCGCGATCTTGGGCTCGCTTCTGCTCGTAGCGGCGGGTGGCACGAGCCAGCTCCGCGAGGCTCGGCGGCGCGTCGCTGTGGGGCGCGAAGCGCTGGCCCGGCGTCTCGGTCGCGAAGTCGATCTCCTTGAGGAACGCGAGCACCACGCGCGCCTTCTTGGCCGGGGCTTGGGCGTGCAGCGCGATCGTCTTGAGCGGCACGGTCACGGTCTGGTCGTCGGCCTCGCGGGCGGCGGTGCGGTGCGCCGCGATCAGCGCGTCGGCCACCGCCCGGGTCTGCTCCGGCGTCGGATACCGTCCACCGAGGAAGAAGCTCTGGATGCGTTTGTCCTCGGGCTGGTAGAGCAGGATGCAGTGCGCGGGCTGGCCGTCGCGGCCGGCGCGCCCGGCCTCCTGATAGTAGCTCTCGAGGGAGCCGGGGAAGTTGTAGTGGATGACGAAGCGGATGTCGGGCTTGTCGACGCCGAGCCCGAAGGCGTTGGTCGCGATCATGATGCGCGGCTCGCTGTGCTCCATGAACGCGGTCTGGACGCGGTCGCGATCCTTGGCGCGCATGCGACCGTGGTAGCGCCCGCACGGGATGCCGTGGGCGATCAGATCGTCGGCGAGGGCGTCGACGGCGCGCACCGTCGCGGCGTAGATGATGCCGCAGCCGGGATGGCGCTCGAGGAGCCGCAGCAGGATCGCCTGCTTCTTGCGCTCGCTCGCCGCCTTGAGCACGTAGTAGCGCAGGTTGGGGCGCTGCAGGCCGATGTCGACCACCGCGGCGTCGGCGATGCCGAGTTGGGCGAGGATGTCGTCTTTGACCTTGGCCGGCGCGGTCGCGGTCAGCGCCAGCACCGGCGGGCGCCCCAGCGCGCGCACCGCGTCGCCGAGGCCGAGGTAGGCCGGGCGAAAATCGTGACCCCACTGCGAGATGCAGTGGGCCTCGTCGACGACGAACAGCGACACCTGCACCTCGGCCAGGCGCGCGCGGAACCGCGCGTCGGTGAGGCGCTCGGGCGTGACGTAGGCGATGCACGGCTTGGGCTGGGCCAGGCGCGCCAGCGCTGCGGCCTCGTCGCGCGGCGTGACCGTGGAGTCGAGCCGCACCACGTCGATGTCGAGGTGCTCGAGCTTGTCGTGCTGGTCTTTCATCAGCGCGATGAGCGGCGACACCACCAGCGTGACGCCGGACAGCTCGAGCGCGGGCAGCTGGTAGCACAGCGACTTGCCAGCGCCGGTCGGCATGATCGCCAGGGTGTCGATGCCGGCCATGACGTTGCGGATCGTCAGCGCCTGGCCCGGGCGGAACGCGCCGATGCCGAAGCGCCGGATGCCGACCTCGAGCAGGTGGGCCTCGAGCGCCGCGCCGTGATCGTCGAGCTCGCCCTCGGCCCCGTCGACCCCGTCGGGCCTGTCCTCGACGAGCGCGAGGGTTTGACGGTCGCGCCCCCCGAGATCCAGAGGTGCCAAGGTCCCCACCGCGAGGCGCGCCCGCCGCCGCCTGCTCACGTCCACGTCCGGCCCGGCCATAGCTCGCAGGTTCCCCCGAGGTGGGGAGGCGTGCAAGCGCCATCCTCGGCATATCCGGACCCGATCTGGATCGGGCTTGACCGTCCTGCACGTGCATGCTCCCCTGCCGCCCTCGTCGAGAAACGAAGGATCGAAAGCATGTCTGTTCGCACCGTCAAGGTCGCCGTCGTCGGCGCCACCGGCCTCGCCGGCCAGCAGTTCTTGGCCGCGCTCGCGCATCACCCGTTCTTCGAGATCGTCGCGCTCGCCGCGTCGCCCCGCTCGGCCGGCAAGGCCTACCGCGACGCCATCCGCGACGCCTCGGGCAAGATCAACTGGTACGCCGCTGGCTCGCCCGACCCGCGCCACGCCGCGATGATGGTGCAAGACGCCGCGCAGCTCGACGCCAGCAAGGTCGATCTGGTGTTCACCGCGGTCGAGTCCGGCCCGGCCAAGGAGCTCGAGCCCAAGTACGCGATGCACGTGCCGGTGCTGTCGACGGCGTCGGCGTTCCGCTACGAGGACGATGTGCCGCTGCTGCTACCCGGCATCAACGGCGAGCACGCCGAGATGCTGCGCGCCCAAGGCGCCAAGCGGGGCTGGAAGGGCTTCATCGCGCCCAATCCCAACTGCACCACGGTCGGGCTGGCGTACACGCTGGCGCCGCTCCACCGCGCCTTCGGCGTGGCCCGGGTCCACATGGTGTCGATGCAGTCGGTGTCGGGCGCCGGTCGCTCGCCCGGCGTCATCGCCCTCGACATCGTCGACAACCTCATCCCGTACATCCCGAACGAGGAAGAGAAGGTCCAAAAGGAGACCAAGAAGATCCTCGGCACCTACGCCAACGGGGCGATCACGCCAGCGCCGTTCGCGGTGTCGTCGACCTGTACCCGCGTCGCGGTGCTCGAGGGTCACACCGAGGCGGTCCACGTCGAGCTGGCGCGCGCGACCACCGTCGAGGAGATCACGGCGGCCTGGCGTGCCCTGGGCGCCGACCTGCGCAAGCCGGCGTTGCCGTCGGCGCCGCCCGCGCTCATCCACGTCCACGAAGATCCGTTCCGCCCGCAGCCGCGGCTCGATCGCGATCTCAACGACGGCATGACCACCACGGTCGGCCGCCTGCGCGCCGACGCCTCGACGGCCAACGGCTGGAAGTACGTGCTGGTCTCGCACAACACCAAGATGGGCGCCGCCAAGGGCACGATCCTGGTCGGTGAGGAGCTGGTCGCGGCCGGCCTGATCGTCGCGAAGGCTTGAGCGGTGACCTGGGGGCCCGCGGCGGTCGCGGTCGCGCTCGCGCTGGCTGCCTGCGCGGCGCCGGTCGCGAGCCGCGAGCAGCCGCTGGTCGGCGGCGCGGACGAGGTGGGGGTGGCGGCGGCCGTGCGGGTCGGTCCATGCACTGGCACGCTGATCGCGCCGCGCGTCGTCCTGACCGCGGCCCACTGCCTCGACGACGCGCCGACCGTCGTCGAGGTTGGTGCCCGCGCGCCCTGGGACGACACCATCGCGATCGTCGCGACCCACGCCCACCGCGGCTACCGCGGGTCGGGCGACGGGCCGGATCTGGCGTTCGTGCGGCTGGCGCGGGCGGCGGCGGTCGCGCCGGTGGTGGTGCGCGCCGGCGGGCCCGAGGGGCTGACGGCGCTGCGCGTGGTCGGCTTTGGGCGCACCGCGGCCGACGCGCCGTCGTCGGCCGGCGTGAAGCGGAGCGGCTCGATCGCGATCGCGACCGTCGACGACACCACCCTCACCAGCGTCGCGACCGGGCCGGTGTTCACCTGCGCTGGTGACTCGGGCGGGCCCGGCCTCGACGGTGACGGGGCGCTGGTCGCGGTCGTGAGCAGCGGCGACCCGGCCTGCGCCGGCGCGACCCGATGGACCCGCCTCGATCGCGAGCGAGGGTATCTCGCCGCGGTGGTCGCGGCCTGGGACGGGCCCTGCGCCCTCGACGGCGCGTGTGGGGCCGGCTGCGCCTCCATCGATCCCGATTGCGACGCCTGTGGGCTCGACGGCAACTGCGCCGGCGGCTGCGGCGGCGCCGATCTCGACTGTCCGCTCCGCGGCGCGCTGGGCGATCCCTGCGATGGCGAGCCCGCTTGCGCGAGCGGGCCCTGCGATCGCGCGCTGGGCACCTGCAGCGTCGCGTGCGGCCCGGCCTACGCGTGTCCGGTCGGCTACCAGTGCGGCGCGGCCGGCGACCGCTCGCTGTGCAAGCCCGACGATGGCGGCTGCGGTTGCCGCACCGGCGGTCCCGGCGGCGGCGGGGTGTTGGCGTGGCTGGTCGCGGCGGGGCTGCGCCGTCGACGGCGGGTCAGCGCGCGGCCAGCCAACGCGGGGTGAACAGCGCGCACAGGCCCGCCGCGATCACCACCACGCCGCCGTGGACGACGCCGACGTGCACCCCGTCGGCGACCGCGCAGTGCAGGTGCAGCATGAACCCGCCGATGCAGCCGGCCGCGGCGCCCAGGCCCGCGGCAGCCAGGCGCGGCGCCTGCGGGATCGCGCCGCGCAGCGCGAGCACCGCGAGCAGCACCGGCACCAGCGCCGCCGCCAGCCCCGACGGCAGGCACAGGTGGCGATAGCCGAGCCCGTAGTGGGTGCTGGTCGGCGCGCTGCGGGCCAGGGTGAGGCCGCCGACGACGAACCCGATCGCCGCGAGGCCGCCCAGCAGCGCCGCGACGCGCCAGCGCGTCATCATGCTGCCCCGGCGAGGAACCACCAGCACCACCAGCGGCGCCACGAAGCCGATCAGCCACGCCGCCAGGTACACCACCAGCCAGGTGCGGGGCAGATCGACGAGATCGCTCCGGACGTGGAGGAGGCCGGCGAGCGCGAAGGCCCAGCCGATCGACGCCGCGATCACCACGCCCAGCTGCTGCCAGGGCTTGCGGGGCGGCGCCGGGCGCAAGCCCCGAAGCTCAGCCTCGAGGGCCGCGCTCAGCGGCGGCGGCGGCGGCGTCGCCAGGTCGATCCCGTCGAGCGGCTCGGTCATGACCTGGCCCCCAGGAGCTTGCGCAGCGCGAGGTAACCGCGATGGGCTCGCACCTTCATCGCGCCCGGCGTGGTGCCGGCGATCTCGGCGGCCTCGATGATCGACTTGCCGTCGAGCTTGGTGAGCACGACCGCCTCGCGCTGGGATGTCGGCAAGGTGGCCAGCGCGTCGAGCGCGGCCCGGGTCCGCTCGCGGTCGACGACCGGGCGCTCGGCGTCGACCACCGCCGACTCGCCGCTGAGCACCGCGGTCTGCTCGGGCAGCTCGCCGTCGTCGGTGGGGGTGGCGGCGGCGCGCTTGCCGCGGCGCAGCTCGTCGAGGAAGGTGCGGTGCGCGATCGCGTAGATCCACGGCACCGGGTCGGCCCCGCGGATGTAGGCGGCGCGGGCCCGGTGGACCTTCAGGAACGTCTGCTGCACCAGATCTTCGGCGAGCGGCCGGCTGCGCGCCATGCCGATCAGGTAGCCGAGCAGGCGTGGCGCCACCTCGGCGTACAAGGCGCGAAACGCCTCGGCATCTCCATCGCAATACCGGGCCATGAGATCGGCCGCCGTCATCCGCTCGGCCGCATCCTATACGCGCCATCCACTCGGTGGGTTACGGGCTTGACCCTAGCCGCGACTTGACTAGACTCCGCCTCCCGTTTCTCGAACGCCTAACGAGGTTACCGTGGCTGCTGGTCGCTCCAAGAAGAAGCTCAAGAATCGCCCCAAGTACAAGGTCGAGCGCGCCCTGCGTGGCCGCAAGATCAAGGCGAAGAAGAACGCGGCCCACAAGCGTGGTCTCGGTCGCAACCGCAAGCGCCGCAAGGCCAAGGGCTCCAACGCCCGCAAGTAGCACCCGAATCGAACTGCCAGCCCGGGGCTACGGCCCGATGAGTCGCCGCAGTTCCAGCTGGGACGCGATCCGCAGTTCACCGACGAGATCGCTAGGTTCGCCGGCGTGAGGCGTGCCCCTCCTCGAGGGGCGCCAGGGTGAGATCGCGCCCGACGAGGGTTCCCAACAGTCCTACGGGATGATGCTCCACGCGAAGAGGAGCTGAGCGGCGTAGTAGACGGGGAGGCCGAGGGTGCGGTTGCGCGGGTCGCGGGCGACGAATTTCTCGCGCGCGACCGCGAGGTCGGAGAGGTAGAAGAGCGTGGCACCGGCGGTGAGCAGCCCGCGAGCGGTGGCGTCGAGCGTGGCGGCGTCGCCGCGCAGGGACTGGGCGAGCCCGCCGATCAGCATGGCGCTGATGACGGCGATGTACGCCAGGACCGGCCCGCGCAGGGACGCCAGGTGGGGCCACAGCCAGCGCAGCACCAGCGCGGCCGCGGCGACGACGGCGATCACGACGACGGTCATGGCGCCGCCGGTCCAGTGGCCGACCGCGATCAGCTGCGCGAACGCGACGACGTAGGCGACGTGACCGAACAGGAACGCGGCCAGGCCGCCCAGGAAGCCGCGCTTGCCGTCGAACATGAGCGCGACGTCACCGAGGGCGCCCAGACAGAGCCCGGCGATGATCCATCGCGCGACCGGATCGTCGACGGTGCGCTCGCCCAGCGCCCCGCCCAGCAGCGGCACCGCGATGAACGCCGCCGACGCCAGCGGCTTCCACAGGAAGCGACCCGGCGCCAAGCCGGCGCGCTCGGCCCCGACCAGCCGGGCGACCGCGATCACGCAGGCCGCCGTCGCGATCAGTGCGAGAATCAACCGGCCTCCGGACACCAGCCGCGCAGCGCGGCCGCGACCAGGTCCAGGCGGTCCTGGCCCCAAAACAGGAAGCGCTCGTCGACGATCATGGTGGGGGCGCCGAACACGCCGGCCGCGCGCGCGGTCGCGGTGCTGTCGATCAACGCCTGCTTGACCGCCGGCTCGCTCAGGCGATCGACCAGCCCGGGGTCGACGCCGACGGCGGCGGCCTGGGCCCGCAGCTCGTCATCGCTGGCCAGGTCGCGATCTTCGACCCACAGCGCGCGGAACAGGCGCGCGACCAGCGCTGGCGCGCGCTCGCCGGCCAGCATCGTGAGGCGCAGCGCGCTCACGGTGCGCATCGGAAACCGTGACGTGAACGCGAAGTCGACGCCGTACCAGCGGGCCCAGCGGTCGAGCTCGCCGGCGACGTAGCGGCGCTTGGGCTCGGGCATCTGCAACAGCGGCACGTCGGGGGTGCCCAGCTCGCGGAACAGCGCACCGAGGAGCATCGGCCGGTAGCGCACGATCGCGCCGGCCGCCGCGGCGATCGCCTCGAGCTGGGTGGCGGCCAGGTACGCGAAGGGCGACGCGTAGTCGAACCAGAAGTCGAGCGTGGGCGGCGACGCCAAGGCCACGCCGACCGCCCCGTCGCGCGCGGGCGGCGCGCCCGCGTCGGGATCCCAGCCCGCCAGCACCGCCTCGAGCCAGTCCAGCCGGTCCTGGCCCCACAGCAAGATCGCCGGGGCGTCGTCGCGCACGACCACCAGGGCCGGCGCGCCGAACACGCCGCGCGCGACCGCGGTGTCGGTGCGCGCGCGCAGCTCGTCCTTGCGATCGTCGGCTCCGGCCAGCGCGGACGCGATCACGTCATCGGCGAGGCCGGCCCGTCGCAGCGTCCCGGCGATGATCGCGTCGTCGGTGACATCCTCGCCGCGCTGCCAGTAGGCCGCGTAGAGGGCGTGCATGGCGATGGGCCAGCTCGCCTCCGGCAGGCCGAGCAAGGTGCGGAGCGCGCGCACGGTGCGCATCGGATGGGCGGCCGGGATCTGCAAGGGCACGCCGCGCCGCTCGGCCCAGCGCTGCATGTCGCGGGTGTTCGACAGCGCCTTGGCCGGCGACAAGGTCGGCATGGGGCCGGCGCCGGCGCCGATCGCGCGGAAGACGCCACCGAGGAGCATCGGCGCCAGCACCAGCTGCGCGCCGCCGCGGGCGCAGACGTCCTCGATCGCGCGCGACGCCAGGTACGCATACGGGCACGAGAAGTCGAACCAGAACTCCACCGTGCTTGTCACCGTCCGACGATCGCATTCGCCCGCGGCCGTGGAAAGCGCCGGACATATCCCTTTTGACACCCCGCCCGGCACGGATACACTAGCGAGCGTGTCCGCACCCGCGGGCCAGCGCCATGGCGAAGTTGATCGAAGGTTTCAAGGACGGCCGACCCGAGCTGGGCCGACGCACGTTTCTGGTTCCCGAGAACCACTCCGAGGTGCTGGCGCTGCTCTATCACGAGCGCACCGGTATCGTCGGTGGGCTGCCGGTTGGGCAGGTCACCACCGACCCCCACGGCTCTCATGGCATCCGCATGTACCCCGATCAAGATCCGTCGATCCTCGAGGAGACGCGGCGCTACTTCGAGAAGCTGTCCGAGCGCTTCTCGAACGATCTGGCCAAAGCCTGAGCGCGCGCCCGTGACGGTCGGACGAGGAGCTGCGCTGGTGTTGGTGCTCGCCGCCGCGTGCTCGGGTGCCACCGTGGCGGCGGGCCCGTGCGGCAAGGACTCCGACTGCAAGGGCGCGCGGGTCTGCAGCGCTGGCACCTGCGTCGATCGCACCCGGAGTGGAACCGAGCGCGCGGACGCGCCCGGCGAGAGCAGCGCGGTCCAAGCTGGCCACCGGGCGACCGGCCCCAAGCCCTTCGCGATGCTGGGCGGCGGTGCGCGCCACCTCGGTCGCGCCGCGGGCCCGGCGCCCCGCAAGTCGCCCAAGGAAGCCTGGCGCGTCGAGCTGGGGGCTCCGGTGACCGGCGCGCCCACGGTCGGCCCCGACGGGACGATCTACGTCGCGGCTCACGATGGCGCGCTCACCGCGATCACGCCGTCGGGTGCCATCAAGTGGAAGCTCGTGATGGGCGACCGCTCGTGGAGCACGCCCGCGGTCGCCGAGGACGGCACCATCTACGTCGGCTCTGACGACGACTACCTGTACGCGGTCGACGGCGCCACCGGCACCACGCGCTGGAAGCTGCGCCTGGGGCTGTGCGACCCCAAGGGCTTCGGCCCCGAGAGCTCGCGCTGCGACGCCGACGGCGGCCCGACGATCGGCGACGATGGCACGATCTACCTGGGCGGCGACGGCATCCACGCGGTGTGGTCCGACGGCACGCTGCGCTGGCGCTTCGCGACCGCCGAGCACGTGGCGAGCGCGCCCGCCATCGCGCCCGATGGCACCATCTACGCGGGCAGCCAGGACAACGCGCTCTACGCGCTGGCGCCCGACGGCAGCAAGCGCTGGGAGGTCCGCACCGGCGGCGATCTCGACGCCGCGCCGGTCATCGCCGATGACGGCACCGTCTACATCGGCGGGGACGACGACGCGCTCTATGCGATCCGCGCCGACGGCACTATCGCGTGGAAGACCCTGGTCGGCGGCGACGTGCGCAGCGCGGTCGCGCTCGCGCCCGACGGCACGATCTACCTGGGCAGCTACGACAACAACCTGTACGCGCTCGCGCCCGACGGCTCGGTGCGCTGGCGTCTCGCCACCGCCGACAAGCTGCATGGCGCGCCGTTGGTGACCGCCAATGGCATCGTCCTGGCCGGCTCCCAGGACGATCATCTCTACGCTGTCGATCCCGATGGCGTGCTCCTCTGGGCGTATCCGGTCGGCGGCGATGCCGACGCCACGCCCACCGTCGCGAGCGACGGCACCCTGTACCTCACGGGCGACGACGGGATCTTGCGCGCACTGCGCTGACCGTCGCTGCTCGTAGCCGGCCGCCAACTTCGCGGCCCAAGGCAACGAAACCATGACTGTTGAACGTGACGATATTCTCGACGGGCTCCGCCACGCGGTGACCCGTGGCATCAAGCTCACCGCGCTCGCCGACGACATCGGCGTGCGCAAGGGCGACTACGCCCGGCTCCGCAAGCTCCTCGGTGAGCTGGTCGAGCAGGGCGTGGTGCGCATCCTGCCCGGCGGCGGCTTTGCGCTCGCTGCCCACGGCCGCACCGCTGAAAAGAAGGTCCCACGCGCGCCGGCCGTCGAGGCGCCGCCGCGAACCCGCCGCGCGCCCTCGTCGCGCCCGGCCCGAGCCAACCAGCCCCCGGCACCCGCCGCGCGGGCGACCGCCCCGGCCCGTGCGCCGGTGACCTCGTCGCGCTTCGCGACGCCCCCGGCCGCGAGCGCCGCACCGACGCCGTCGTCGCGCACCGACGCCACCGACGAGCCGGCCGCGATCGGCCGCATCACCGTCCACCCGGCCGGCTACGGCTTCGTCGCGCTCGGCGACGGCCGCGCCGACGCCTTCGTGCCCGCCAAGTATCGCGGCGGCTCCCTCGACGGCGATCAGGTGCGACTCACCACCTGGGTCGGCGTGAAGGGCACCGAGGGTCGCGTCGAGGAGGTGCTGGCCCGCGGTCGGGCCCGCCTCACCGGCATCCTGCGCAGGAGCGGACGCGGCATGATCCTCGAGCCCGACGATCCCCGCATCGCCGCCGACTTCGGCCAGGTCGAGCTCGAGGGCGGCTCGTCGGCCGCCGCCGGCCAGGCGGTCGTCGTCGAGATCACGCGCTATCCCAGCGCGACCGACGGCACGATCGCCGCGCGCGTGCTGAAGGTCCTCGGCGATCCCGACGACCCGCGCACCGAGATCGAGAAGATCCTCGCGGTGGCCGCGCTGCCGCTGGAGTTCCCGCCGGCCGCGCTGGCCCAGGCCGAGTCGACGCCGCAAGACGTGCGCGCGATCGACCTCGCCGATCGCATCGATCTGCGGGGCCGTCGCTTCTGCACGATCGATCCCGAGACCGCGCGCGACTTCGACGACGCGCTGTGCATCGAGGACGGCCCCCAGGGCGGCACCCGGGTCTGGGTCGCGGTCGCCGACGTGTCGCACTACGTGCGGTGGGACGACGCTCTCGATCGCGAG
>Ga0209591_10000984_pt1 | contig 36572 bp, 32 predicted proteins | sample MAT01_FD_187207 | JGI IMG/M metagenome (GOLD analysis project Ga0209591, IMG submission 187207) | Freshwater microbial communities from Lake Fryxell liftoff mats and glacier meltwater in Antarctica - MAT-01 (SPAdes) (version 2) | ecosystem: Environmental > Aquatic > Freshwater > Ice > Liftoff... | reverse complement strand
CATGAGACTCGCGGCGAACTGCGCGGCCGTTAGCTGGCGGGCCCTCTGCACCCTGATGTCGTACTGCGTGAACGCCATGGCCCGGCACTGCGTGTGCCAGTGTGCTGGTTTGGCGCGCGGAGCGGAATGCCGCCGGCATCTGCACGCTTCACCGGCATCGCGCCAGTTCGCGTAGCTCGCGGCGACCGCCTGTGCGCTGCAACCGGTGCGGCCGTGTATCAGCTTGCATCGCGAGTTTAAAGGCAGTCGCGCGTGCAGGGTCGGCACGCCTCAATCCAGATAAGGGTTTTCGGAGATCTCCGCCAGTTCCCGGTCGCTCATGGTCGACACCACGCAGGCCAGTCCAGCTTGCACCAGCAGCAGCATGCCGCCCACGGCAAAGTCTGCCGCGACATCGGGCCAAAATGGCATGAGCGCTGCGGCCAGCGGAATGCCCGGAAGCAAGCAGGCGAAGGCGCCAATAAACATGCCAATGACTACGACGCCGCCGCGTTGCAAGGATTCGCGCGTCCAGGTCAGGCGCCGATTACTGCTGCGCCAAGCCACGAACGCGATCATCGCCACGCGGGCGGCGATCAGCAAGGCGAGCACCGCGAACTCGTAGGGCGCAATTCGCACGCCTTCAACAAACCCTCCTGCGCCAGTGTAGGCGGCCAGAAGAAACGCACTGCAGAACGCGCAAGCAAACAGGATTTTCAATGCATCAATCAGTTGTTTTTTGACTCGACGATCAGGGTAGAACTGCGAACTCAGGACTGTGATCGCTAGCAACTCGATGATCAGCAGCGCGAGCAGCATCGGAAAGCTAAGCCAACCCAGTCCCAGCGCAACCAGCGCCAGCCCCAACTGCACCGTCTCGATCACGATGGTCGTGGCCTTCAGTCGTTGCCAGTCGATGCGTGTCGCCATGTTCTGCTGCCAGCCCGCCGCTTAGTCAGCGCTGATTGTGGGGTTTCGCTTGGCGCGTTGTAAGTGTTGGCAGCGATCGCGAATGATCGGGACAGGCGCGAATGCTCGGGACGCGAATGATCGGCGAATGATCGGGACAGGCATCATGCTGGGCACGTTTCAGAGCCTGTCCCGGTCTGGCCCGTCCTCGTTGAACCAGGAGACGCAGAGATTGGGACGACGCAGCGATCGGGACGCAGCGATTGGGACAGGCATCATTCTGGGCGAGCGATTGGGACCGAGGATTGGGACGGACCGAGGATTGGGACAGGCATCATTCTGGACGGACCGAGGATTGGGACAGGCATCATTCTGGACGCGCTTCAGAGCCTGTCCCAGTCTTGCCCCTTCAGAGCCTGTCCCAGTCTTGCCCGCGATGGGCAGGTTCAGAAATGAGGGCTCGCTGGATCATGCTGGGTCACAACAGCGGCTGCGCGACAGAGTGCAGCCTGGCGCTGTTCGACAACCGGGGTCCCGTACGGTTCTGATTTTCTCCCGTGGAACCTGAATTCCGATCCCCTTTGAACCGCCGTGAGTCCGCGCCCTCAACGATGTCCTTCCCCCGAACATCGCGCAACGGAATACGCTGCCAGTCGAACCCATAGCGCCACTGGTCGAAGTAGAGGTTGCCACCTTCCCATTCGACCTCGCCGCGCTGTGCGTCGACGGTCTCCGAGCGCGGGTGGCGCTTGGGTGGAGTGAAGGCTTGGCCCCAGTCGTCGTTGAAGGCGATGCGATAGCCGTCGACGCCGCCGAAATAGAACGCGCGCACGGCGGTGTCGTCACTGGCGAGCAGTCCGTGCGTTGGATCCATCGGCACCCAGCCCCACGGCGCGATCCACGCCTCGAGCCAGTCGTGCATCGTGTCGAATTCGGTCGGCGACAGTTGCCAGCCCGATTGCCAGCGGGCCGGGATGCCGTTCAGACGCAAGGCGGTGATCAACCACATCGCTTTCTCGCCGCAGTCGGCCGAGCGCGCGCGGAGCGCATGCAGGCCGAGATCGGCGATGGTCGAGTACTCGCGCGCGACGCCCCACGGTTTGGCGGCAACCGCGGCGAATAGACGCTGCGCTACGTCGACCGGATTGTCTGCATCTGCGACCACCGAGGCCGACCATTCGCGCATCGCAGCCGAGAAACGTACGTGCGGCGTGCGCTCGCCGAGGTGTGCGGCGAGCCTCGCTTGCGCGGATTCGTCTATCGGTCGTGCCAACGCGGGGTCGAGCACGGCAATCCGTGCGTGAGTGGTCAGTGCATAGGTGATCGATGCGACGGTCGGCAGGCCCGCGCGGGCGCGGGTCTCGAGGTACGCGCTGCGCTGCAGGTCCCGATTCGGCGCCAGACGCGCCGGGGGCGACGCCGCTTCCAACACCACCTCGTCCTGCACACCGGGAATCCCGCGCGGAAACGGGATCCAGATCCTGAGCGCGGCGCCGTCGGGCACCGCGTCGGCTTCGACCTCGATGGTATGCGTGACCCGGAAACGCTGCGGATCGATGCGCGCGATCAGCGAGCGATCATCCTTGCGCGCCGATGCCGCATCCGCGACCCAGCGGTCATGCAGGGGATGGGGCGCATACAGCGGTGGGTCGATTTCGGTCGGCTGCGCCACCGCCCGCGATGCAGCGGCGGGTTCGACCAGCAACAGGTTGCGCACGGCGCTAGAGAACCAGCGTCGCTCGCCGTCGATCAAAAACGACTGCAGTGCGCCATTGGCGGTCCAGCGGTCGATGTCGGCATCGGTCGCCGCAGGAATGCGCTGGCGCAGTTGTTCGGCGAGTGCGGCGCGGTGAAGAGAAAAGTCCAGCGTAGTGCGGCGTTGCCGTTCTTGTGGCGGCACGATCAGCGGGTCGGCTTGGGCCGCCTCGCCCATCAGCAGCGCCAGCGCCAGCATCACCACCAAACTCGTCACCCAGCGCATTTTTGGCTCCACCGCGTGCGTGCGACCACACTTAGCAGCCGACGCGGCAGCGGTCAATTCGATCATGCCAACGCAGGGAATCGCGCACAAGGTCAGAACCGGAACGTCAGAACCGGCACAAGCATCGAAATCCGTCATAACGTTATGGCTGGCGGCGCAAAATGACGTACATGAGGAGAAGCCATCGAGGAATCCCGATGCGATCCACGACCCCGTTCTGTGTCGGCACACTGTGTCTTGCGTCCTGGGTGATGCTGCCGGCGACGGCACTCGCACAGCAGGGTCCGTCACTGCAGTACCAGCCGGTTCCCGGCGAGTCGATCGGCTTCGCCGTCTCCGCCGGGACACCGGTGCAGCGCAGCATCGCGGTTTCGCCACTCGGCGGCAGTGCCGGGATCGCCACCAACCTGAACTGCTTCGTGCGCCAGCCAGCGCTGACGTTCCGCGTGCTTTCGCCTCCGCTTGCGTTCAATGCGGACGGGGCTGCGCAGTCGCTGGACCTGGCGTGCACGCCCGGCTTTTCCGGGCTGCAAATGGCCAACCTGGAGTGCATCGAATCGATCGGTTTCGGGCCGACATCGACGCGCACCTGGCCGTTGCTCTGCCCCAGCTTCACCCCGGCGCCGGCGTTCACCTCGGTGCCGGCGAACGGCCAGACGGTGGTCGTGAATGCGCCACCCGACACGATCGCGGTCGCGGGACCCGTGCTGGGCAATGCGGGCCTGCTGAGCTACAGCGTTAGCAACTGCACGGTGAGCGGCATCGGGCTATCCCTGCTCACGACCATGCCCGTCGGCGTCGCGTCCGGCGCAGCGGTGCCGCCCGACCTGTCGTGCATGGTGCCATCGTCGGTCGGCACCACGGTCATCGGAAGCCTGCAGTGCACGACCAGCATCCCCGGCCTCAGCCTCGCTTATCCGCTGCAGTGCACGGCCGTCGCCCTCCCGGCGGACCTGATCCTGCGCGCGTCGTTCGAAGACGACGAGCAGCGCGAGGCGGAGGTGTTTCGAATCGGCCGGTGATCGTGAACCGGTGAACCACGCGCACCGGGACAGGCACGATTCAACCCGGACCTGGACCCACCCGAACCCGGAAAGGAACGATCGGACGATTGACCGCTGTCCTGGCGACCGTAATGGCAGGTCGGGACGACCTGCCTTGCAAGGGAGAGGCCGTGCGGCAGAGTCCGGATGCCGACGGGGTTCGTGGGGACGGTCGTCCCGAACCGCCGCTCTTCGGATCGGCTACAGCTGGCAACCATCGGGACAGCCATCATTCTGGGCACGTTTCAGTGCCTGTCCCGGTCTGGCGTGCGGTCTGGCGTGTCCCGGTCTGGCGGTGGTCCCAGTCTACGCCCAGTCTGCGCACCTGTCCCAGTCTGCGCAAAAGGCATCCTGGCGATCTGGCAGTCGCCCAGCCAGCGTGACTTGAACGCAATCACCCCACCAAAGCCGCGGAGATTCCATGCGGCCGTTTCGGCGGGCGCAATCCATTGGGCTAGCTGACCTTCTTGGCGTGTCGATATACGAGAATCGCCCATGTCAGTCCTACCGATGCCCCATACAATGCCAAAAGACCGGGAATCGGGCGCTCTACGCCGAACAGTAGTGCCATTGCGGCGGGCGCAACAGCGGCGACAATCACGCTTAGTGGACCAGCCAGTCCACGCTGTCCCAGAAAATAAAAAACGGGAACGGCATAAAACAACACAATGACCGTGCCGCCGAGGAATGACACAATCCAATGCAGTAAAATTTCGCCCGACATGATTTGAGTTGCCGAAGACCCTGAGAACAAAGCGTCGAAGTCGAAAACCATGACTATGGAGCCAACGAGGGACCCAAAGAAAAGAGAACTCATGGCCATGATGAATGTCGGGGTCGACGATCCACGAAACAGCGTTTTGACCGTTTCCTCCTGGTGGGAGCGGACCCCTTTCCGCCCGATAGCGAACGCGATTGCCATGGCCAAGACCGCCAGCGGAATGGCAACGATGAGCAATGTATCCATGGTGCTGCCTCAAGTTACCAACCGGGCCGAACGGCTGAATCAAGCTGGCCCGCGGAGCGGCTTCGGATTGAACGATGGGATGGAGTCGTCCCATGGCGCATCCTGCACCAGTGTGCCGAGCTTGGATCGGTCGATGGTCAAAGCACAAGCCACCGGCAGGAGTCCGGAACGAAGTCTACGCCCACCACCGCCCGAATTTCCATCGTAGTTGTCAAACGCGTCGCCAGGGGACAACGACCAAGGACAGGCATGGATTGCCCAGCGCCGTCACTACTCGATGTCCAGGATGATGCGTGTCCCGTTCATCTGCGGGGATTCGTGCGATCGCGAGGCGGCTCCGGCCGCTGCCTACAATCGCCGCGGCAGCAAGGATAACCAGCTTCGTTAGTCAGCAGTTCTCGGCGATATACGCTTCGTACTTGGCGAGACGTTCCTTGTTTTCATCAAGCGAATTCCGCCGCTCCAGCTTGTCGTCGTCGATGACACCCGGTTGTTCCTGGTAGTTTTCTTCGACGGTCATATCGACAATCCGACGAAACTCCGCCGCCGCCTCGCGCTGCTGCCTGCAAACGATCTGGCGTGTGTCGTCAGCCTGTTGCGCCTGCAGTTCGGCTTCCGCCTTCGCCTCTGCCTGCTGGTCGATGCAATTCTCGCGGATACCGTGCTCCACGTTCGATAGTTGCTCGCGGAACGCGGATGATTGTTCCGGGTTGTCGAGCATGCCCACGTACGTGTCGAACAGCTCTTTGCACTGTGCGCTCATCGCTGCATAGGCGGCCGGGACGCGCAAGTCACTGAAACGCTCTGCCTGCGCCAAGGGGTCGACGACCGGAGCCGCTGGCTCGCTCAGCGCGTCGGCTTCGGCTTCGGCTTCGGCTTGAATCGTCGCCGCGCGGGCTTGCGCCTGCCGCCTGTCATAGACGACGAGCGCGACGATGCCGACGATCATCGTCGCGATCAGGATGAGCAATACTGTGAGCAATGAAGCGCCGCGCTGATTCATCATCGGAAGCTTACCTTGATGCAAAGGCCGATGTTGCGGGCCGACACACAGATTTGCCACGGTCAAGTGCTCGAACAGGTGCGGAGCCGCCACCAGCGCGAACTGCGAAAGGCGAAATTCTGAACCCGCGAACCGCGCGTGCACCGGAGGGCCCGAGCCGGGACAGGCGCGCGCACCGGCGCGAGAACGGGTACAGGCGCGCGAAGGCGCGAAGGGGACAGGCACGATTCGGGACTATTGACCGCTGTCCTGGCGACCGTGAAAGCAGGTCGCCCCCGACCTGCCATCACGATCGCTACGACGATATTCATCGTCAGACCAGGACAACGTCAGACCAAAACAGGCACTCAACGGTGCCCAAAATCATGGCTGTCCCGATTCGCGCGTGCGATTCGCGCGATTCGCGCCGATTCGCGCCGATTTCCGCCACTTGGTGCAGGGCATTGCCCTCCAAACCCCGTCGGATTGGTGCCCGCGCTCCTGCCTTGGCAATCTGTACCTGATGCCACCGTCGGCGCAGGCCTATTCTGCATCGCAGTTGAAAGCTACACTGCGTCGCGCCCATGACCACGCAATCGCCAGCCGATGAAGCGCAGCCGCTGGTGCGGGTTGAGACCGCTGGCGATCTGTTTACTGCGGTCTATGGCAGGCTGAAGGCAATGGCGGCAAACCGGCTCGCGCGGGCGCCTCATAGCGGGACATTGGACACCACCGGCCTGGTACATGACTTGTACCTGCGCCTGAGACAAACCGGGACAAGACAAACCGGGACAGGCACGATCTGCGAGAGGAACCGCGCGGCGACGATCGGCCCACGTATGGACGCCCCCGGTCAAGCCCTCGGTTCCAGCGTTGAACGCGATCGGTACTGGGACACGTATTCGGCGTCGTGATGGCGCTCTGGAAGGCGCCGGACCTGGATGAGATCCGGCCCTGCTAGCCCAAACAGGCATTCGCGCTCGTAGCGCTTGTCCCGAGGCGGGGGTGTTACCGGGGTCGCATGAATGACCCCAGCGGGTGTTGACCGATGCGGATCACCGCGGGAGTCGGGTTTCGTGGGTGGGCGGTATCGCGGTGACTGGATGTGGGTCGGTGCGATCGTTGATGGTTGCGGTTGGACCTAAGCTGGTGCTGCTTCTGCTGCCGCTTCTACTGCTGCCGCTTCTACTGCTGCCGCTTCTACTGCTGCCGCTTCTACTGCTGCCGCTTCTACTGCTGCCGCGCTGCGCGCGGGCTGGGCCTTGAACGCCTTCGTGCGGTCGTAGCTGCCATCGCTGGTGATCACGGCCCATGCGATTCGGGCCATCTGCCGCACGCGCTCCAGGCGCGTTGCGGCACTTCCCACATCCCTGTGGGTCGTGTTCGCAAACGCCACGATCGTCTTTTGCGCACCACGGCGATCCTTCAGGCGCAGTAGCCATTGGCTTTGAACATGCTCGTGGCGATCGGCCCAGCGCAGCACCGCGCGGGCGCCGTGGATGATTGCCGCGCGCAGATCCCCGGCCCTGTCCCAGTCTGCCCGATCTGCCCGATCTGCCCCGGCCCCACCATGATCAGCACAGCGGCACCCAACAGCATCCAGCAACATCCAGCTTGCGGTATCCATCGAAAGCTGCTGCTCGTCTACAGCGCAAGTCAAGCCCGCGCGGCGGCGTGCTGCGAGGCGGCGCGCGGCGCGGTCCCGGGCCGGAACCGGAATCGCCGCGCGTGGCTACTCGAAGCCGTCTTCGAACAGGTTCTCGGTGGCGTTGCCTACTCTGATTGCGTTGAACCACTCGGTGAAGGTCATGCCGCTGAACTGGTTGAAGAACGCGGTACGCGCGAACTCGTTGTCCACGGCTGCCCGCAGCGCAGGCGAGCCGTTGTCGCGCCAGCCCTGCACCACCGCGCGCGCGTTGCCGGTCAGGTCCTGGGTGAGGCGGTACTGCGAGCCTTGCACCGGCGACTCGACCAGGGCGGTCATGCCGGGGACGAGGTCGCTCAGCGTGCGCGAACGCTGCAGCAGCAGCGAGGGGTTTTCCAGCGTAAGGCGGATGATCTCTGGCGCATGCTCGCCGAACAATTGCAGGTAGTAGCGGCCCGCAGGTGTCGTCGCGAATAACGCCCGCATAGCGGTCAGGACATCGGGCGAAGACGAGCCCCCCGTCAGTCCTTCCGGGATACTCACAGGGGCCGCGAGAGACCCCCGCCTCGGGCAGTCAACAGTATTTGCGGCCGTGGCTCCGAACCCGAGGTAACAGAGACAGTACTTCGCGATCGATTCGTTTCCCGAACTGTATCCGTAGATTTCCGAGACGCCGGTGCTGTTGAAGAGTGCTTCGAGGCGCTGCAACGCGAACAGACCCGTGCCGTCGTTGTAGAGGATGCGGAGCGGACCGGCAGTGCCGAGTTGCATGGGAGCCGCGGCGTGAATGGTGCCGAGGTCCTCGCTGTCCCACGAGACGATGCCGAAGTGCTTTTCCCCGTACTTGAGCCGGCCGCCCGCGATCCACGCGAGGCGCGCGAGACCTGGCGCCAGCAGTGCGCTGTCGAGCGAGACGCGCGTGATCGTGTCTGCGCTGAACGGCTCCGGAGCCGTGCTGGCAAACCACTCCCCATTCCCGTCGCGATGGCGATAGACCATCTGCATCTGCCCGGGAATGACTTCGTTGTAGGCGATGGCAACGCCCCCGTCGCCCAGTACCGCAACGTCGTGTACGTTGCCGTGCACCCGGTTCAGGGTGTTCGGCACGGCATCCGTGGTGATTGACGGCGCAACGAGGGCGTCGCCCTTCAGTGTAGATACGCGCAGCACGCCGGCGGCCTCGTCGAACCACGAGACATGCAGGACATGGCCTTCGGAGCTAGCGGTCGCAACCGGCCTCGATGCTTCGAGCGCGCCCATTGCAAGAGTCCGGCTCACCCAGATGCCATCCGATCCACGCGCCGCCAGCAACAGAGTTCCGGGGCGACGCCGGTAAGCGATCATCGGCGAGCCGTTCGGTCCGATCAGCATCGTCGGCGAAAGCCCGACGTCCCCGATGACATCGACAGGCGTGATTACCCACGTGCCGCCCGTACCGACGGGCGTAAAGCCCGCGTGCAGCAGATTGGTCTGGGCACTGTCGTAAATCGCCACGTGGACGACGCCATCGGGGGCGACCGCGATGCTGGCGTCCGCGGCGGTGAATGCGCCCGGCAAGGGCTGCTCGGTGAAATCGCTGCCGCTGCCGATTCGCCACAACGAGCCGCGAGGGTCCGGCGCGCCGGCCGATCGGCGAGCAAAGACGACAGGATGGCCGTCGGCGTCGGCGGCCACGTCGAGCGGATGCGACAGCAGCGAAGTCGGATCGAGCGGGACTCGGCCCTTCGATTCCCACGGCCCGCCCACTCGCGCGAGGAACAGGTCCCGGTGCGTGCCGCGGTCGATGCCCACGGTGAAGACGTTGCCGGATCGATCGAGCGCGGAGCCTTGCGCACTCGCGAGATTCGCCATCGGATAGCTCACCCAGTTCGCGCCCTCGCGCCGGAGCAGGATCGAATTTCCCCCCAGGACGAAATTGAGTGCGCCCTGCACATAGCTGTGGGGGGATACGCCGAAGAAGTCGGGCAGCGGCCCGGTCGGCAACGCACAGCCGGTGTCGATGCACTGCCACGTCGACTCGTTGAACAAGCGCCGCCGCACTTCGACGGTCGAAGCTCCCGAAGCTCGGGCGACATAGGCGACGTCCAGCGTCCCGAACCGGTCGACGACCACCTGCGGCTGGTACAGCGAGAACTGCAGCGCGTTGATGGCAACGGTGTCTGTGGTCGCGAACTGGGTGGACACTACCGCGTGGCGTATCGCACTGCTGGTGGGCGTGGTCTCGGCCCAGGCGAGGTGCATCGGGAAGAACGTGGCGTCCGCGGGATACGGGGCGAAGGACGGCGCAGTCGCGTTGGTGGGCGTCGTGTCGAGCGCGATAGGCTGCCATGCGCCGCCGGCGCGGCGCCGGACCACGAGCGTGCCTGCGCCGAAAGAGGCGCCGTTCTTGATGTAGGCGACGTAGGGCTCCCCGATCACGTCGACCGCCAGCGCGATTTGCGAAACATTGTTGACGTCGACCTGCTCGCGGATCGGAGCGCCCTGCCCGTCCGTGCCGAAATAGACGACAGCGTCGTCGGCGACGCCGAGGTCGATGGTGGCGACTTCGATCGCCAGCGCATGCGCACGGCCAGTCGTGTCGATGGCCAGTCGGAGATCGCGATTGTTGCCGGTGCGCCCGTTGACGAATCCCATGGTCGTGATGACGCGCGAGAAGCGGTCGTAGCGAGCGAGTTTCACCGGCACCTGGGACGGGGTGGCGAGATCGGCGCGCGTAGAGTCGTAGTAGACCAGTGCCGGACGCAATCCGGCTGGATCGACCGCGATGTCCGCGACGGAGTCGGTGGCGCCGATCGCGTCAACGACCTCGTAGCGCGGCTCCACCGGGGTCGTTGGAGGGGTGACGGCCGGCGCGCTGCCGACGCCGACCAACAGCAGTACCGCGGCAACGTGGCGATGCCGGCGCCTGGGCGGTATCTCTCGCTGGGAGTTCGCGATCACGAATGTTTTCCTCGCGGTTCCGAATCCTCGGTAGCCACGACAAAGCGAACGCCGCCGGTAGCGAATGTCCGCGTGTCGCGACTGCAATCCCTGAACGATCGGAAATCCAAAGGCACCTTTCGGCCAGTGTACGCGGCGCATTCGCGCGGTCAAGGGACAGTCTTTTCCGACGAGGTATGAGCCTGGAGCTTGGCCCGTGATTCCAGCGAGGTATGAGCTTGGAGCGGGTTCGAGGGGGGCGGCAGGGGGCTGATGGGCAGTCTGCCGGCGAATTGGGTCGATCATCCATCCGATGGTGATCGACATGAACGAAACTTCGGTGCCTACGCTCGAACAGGTGCGTGAGGTGGTGGCGGGCATGCAGGCGCTTGAGTTTCGGCGTGGCGAGAACTGATGAGGAGCGCTACCGCTGGATTGGCGAGGTGTTGCGGCGCTTCGGCTATCGCATCCTCAAGCGTCGCGAGCGCGGCCTGCTGCTGGTGTACCTGCAGCGGCTGAGCGGCTATAGCCGCGCGCAGGGCAAGCGCCTGGCGGCGATGTGGGTCAGTGGCGCACCGCTGGTCAAGCGCTACCGCGCCCCCGCGCACGCCTACCCGCGCCGCTACACGAATGCCGATGTGGCGCTGCTGGCAGAAGTCGACCGTGCCATGCACACGTTGTCGGGCCCGGCCACGGGAGCTCGATCTCGTTGGCGCACCTGTACAACCTGCGCAACAGTGCGGACTATTGCACCCAGCGCATTGTGATAAACAAAACCCGGCCCACCAAGTCGATCACCATCGGCATGCGCAAAACCCCGGCGCCTGAGAGGGACGCGATCGGGACAAGGGACGTGATCGGCGTGATCGGGACAGGCATCATCGTTCTGGGCACGTTTCAATGCCTGTCCCAATCTGCCCCCTTTCAATGCCTGTCCCAATCTGCCCTCAATTTGCCTCCTCGACTTGCCTCGGTCCCGATCTGCCCGGCCCGATCTGCCCGCCTGTCCCGACCTGCCCGATCTGCCGGCTGCGGTCGGTGCCGTAAGGCTGCTCGTCGGTGAGCGGGCCGGCGATGCCGCCGGCGTTACACTCCTTGCACGACACCGTGCAGGCATGGCAGCTCACGCAGGTGTCGAGGTCGGTGACCAGCCCGAGCCTCTTGGCGGGCGGGCGGGCAGTTGGTCATGGCGTCGGCGTGAACGGCCAGATCTTGGGGATCATCACAACGCCGATCACCCAGAAGATGAGGTTCAAGGGAATGCCCACCTTCATGAAATCGGTGAACCGGTAGTTGCCGATGCTGTAGACCATGGTGTTGGTCTGGTAGCCCACCGGCGTGGAGAAGCTCGTGGACGCAGCGAAAGTGACCGCCACCAGGAACGGCGTAGGGCTCAGCCCCATCGAGATTGCCGCCGACACGGCGATCGGCACCAACAGCACGGCGGCCGCGGCATTGCTCATCAGTTCGCTCAGCACCAAGGCCAGCAGGTACACCACGGCCAGCACGAATACGGGGTTCATGCCCTCCATCCGGCCGAGCGTGTTGCTGGCCAGTACGTCCGCAGCGCCCGACTGCTGCAGCGCGATGCCCAAGGGCAGCACGCCGGCCAGCAGGACGATGATGCGCCAATCGATGGCTTCGTACGCCTCCTCGGGCTCCAGGCACTTGGTTACGACCAGGGCCACGCAGCCGATCAGCGCCGAGATCACGATCGGCATCAGTCCCAGGCCCGCGGAGGCGATGACCGCCACCATGATCAGCAGCGCGATGGGAGCGCGGCGTTTGGACGCGGTATCGTCCTCGCGCTCGGTCACTACCACCAGGTTGGGGTTGCGGCGCAGCGACGGCAGTTCCTCGCGCGGCGACAGCATCAGCAGGATATCGCCCACGCTGAGCGTGACGTCGCGGATCTTCTCGCGCAACACTACACCGCGCCGGTGCACGGCCAAGACGGTAGCGTTGTAATGCCAGCGGAAGTCCAGCTCTCTCAGCGTCTCGCCGGCGAATCGGGAGTTGGGCGCCACCATCACTTCCACCAAGCTTTGCGTCTTGCCGGTGAATTGCTCATCGCGCAGCTTGAACTCGGGCTCGATCTCGAGCTTCATCTGGTCCTTCAGTTCGCTGAGGCGGCTCCAGTCGCCGCGCGCCAACAACACGTCGCCGGCCTGCAGCACTTCAGCGCGGGGCGACCACACTTGCTCCGTGCCGCGGGTCAGCTCAAGCACGTAGACGCTGAACTTCTCGGCCAGCTTGCTTTCCGCCACGGAATGACCGATCAGAGGCGAATTGGGCATCACGCGCAGCTCGGTGATGTACTTTCCCAGCTCGTAGGTCTCCGTCAACGCGGTGGCCGCCCGATCGGGCAGCAGCCAGCGGCCCACCGTCATCAGGTAGATGATGCCCGCCGCTGCGCAGACCAGGCCCAAGCTGGTGAATTCGAACAGGCTGAAGCCCGGCTGGCCCAAGTCCTTGGCCAGCGAGTTCACGAGCAGGTTGGTGGAGGTTCCGATCAGGGTGCAGACGCCGCCCATCTGCGCCGCGTACGACAATGGAATCAGGTATTTGGAGGGCGAGAGTTTCTTGGCCGCGGTGGCAGCCAGCACGATGGGCAGGAACACCGCCACCGCCGCGGTGTTGTTCACGAACGCCGACACCGCGGCCACGGTCATCATCACTACCAGGCCGAACGCCCAGGGCCAGTGAATGCGGCCGAAAAGCAGGCCCAGTGCCCTCAGCGCGCCGGTGCGCTGCAGCCCTGCACTGAGCACGAACATCGCCGCCACCGTGATGGTGGCTTCGTTGGCGAAGCCCGAGATCGCCACGTCGGGCCCGACCACGCCCAGCAGCACCAGGGCCGATAGCGCCAGGATGGCCACGATGTCTACCGACAGCTTTTCACTGACGAACAGCGCGACGGCGCCTGCCATCACGCACAGCGTGAGTATTGCGTCCCAGCCCATCAGCGCTTGCTCCGGAAGCCCGCGCCGTAGCGAAGGGGTGTTTCAAAAGACGGGAAATCCAAAGGCACTTTTCGGCCAGTGTACGCGGCGCATTCGCGCGACGATATCAACGGCGCGCTGCAGCTGATCAAGGACTTCCACCGCGCGCTGTGCGGCGTGGAGGGTAGGAAATACAACGGTACTTTTCAGCCAGTGTACGCGGCGCATTCGCGCGGTCAATGGGCGCGCATCGCCGCTTGGGCCGCCCGGTGACGGGCACTTCTGCGGGCCAGATGCGCTTGCGGCGGCTCGTGGCAGCGCAGAGCACCGCACCCGTCGGACGGTCGGGTTCTCGCGTGGCGTTTTCGCCGTCTTGCGAGCGTGGGTGGGCATCGCCGCGGCGCTGTACTCGCGTCAGTGGGGTCGAACTCACTTACCAGACCAGATCCTGGCGATGGTTTTCCGAGTCGGGCATGACGTCGACCGGCGGATCGGGGTTGTGCATTCGGCGGGTCCAAAGATCATGCCGTTGCTGCATCGCCTCGACGCGCGGCGCGCCACGGATCGTCGCCATGCGTGGCGTGACGCTGGGCTCGCCGATGTGTTCGAGGATGCGCACAATCACCGCGCGCTCAATGATCAACGCGATCAGTTGCATGTTGCCGCTGCAGCGTCGGCAGCATGGAGGATCAACCTAGTAGATAGAAGCCGACGCAGTGGTCCCAGCCGGCCATGTACCCGGCGTCTTCTGCGCTATGTACGCCATGCCGGCGATAGGCCGCCAGCACCCGCCGCCGCACCCGCGCCTGCACCCTGACCACGTCGCCGGCATCGACCTGCGCAGGCGCGAAGGCGAGTGTCCGGGCATCCGCCGCAACGAACCCGCCATCCGTGACGCAGCAGTGATAGTGCCGGTAATCATTGAGCGCCGAACCGAAGCGCTGCAAGAAGCTCACCGTGCCCAGGAACGCGCTGGCCGGCGCCGCGGCGCTGCGGCGCAGTTCGTGCTCGATGCTGCCGACGAAGATCCGCAGCATCCCCGCCGCCAGTGCCGCATGGTTGCGCAACGCCGGCCGCAAGCGCTTGGGCAAGGACAACAGCCACTGCCGCATCGGTACCCGCGAACGGCAGCCACGCATCGGTCGCGTCGTACCAGTAAAGCCTCTGTCAGGCGCTCTGGGTTTATGGAACAGCGGGCCCGGACTGCAACAAAGCGTACTAACGCCGCATCAATTTTCGACCAATCCACTGGTGTCAATCGTGTTGGCGTCGGAGAGCGCATCCACGAAGATGCCCTGAATCATGAATGGACCAGGTTGCTCGATTGCACTGTCTCTAAAAACCACATTGCGCGAATCACGTATCAGTACAGCCGACTGAGGCGGCGGGCCGAAGAACGAAGCGGACACCAACGGCACCAACGCATTGGTGCCAATAAAGCGATTGCGTTCGATCAGCACGCCGTCCACGTTGGCAAGCACCATGCCCCAGGTCCCGGAACCGCGAATGACGTTGTCTCGAAATATCAAGCCGGTACTGTCGCGGGTGCCAATGTGTGGCGCGATGGCGGTGACCGGGCCGGGAAAAACGCCGATCGCGGCCGCAAACGTCCGCGATTGCCGACCAATCGCCGCGTCTTCAATCAGGTTGTTGGTGACTACGATATTGCGCGCCGGACCGACGAGGTAGAAATCCAGTTCGCAGGCCATGGAAATTGCGGCCAAATAGGTACGCGAGATACGGTTGTTGGCAACCAAGGCGCCACTAGATACCACATACATTCCGGTCGCATCGGTGTCACGAATGAGATTGCGTTCAATACGCGCATTGTTACCGCCAAATTCAAGGGTGGCAATAACATCACGCGCCTGTGCGCCAATTGCGCTGCTGACGTCCATGGCCTGACCGACGACGCTCAACACGGTAACCTTGCCGCGCGATTTCCACGTCTGGGATGAAAAGACTTCGACCTGAGTGCCCGCGAGGCCCGGATCGACGCCGTCGGCAAAGGTGAACTTGTTGCCTTGAACGCCCGCAATCCTTCCGACAAGACCGTTGATGGCGATACCGTCATCGCCCGTGCGCTCGATCAGCGAATCGTGGATCACCGGACCAATGATGGCGCCACGCGAATCGAAGCCACCGCGATTGGCGCTTGACACCCGCTCAGCGCGCGCTCGCGCCGGCGTCGGTCCAGGAGTTACGCATATTTTCGCATTGAGGCCGCTGCTGATGAATTCCTGCACACCCGGGCCATGCGCGGCAAAGACCGTAACCTTATCCAGAACAATGCCTTCGCTTCGTACCATATAGATGCCGCTGCGTCGCCAGGCGGCGGTTGCCATTCGCAAACCTACCTGCACGTTGGCGGCGGCGGCCGCTGCGTCTTTGGTGAGAAAACGGAGAACGCCGGGGATGGGACTCGAAACATTAGTCATGTTGATGCGCAGCGCATCATATTTGAGTTGCGACTTCGCGTTGTAGGGTCGGATGGACAGCTCATTTGCTGGGCGGATTCAACTGGTCGACGCAACAGATTGGCTAAATCGGTCTGCCGGCGTTTCGTAGTCTAGGGTTTTTCGAGGGCGATTGTTTAGCTGCCTGGCTACTGCATTGAGCTTGGCCTGCGAGTAATCGGCGAGGTCGATCCCCTTGGGAAAGTACTGCCTCAACAGTCCGTTGGTGTTCTCGTTTGTACCGCGCTGCCACGGGCTGTGTGGGTCGCAGAAGTAAACATTGATGTCTGTGGATAGTGAGAAGCGCCGGTGGTCGGCCATTTCCTTCCCACGGTCCCAGGTCAGTGTTTTGTACAGTTCCTGAGGCAACTTCCGAGCATTCTTTATGAGGGCATTGATGACCGTCTCGGTATCCTTGCCAGCCACTTTCACCAACATCACGTAGCGCGTATTTCGCTCGACCAGTGTGGCGATTTGGCTGTTCTTGCTGCCACACAACAAATCGCCTTCCCAGTGCCCTGGCACCGCTCGGTCTTCGACACAAGCCGGCCGTTCACTGATTGATACCGTGTCCCGTATCCTGCCGCGGTTGTCCTTCTTGTGCGTGTGATGGCGAGAGCGACGCATCGCTCGCGTACGCCGCAGATGTGCCAGAAGCTCCTTTTTCAGGGCGCCACGGGCTTGGACGAATAGGCTGCGATAGATGGTCTCGTGCGACACCTGGTAGCTCGAATCGTTTGGATAGTTGCGCTTTAGCCAGCCGGCGATCTGTTGCGGAGACCACTTTTGTTGGAGCTTCTCCGCAACAAGCTGGGCCGCCGCTCGGTTGAGCACGAGCTTACAGTCCTTTGGGCGATGGGCCCGATCCCAGGCCGCCTGGTCGGCTTGCGTCGCCCGATAGGCGTCTTGCCCACCGTTGCGCTTGAGCTCACGGCTAATCGTCGATGCTGCCCGGCCCAATGACAATGCTATGGACCGGATCGAGCTGCCGGCCACCACGGCTCGAGAAATCTCCTCGCGTTCGGCCGCCGTTAGGGCCAGCTTTGAGCGGCACCGCGTCGCTGGCGGTATCCCACCAGTCTGCGCGAGGATCCCCGCTATCGAAGAATGACCTCTATCGAACAGCCGGGCAATCTCGTGTAGCGTTTCTCCCTGCTTCCACCGGTCCCACATCAGCGCCTTTTGGCTATCGGAATAGTAGATTCGAGTCCGCATTTGCAACTCCTCTGCCCGTTGGGGCAAGTGTGTTGCATCGATGCGTTGAATCCACCTGCGTTATCAGCCTGAAAAAACTCCAGATCGCTGCGATATCCCTGATCTACTCGGATGTCATAATATGCTTCATCGCCCACAATTCCGGTAGCAATCAGAATGCCCTGGGTATAAGGCAATGGATCCATATCGAAGGCAATATCGCGCAGCGTCACCCGCTTGGCGTTTGTCATGAGTACGATGTGCGACAAGGTATTGCTGTCCAAAACCACGACGCTGCCCTGCCCATCAATGACTAGATCGGCAACGTTGGTTAGTGCCAGCGTGCGATCAATCCGGTACTCGGCGCGCGGAACTCGCAGCACGTTTGTGCCGCTATCGACCGCATCGGCAACCAGCTGAAAAAAATTGATCGCGCTGTTGGGCAGCGCCGCGCTGCGGTCATGGCAGAAAATATTGGGTGTTGAATTTGCGGGCGGCGCGTCGACCGCGCGGAAGACGCCGGCTGCGCTGATTTGCGCCTAGAGCAGCCCGGCCATCAGCATCGCAAAGCCGAAGAATCTAGATTTTGACTTATCGAGAAACATAATCAGCACCGGGCGATTCGGGAGTGCGATAAGCATAGGCACGCCGTCGTTCAACGGCTGTGAACCGTGAGGCGAGATTCTTGGCGCGGGATCCTGCACGATGCGGCCCATCACGTCGCGCGTAATGTTCAGGGAACCCTGAACAACTTACTTCCCTTAGCCCCGCCAATCGACCATTTCCCAGCCGAGTGAGTCCCAACCATGACCACACCGCCGACGTCCCCATCCCGACCCTGCCCAGCCGCGCGCTGTCCAGCATGTTGGCCTTTTATGCCCGCCTTGGCTTTGAAGGCTAGCTGCTTGGCGATGGCACCTGGCGCATCTTGGTGCGTGGCACGGTCGAGCTGCGCTTCCTGCTGTACCACGATCTGAATCCGGCCGAGTCGTCGTTCGCGCCTTCGTCCGGGTGCAGGACGTGGACGCGATCTACCGCGCCTGGGCCGAGGCGCAACTGCCTCGCACCGACATTCCGTGCATGCGTGCGGTCAAAGACAAGCCCTGGGGCATGCGCGGGTTTGCGGTGATCGACCTCGATGGCAGCCTGCTGCCAATCGGCCAGCAGTTCTCAAGCAGTGACGGAGGGCGGCTATCCGGCTGCAATTTCATCGACGCCTTCGCCAGCGGGTGCGCCGACACCGGTGCGGTCAGGAACAAGAACACGCTGATGTGCAGCTCGTGCCTGCTGGCTCGCCGTGCGCGGCGAAGGAAAGCACGGCGGCCAGCAGCACACAGCCCGCGCCCAGGGTCGTGGCCTGCTGCGGCCGTGCAGCGCCGCGCGATCGGCGCGCGATCTCGGCGCGCTATCGGCGCGCTATCGGGACAGGCATCATTGTTCTGGGCACGTTTCAGTGCCTGTCCCGATCTGCCTTTCCCTGTCCCGATCTGCCTTTCAGTGCCTGTCCCGATCTGCCTCGATCTGCCTGCCGATCTGCCCGCCCTGATCGACGAGATGCAACTCGGGGTGGGCTGCACCCTGGGTGCGGACAAGGGCTACGACCGGGGATCGTTTGTCTCGGAACTCGATGAGCGAAAGATCAAGCCGCATCTCGCCAGGAGCACCAAGGGCCGTCGCAGTGCGGTGCCGGCGCAGGTGGCGAGAACGAAGGGCTATGAGAAGAGCCAGGTTATGCGCAAGCGCATCGAGTCGATCTTCGGCTGGGTCAAGGGGATCGGTGGTCTGCGCAAGCTCACCTGCATCGGGCTGCCGGCGGTCAAGAGACATGTCGCGTGGACGTTCGCGGCGTGCAACCTGGCGCGCTTGGGCAAGATGGACGGCTGGTGGGACCCGGCGCCGATCTGAGGATAGTTGCGTCCACATCAGGATAGTTCCGTCCGAAATTTTGAACTCCGAGATCTCTGAGCTGCCGTGCGACGATTGGAAAGGATCGGACGAGGCTCCGGATGGCAGTGGGAGGGGGTTTTCTCAACAAGCTGCTAGGGGTCATTCGCGTGTTCTGTCGACTGATGGATTGCACGTCCAGTCTGGCGCAACACGACGCCGAAAGTGGAAGGGGCGTCCATCTCAACGGGCATCATCGTTCTGGGCACGTTTCAATGCCTGTCCCGATCTGCCTCGATCTGCCTCGATCTGCCTTCGCGATCTGCCTGTCCCGATCTGCCCGCGATCTGCCCGGCGACGCGAGGAGGTCCCCGGGCTCATGCGCGCCGCGGTGACATGCGCCGATATGGGGGCGACGAAACCGCGCGCGCGCTCGGATGGACCACAAGGATCCACTGAACCGTGCCGTGCTTCGCAATCCCCGCGCTGGCTTGCCTCGTCTGCGATTGGTACCGGCAGTTTTTGGTGGCGATTCGACAGTATCAACTTGGCAAACTGGTCTGTAAACGCTACTATCTTTACAGCGCCGGCGGAGATGGGAATGCACAGTCGCGTCATCGCGGAGTTGGTCGTGCACTTGGGGCGCATCGCGTCCCGCGAGGCGCTGGTGGAGGGGCTGACGCCCGCCCAGTGGGCAGGGGTCAGATACTTCGCGCGCGCCAATCGGTTCTCGCGGACCCCGTCCGCCTTCGCCGCTTTCCACGGTACGACCCGGGGCACGGCGTCGCAGACGATCAAAAGCCTGGAAACCCAAGCCTATCTGACGCGAGTGCGATCACAGGCCGACGGGCGCAGCGCCCGGCTCGACCTGACCGATAAAGCCAGAACCATTCTTGCCCGCGACCCCCTCGAAGCTCTGGTCCGCGCGGCGGACGCGCTCCCCCCTGGGGCCCGCGGTCATTTCGGCAATGGCCTGCGGCGCATGCTTGGACAAGTGGCGACGGAGAGAGGCAAGCCGCCCTTCGGGACCTGCGGCTCGTGTGAGCATCTGGAGGGCGACGGTCGCAGCCGGGAGGGTCAGCCGCGCTATGCGTGCGGGTTCGCGCGCGAGCCGCTGCTTGTGAAGGAACTCGACCATCTCTGCGTCAACTTCGTTGCGGGCAAGCCCATGACGGCGGCGGGCGCCGTCACCGCACCACGATGAGCCCTGCCCCCGGATCAGCGATCACCATCGTAGACGGCGAGATCACCGTCGATGCCGAGCTGCTCGCGCCCAGGCTTGGCCTCTCGGCCGCAGCCCTCAAGGCCGAGATGCGCAAGGGCAGCATCGACAGCGTCGCCGAGGCCGGTATCGAGGAGGATGCTGGACGCACACGTCTCACTTTCAGGTATGGCACGCGAGCCTGGACCGTAATGGTTGAACCCGACGGCACCGTGGTCGAGCGGGCTGTGCCGATGTGGATGCCCCGCCAGCGAACACCGACCGCCCGGCACGGTCAATGAAGATCCATGGCCCGGCTGATTCAGCGCAGCCCCTGCAGCAAAGCCGGACCGTGCCCGGTGGCGGCGTGGACGGCCGGCGCGCGCAAGTGGTCATCGTCGGTGCCGGTTTCGCCGGCCTCACGGTTGCGACGCGGCTGGCCAGGGCGCCGGTGGACATCACCCTGATCGACCGCGAGAACCATCACCTGTTTCAGCCGCTGCTATACCAAGTGGCGACCGCGGGACTGTCGCCGGCCGACATCGCGTGGCCCATTCGAGGGCTGGTGCGCCACCAGCGCAGCACGCGCGTGCTGCTGGGCGCGGTCACCGGCGTTGACCGCGTGCGCAAACACGTCACCCTGGGCGATCGCCACATCGCCTATGACATCCTGGTGCTCGCGACCGGGGCCACCCATGGCTATTTCGGCCATGACGGTTGGGCCGCCCACGCGCCCGGCCTGAAAGGGATCGACGACGCCACGGAGATCCGCCGCCGCCTGCTGCTGGCCTTCGAGCGTGCGGAGCTGGCGTGCGACGCGCGCGAACGCGAACGTCTGCTCACCATCGTGATTGTCGGTGGCGGGCCGACCGGGGTCGAGATGGCCGGCGCCGCGGTCGAACTGGCGCACTCGGCACTGGCGGACGATTTCCGCGCCATTGATCCGCAACAGTCACGCGTGCTGCTGGTGGAGGCGGGGCCGCGCCTGCTGCCGAGCTTTCCGGAATCGTTGTCGCGCCACGCCGAGCGGGCGCTGCGGCGCTTGGGCGTGGAGGTCCGCCTGGGCCAGGCGGTCACGCGCTGCGATGCGGCAGGGGTCGCCCTGGGCGACGAGAACGTGGCGGCCGCCACCGTGATCTGGGCGGCCGGGGTCGCCGCCTCACCGGCTGCCAACTGGCTCGCCGCGGCAGGCGATCGCGTTGGCCGGGTGCGGGTCGGGCCGGATTTGCGGCCGCCGGGCATGGACGACGTTTTCGTCATCGGCGACACCGCGCTCGCCCATGATTTCGCGGGCAAGCCACTGCCCGGCATCGCCCCGGTGGCCAAGCAGCAGGGCGCCTATGTGGCACAGGCCATCCAGGCGCGCCTTCGCGGCAAGGCCGAGCCGCCTCCCTTCCGCTACCGGGACCGCGGCCTGCTCGCCACGGTGGGTCGCAAGACCGCCGTCATTGCGTTCGGACGCTTGCATCTGAAGGGGTGGTTGGCGTGGTGGATATGGGGCATCGCCCACATCTACTTTTTGATCAGCCTGCGCAACCGGCTGCTGGTCATGACGCAGTGGCTGTGGTCGTATCTGAGCTTCGAACGCGGTGCCCGGCTCATCACCGGCCTGCACCCCATCACAGCCAACCACGAACCAGCCCGCGCCTCCCGTCCCGGCGACGAGGATGCGCCGCCACCGCTGGCCGCACCCTCTCCCACTCCCACTCCTGACTGAGCCGCCCATGTCCGAGTCCGCCACCCCGTCCCTGCCTGTTCTGGTGCCGCTGATCGAAGCGGGTGTCAAACAGCTCGACGCAAACAAGGTCCGCCGCCGCCCGGGATTCGATGACGCGCCGCTGCTGCGCAAGCCGGACTGGATTCGCGTCAGCATCCCGGCCGGCAATGCCGTCGCCACGCTCAAGCGCAAGCTGCGCGAAAACCACCTGGTCACCGTCTGTGAAGATGCCGGCTGCCCGAACATTCACGAATGCTGGAACGCCGGCACCGCCACCTTCATGATCCTGGGCGATATCTGCACGCGGCGCTGTTCGTTCTGCCAAGTCGCCAGCGGCCGGCCGAAGCCGCCCGATGCCCGGGAACCGGACACCCTGGCGCGCACCATTGCCGACATGGGGCTGCGCTACGTGGTCATCACCTCCGTGGACCGCGACGACTTGCGCGACGCCGGCGCCCGACATTTTGCCGACTGCATCCGCCGCATCCGCGCACTGTCGCCGGCGATCAAGATCGAGATCCTGACCCCCGACTTCAAGGGCAAGATGGATGACGCGCTGGCGATAATGAAAACCGCGCCACCGGACGTGTTCAACCACAACCTGGAAACCGTGCGCGGGCTGTATCACAACGTGCGTCCCGGTGCCGACTACGATTGGTCGCTGCAGTTGCTGCAGAAGTTCAAGGCCCAGCATCCCGAACTGCCGACCAAGTCCGGCATCATGCTGGGCCTGGGCGAGACCCGGGAACAGGTGGAAGACACGCTGCGCGACCTGCGCGCCCACGGCGTCAACATGATCACCATCGGCCAGTACCTGCGGCCATCGCCTGCCCACCATCCGGTGATCCGCTACTGGACGCCGGATGAATTCCTGCAGTTGCAGGCTTTCGGCATGAGCATGGGTTTTGCCTACGTCGCGTCCGGTCCGATGGTGCGTTCGTCCTACCACGCCGACCGGATGGCGGCGGCCGCAGGCTACGTCACGCTCGACACCTTGAAGCGGGCGCAACGCTCACTGCCGCATCCGGCCCAGGCAGGGGACGGTCCATGAGCCTGAACGTCACCCAGAAGCTGATCCAGTCGCACCTGCTGCACGGCGACATGACGCCCGGCGAGGAGGTCGGGATCCGCATCGACCAGACACTCACCCAGGACGCCACCGGCACGCTGGTGATGCTGGAGCTGGAGGCGATGGCCCTGGACCGGGTAAAGACCGAGGTCAGCGTCCAGTACGTCGACCACAACATCATCCAGGAGGACTACAAGAACCCCGACGACCACCTTTTCCTGCGCAGCGCCTGCCAGCGCTTCGGTGTCTGGTACTCGCGGCCTGGCAATGGGGTCAGCCATCCGTGCCACCAGGAAAACTTCGGCAAGCCGGGCAAGACCCTGCTCGGGTCTGACAGCCACACGCCGGCGGGCGGCGCGATCGGCATGTTGGCCATCGGCGCTGGCGGGCTGGAAGTGGCGCTGGCGATGGCGGGTGAGCCGTTCTTCACGCGCATGCCGCTGGTCTGGGGCGTGAAGCTCACCGGCCAGTTGCCGGACTGGGTGAGCGCCAAGGACGTGATCCTGGAGATGCTGCGCCGCCACGGCGTGGGCGGCGGGCTGGGCCGGATCGTCGAGTACTACGGACCGGGGCTGGCCACCCTGAGCGCGATGGATCGGCACGTGATCGCCAACATGGGCGCCGAGCTGGGCGCGACCACCACCGTTTTCCCTTCCGACCAGGAGGTGCGCCGCTTCCTGCGCGCATGGCAGCGCGAAGAGGACTGGGTGGAGCTGGCCGCGGATCCCGGCGCGGGCTACGACGAGCACGACGAGATCGATCTGTCGACCTTGGTGCCCCTGATCGCCATGCCGTCCAGCCCGGGCAATGTGCGCCCGGTCAGCGAAGTCGCTGGCGAGCGGATCTATCAAGCGTACATCGGTTCGTCGGCCAATCCCGGCTACCGCGACTTCGCGGTTTCCGCGCTGATGGTGCAGGGTCGGCTGGTGAACGACCGCGTGTCGTTCGACATCAACCCCACATCGCGCGCGCAGCTGGAAACGCTGGTCCGCGACGGCCACGTCGCCCACCTGCTGCACGCCGGCGCGCGCCTGCACCAGGCCGGCTGCAACGGCTGCATCGGCATGGGCCAGGCACCGGCCACGAACGAACTCTCGCTGCGCACGGTACCGCGCAACTTCCCCGGCCGCTCCGGCACGCGCGAGGACAGGGTGTGTCTGGTCAGCCCGGAGACGGCCACGGCGTCGGCGCTCGCCGGCGTGGTCACCGACCCGCGCACGCTGGGCATCCCGTATCCGCGCATCGCCGATCCCGACCAGCCGATCATCAACCGCGAGATGTTCATGCCGCCGTTGCCGCTGCAGGCGGCGCTGCAGGTACCGCTGGTCAAGGGCCCGAACATCGCGTCGCTGCCGAACTTCCAGCCGCTGCCTGATGAAATCGAAGTGCCGGTGCTGCTCAAGGTGGGCAACGACATTTCCACCGACGAGATCATGCCGCCCGGTTTGCGGGTGCTGCCGTTCCGCAGCAATATTCCCAGGATCGCCGAGTTCTCCTTCGACATGCTCGATCCCAGCTACGCCTTGCGAGCCAAGCAAGTGCCAGGCCACATCGTGCTGGGCGGGGACAATTACGGGCAAGGCTCAAGCCGCGAGCACGCCGCACTGGGCCCGCAGTACCTCGGGCTGCGCGCCGTCGTGGCCAAGGGCTTCGCGCGGATCCACGCGCAGAACCTGGTCAACTTCGGCGTGCTGCCGCTGACCTTCGTCGACCCTGCGGACTACGACAGCCTGCAGGCCGGCGACGTGCTGCGCCTGACCGACCTGCGGCGCGTGCTGACACAAGGCGGCGAGTTTGCGGTGGAGAACGTCACGCGCCAGGTCACGTTCCAGGTGAGCCACCACATGTCACCGCGCCAAGTCCTGTTCCTGCTGCGCGGGGGATTGATCAACTGGATGCGAGAGCGCCTTTCCGGCCGGCCCGGGTCGGGCGACGCATGATCGACCGGTTGGATTCCTGTCAGAGCCAATAATCATTGATGTACTTCTCGCCCTCGTCGCAGAAAAAGATAACAACATGCTCGAGCTTGCGCCGGTCGCGCAATTCCCGTGCGGCGATCAGATGCGCGCCCGACGTTGGGCCCACGAAGATGCCGTGCTCGCGCGCCAGCCGCCGCATCTCGCGCACAGCGCCCGTGGACTCGACCGTCACGACTTCATCGAGAAGAGTTTGATGCCGTAGAACAATTCCGGGCACAAATCCATCGGCGATGCCTTCGATCAGATGCTTTCCTGTTTCGCCACAGTAATCCTCCCGGCAAACGACGGACACCGGCACTACGCTACCGCTTGCCTCTCGCACTGCTCCGGAGTTCGGTAGCCGATCGACGAGTGCATGCGCTGCTGATTGTAGTAGACCGCGATGTATTGGAATGCCATCTCCTTGCGCGCTGCGCGTGACTGCCTGGGTTGGTCGGCGGGCGGTTCGACCTTGAACGTGTGGAAGAAGCTCTCGGCGACTGGCTTGTCCGAACAATCGCCTGTGCGACTCATGCTCGAGCGCAGGCTCGATCGCTCTAGCAGGTCTTGGAACGCATGCGAACAATACTGGCTGCCGCGATCGGTGTGAACGATCACGTCGCGCGGCCGCCGATTGCGGAACCAGGCCATCCGCAACGCCTCGCAGGCGAGGTCCGCGGTGATCCGCTCGCGCATGCTCCAACCGACCACGCGACGCGAGTACAGGTCGATCAATACCACGCGGTACGACCAGCCCTCCGTGGTCTCCAGGCAGGTGATGTCGCCCACCCACTTCTGGTTCGGTGCGCCGCTGCGCGCGCCCGCTGAGCGACCGGCAGCACCAGTCGTAATATCCCGACCCTGAAACCTCCAGCACGCGACACGTCGTCGTCACTCGGAACTGTTGCTCGTGCTGGCCGATGAAGGCGTACTTCACTTGCTGGTGCGCGCGAAGTACGCCGCCGCTTTTTTCAGGATCGCATTCTCCTCGGCCTGATCTGCCAGCAATCGCTTCAGACGCGCGATCTCGGCCGCCTGCTCCCGCTCAACCTGCGCGTCCTTGCGTGCTGTCCGCGCTTTACCCTGCCAGCTGTACGGCAGCGACACCGGCGCGCCGAGCTGACCGGATGCTGCCGTCACGCCAACGCGCACAGCCAGCAGCAGCGATTCGCGTCGAAACTTACCGGTGTACTGCCGTCGAACCGGCGTCGTCTTCCTGGCCTTCTGGATCGTCTTCCTCCGCATTGGACACCTCTTGGGTTGGGGGTCTTGTTTCCATAAACCGGTGTCCGTCAAATGGCGGGAAGATCACCGTGCTCGCGTCGGTGGGGTGGAACTGATTCACCAGACCAGATCGTGGCTCCGTTTTTCGCAGTCGGGCACGACGTCGACCGGCGGATCGGGGTTGTGCGACCGGCCGGTCCGTCGGCGTCGGTAGACACCTGGCGCACTGCCCGATTCGCCGTGATCGGCGGCATGACTCGCTGCCCTGGCCACGGACCTGCCTGGCGCTCAGGATGACCTCGCAGAGTGTTCGCCAGCGCGTGTGCGCGGCCATTGCAGGATTGCGCGTTGTCGGGTGGGACGTCAGCGCGACGTGGTGTCGGAAATTTCCGACGCTGCCAGCATTGGGAAGACGCGATCGCGTTCCCGTCGTCCTGGCTGGTGGCGATCCTGTGGCCACTGGCTGCACCGCGCTCGCAGCTCTGGCCCATGGGCGCACGCAATCCGTGCGCGCGTAGCGCCCTGGCGCCCACCGCTGATAAAACACCAGACGAGCCGGGTCGAACGAGGATTGAGCAGCCGTAGCTCATGGCTCGCATCATCGCCGACCCTCCGAAGCGCGTCACTCAGCAGCGACGGCAAGTAATGAAAACCATCCCATCAAACCAACTTGATCTCCCTCAACCTCTCCATCAAATACGCATGCGCCGTAATCGGCGCTGCATACCGACTCGGATTGTCCGCACTCACGCACTGCGGCAGCACCTCGATACTGAACTCCGGGTTCGGATGCAGGAAATACGGCATCGAGTAGCGCGGCTGACGCGCCGCCGCGCCCGGCGGGTTGACCACCCGGTGGGTGGTCGAGGGGTATACGTGGTTGGTCAACCGCTGCAGCATGTCGCCGATGTTGACCACGATCGCGTCGCCCTGGGTGGTGATCGGCAGCCACTGGCCCTCGCGGGTGAGCACTTCGAGGCCGGCGGTGCTGGCGCCCACCAGCAAGGTGATGAAGTTGATGTCCTCGTGCGCGCCCGCGCGCACGTTCGGCACCTCACCGTCGGTGATCGGCGGGTAGTGGATCGAACGCAGGATCGAATTGCCGTGATCGATCTTGTCGTCGAACCAGTACTCGGCCAAGCCGATATGCAGGGCAAGTGCTCGCAGTACGCGGGTGCCAAGCGCATCGAGCGCGGTGTACAGCCCGTAGCCGTAATGTTTGAAATCCGCGATCTCGGCCGGCCACAGATTGGGCGCCATCACGGCCGCGTGCACGGAATCGCGTGGAATCTCGCGGCCGACGTGCCAGAACTCCTTCAGATCGGGATACTTGGAGTCCTTGGCGGTCTCGATTCCGAACGGCGTGTAGCCGCGCGCGCCGCCGCTGCCGTGCACGTGGTACTGGCGCTTGACCGCATCGGGCAGCGCGAAGAAGCGCTGGAAGCTGTCGTAGGCGCCGTCGATGAGCGCCTGCGGAATGCCGTGACCGGAGATTCCGCAGAACCCGTACTCGCGATACGCGCTGCCCAACTCGGCAACGAAGCCGTCGCGGTCGCTGTCGTAGCGACGGATGTCGAGGGTCGGCACGTGATTGTGCGGCATGGCGGCGATCCGGATCTGGATGGAGTTTCCCGACCGCAGCTTAGCGGCTGGACCAGAGCATCGCGCGCGTCAGTGCACCTCGATCGCCGAAGTGACGGCTCCCGCGAGGCGTCCGAGCACAGTGTCGACCAGCTCCGGATCATCGGCTTCCACGGTCACCCGCACCACCGGCTCGGTGCCCGAGGGGCGCAGTACCAATCGACCACGACCCGCGAGCGACTGCTCGGCTTGCGCGCGCGCCTGCACCACGGACGGCATCAGCAGCGGCTTGCTGCCTGCGGCAATCCTGAGGTTGATGGTCTTCTGCGGCAGGCGCGACCAACCGGAGGCCAGCTCGTCGAGCTGGCGCCCACGGCGCACCAGCACTTCCAATACCTGCAGCGCGCAGACCAGCGCATCGCCGGTACTGGCGCGATCCAGACACAACACATGGCCGGAGGCTTCGCCGCCGAGCGTGCCGCCCTGCGCGATCAGCATCTGATGCACGAAGCGATCGCCTACCGCGGCGCGCTGGAATCCGATCCCGCTGCGTGCGAATGCCTGCTCGAGGCCGAAGTTGGTCATCAAGGTGCCGACCACCGGGCCGCGCAGGCGGCCGCTGGCCTGCCAGTCGCTAGCGAGCACGAACAGGATGTCGTCGCCATCGATCAGGGCCCCACCACGATCGACCAGCACCACGCGGTCGCCATCGCCGTCGAAGGCGATGCCGAGGTCGGCGCGGTGTTCCACTACCGCGCGCCGCAACCCATCGGGATAGGTAGTTCCGCAGTCGAGGTTGATGTTGAGTCCATCGGGTTCGTGCGCGATCGGCAGTACCACGGCACCCAGATCGGACAGCAGACGCGGGCCGAGGTGATAGTTCGCACCGTTGGCGCAGTCCATCACGATCCGCAGGCCCTTGAGCGAGAACCCGTCCGGCACGGTGGCGCGGCAGAACGCCAGGTAGCGATCGGCCGCATCGCCCATCCGCACGGCCTTGCCGAGGCGCTCGGCTGCCACGGTGGCGAAGGGCGCGTCGATGGCCGCTTCGATCGCCAGTTCCAGCGCATCGGACAGCTTCTCGCCGACGGCGGAAAAGAACTTGATGCCATTGTCGTAGTGCGGATTGTGCGATGCGCTGATCACGATACCGGCACTGGCACCGCAGTCGCGGGTGAGCATGGCCACCGCAGGCGTTGGCATCGGACCGAGCAGCCGCACATCGGCGCCGGCGGCGATCAGGCCCGCCTCGAGCGCGGACTCGAACATGTAGCCGGAGCGGCGCGTGTCCTTGCCGATCAGGATCGAGCCGTCGCCGCCGGCGGCAGCAAGCACCTCGCCTGCCGCGCGCCCGAGGCGCAGCACGAAATCGGCGCTGACCGGCCAAGTGCCGACGGCACCGCGAATGCCATCGGTGCCGAAGTATTTGCGTTCGCTCATGGACAGCGCTCTGTTGCTGCGGCGAAGTGCTCCAGGATCACGCGTGGCGTGGACGGAGGCTGGACCGCGGGCCGCCATTGTCGCGCCAACCGCACGAGACGTCGAACTTCGCGCGCACCGTCGACTCTCATGCGGTGGCCTTGCAACTGCGGTACTGCAGCGTGCTCAGTCTTCGGCCAACAGCCGCGCGCGCCGCGCAGCATCGGGGTCGACCAGGCGCGCTTCGCGGACCGCAATGCCGGACGCCACCGCCTGCCATACCGCCAGCGCATCGCGCGTGGCTGCCACATCATGTACACGCACGATTGCAGCACCGTTCTGCACCGCGATCAAGGCGGCCGCGACCGAGGCATGCACACGCTCTTGCGGCAGCTCGCGGCCCGTGATGCGACCCAACATGCCCTTGCGCGAAAGCCCCGCCACCAACGGCACGCCGAGCGAGGCGAAGCGGCCGAGCCCGCGCAACAAGGCCAGGTTGTGCTCCAGCGTCTTGCCGAATCCGAATCCGGGATCGACCAGCAGTCGCCGCTGCTCGATTCCGGCGAACTGGCAGGCCAGCACGCGGTCGGCGAGGAAACGATGCACCTCGGAGACCACGTCGGCGTAGTCGGGAGCGTCCTGCATGCTGCGCGGCTCGCCCTGCATGTGCATAAGGCACACCGGCACACCGAGCTCGGCTGCGGCGTCCAACGCGCCCTCGCCGCGCAGGGCCAGCACGTCGTTGATCATGCCAGCGCCAGCCGCGACTGCGGCGCGCATCACCGCCGGCTTGCTGGTATCGACCGACAGCGGGACGCTGGTCTGCGCCACCAGCGCTGCAATCACCGGCAGCACCCGATGCAGCTCTTCGTCCACCGTCACGGGTTCGGCGCCGGGGCGGGTCGATTCACCGCCGACATCGAGCAGGTCGGCGCCTTCCGCGACCAGGCGCAGGCCATGCGCCACTGCAGCTCCCACCGTGGCCAACTGGCCGCCGTCGGAGAACGAATCGGGGGTGACGTTGACTACGCCCATGATCAGCGGGCGCTCGAGGATCAGTACGCGCCCGCCGCAGTCGATGCGGGTGGCGGTGTGCACGCTGTTCAACCTCGGCGCCGTGCGCTTGCAGTCAGCGCGGCACCCACCGCCACGCCGATCGACAGCCACAGCGCAAGATTAGCGGTCGCTACGCCCACCGCAGTGCCGATGGCGATGCCAATCGGCAGAAACACGAAAGAGGCTTTTTTGTTGGCCACGGCTGTGTTCAAGGTCGGCCCGGCAAGCACTGCAGTGCTTGCCGGGCCGCCAGTTGATCAGGTCTGCGAGGCAGGCCCGCCAATCGGACCGGCCGCAGGACTGTCGCTGCCGCCACCGGTGCCGCGCTTGGGCGGCTCGGTCCAGCCCTTGGGCGGCTCCGGACGACGGCCTTCCATGATCGCGTCGATCTGTTCGGCGTCGATGGTTTCGTACTGCAGCAGGGCCTCGGCCATCAGGTGCATGCGGTCGAGGTTGTCGGTGAGGATCTGCTTGGCGCGGTTGTGCGCGTTGTCGATCACCGCGCGCACCACCTCGTCGATCTTGCGCGCAGTTTCGTTCGACACGCTCTTGTGCTGGGTGATGCTGCGGCCGATGAACACTTCTTCCTCGTCGTCGCCGTAGGTCATCGGTCCGAGCTCGTCGGTGAGGCCGTACTTGGTCACCATGTTGCGGGCCAGCTGCGTGGCGCGCTGGATGTCGTTCGATGCGCCGGTGGTGACCTTGTCCGCGCCGAAGATGATCTCCTCCGCAGCGCGCCCGCCATACAGGCTGGCCAGACGGCTTTCCAGCTGGGTCTTGTTGCTGCTGTAGCGGTCTTCCTCGGGCAGGAACAAGGTCACGCCCAGCGCGCGGCCGCGCGGAATGATCGAGACCTTGTAGACCGGGTCGTGGTCGGGCACGGTGCGGCCGACAATGGCGTGGCCGGCCTCGTGATAGGCGGTGAGCTTCTTCTCGTCCTCGCTCATCACCATCGACTTGCGTTCGGCGCCCATCATGATCTTGTCCTTGGCGCGCTCGAAGTGAATCATGCTCACTTCCTTCTGGTTCTCGCGCGCGGCGAACAGCGCCGACTCGTTGACCAGGTTGGCCAGATCCGCGCCGGAGAAACCGGGCGTGCCGCGCGCGATGCGATGCGGGTCGACATCGCTGCCGATCGGCACCTTCTTCATGTGCACCTTGAGGATCTGCTCGCGGCCACGCAGGTCGGGCAGCGGCACCACCACCTGGCGGTCGAAGCGACCGGGACGCAGCAGTGCGGGGTCGAGCACGTCCGGGCGGTTGGTGGCAGCGATCACGATGACGCCCTCGTTACCCTCGAAGCCGTCCATCTCGACCAGCAACTGGTTGAGGGTCTGCTCGCGCTCGTCATGACCACCGCCCAAGCCGGCACCGCGATGGCGGCCGACCGCGTCGATTTCATCGATGAAGATGATGCAAGGCGCATGCTTCTTGGCCTGCTCGAACATGTCGCGCACGCGCGACGCGCCGACGCCGACGAACATCTCGACGAAGTCGGAACCGGAGATGGTGAAAAACGGCACCTTGGCCTCACCGGCGATCGCCTTGGCGAGCAGGGTCTTGCCGGTGCCCGGCGAGCCGACCATCAGCACGCCGCGCGGGATGCGCCCGCCGAGCTTCTGGAACTTGCCAGGATCGCGCAGGAACTCGACCAGCTCGTGCACTTCTTCCTTCGCCTCATCGACGCCTGCGACGTCGGCGAAGGTGATCTTCACCTGGTCTTCGCCCTGCAGGCGTGCCCGCGAGCGGCCAAAACTCATGGCGCCGCGACCACCGCCACCGGACTGCATCTGGCGCATGAAGTAGACGAACACCGCGATGAAGATCAGGAACGGCAGGGACGAGATCAGGATCTCCAGCAACAGGTTGCTCTGCTTCGGCGGCACCTGCTTGATGCTCACTTCATGGCTGACCAGATCGTCGATCAGCTTCGGATCGAATGGCGCATTGGTGCGAAAGACGCTGCCATCGCGCTTTTCGCCGCTGATACTCATGCGGTCTTCGGCGATGGTCACCTTCGACACATTGTCGCCGCGGACCTCGCTCAGGAACTCAGAGTAGGTCAACTCCGGAGTGGTGCCGCCGCGCTGCGCAAGGCTCTGGAACACGGTCATCAGCACCAGACCGATCACCAGCCAGACCAGCACGTTTTTCGCCATATCGTTCATCTAGCAGATCCCGTCGTGTTTTCCTGTCCCGCCTTGTTTCCACCTGCACCCCGAAATCCGGTGCACAGGGCATAAACCTCGGCGCTGCGCGCCCGTGAGGCCTTCGGCTTTCGCATCGTGACCTTGCTGAAGCGTACCCGCAAGTCCTTGATGAAACTGTCGAAGCCCGCACCCTGGAAAACCTTGGTCAGAAAGGTCCCGCCGTAGGCGAGGTGCTGGGTGGCGAAATCGCGCGCCAGTTCCACCAGTTCCATCGAGCGGGCCTGATCCACCGAGGCCACTCCGGACATATTGGGCGCGATGTCCGACAAGACAAGGTCCACGGCCACGCCTTCCAGTGCGTCATGCAAGGCGTCGGCCACATGCTGTTCACGGAAATCGCCCTCGAGCACCAGCACGCCCGGGATCGCCGGCATGCCGAGGATGTCGAGCGCGATCACGGTGCCCCGATCGCCGAGTTCCTTGCGCACCATCTGCGACCAGCCGCCGGGCGCTGCCCCCAGATCGACCACCACCATGCCGGGTTTGAGGATGCGATCGCGCGCGATCAGCTCTTCGAGCTTGTAGGCCGCACGGGAGCGCAAACCCTCGGCCTGCGCGCGCTGCACGAAGGGATCGGCGAAATGTTCTTTCAGCCAGCGCTGGCTGCTTTTGCTACGGGGCATGCTGCAGGGTCCGGCGGCCACGATGAGGCAAGCTGTCATGATACGCTCCGCGCCCTTTGCCTGCCTGCACGCCCATGTCACTGAAAAACAACCAGATTCGCTACCTTCGCGGGCTCACTCACACGCTGCGCCCAACGGTCATGATCGGCGCCAAGGGGCTGACGGATGCGGTGCTCGCCGAGTTGGAGCTTGCGCTCGCGCAGCATGAACTGGTCAAGGTGCAGGTGGCGGTCGACGACCGCGCTGCGCGCACCGAGATCGCCGCGGCACTGGCCGCGCGCAGCGGCGCGGATACGGTGCAGAAGATCGGCAAGGTCGTGTGCGTGTACCGACGCCATCCGGAATCGCCAACCATCGAGCTGCCGCGCTGAGCCCATGCAACTGGTCGAGAACACGCCGGGCGGCATTCTGTACGTGCGGCACTGCGCGGTCGACCGCATCGTGGTGGTCGATCGCACCATGATATGCAGTTTCTTGCTGGCGCCCGAGCAACTCACCGACGACTGGCCGGTGACGGATGCCAACCAACTGGAGGCGACCCACGCACAGGCGCTGCTCGTGCTGCAGCCGGAGGTGGTGCTGCTGGGCACCGGCGCACGCCAATCTTTTCCACCGGCGGTCTTCAGTGCAGCGTTCCTCACCCGCGGCATCGGGATCGAGGCGATGGACAATGCTGCAGCCGCGCGCACCTTCAATGTGCTGGCGGGCGAAGGACGTCGCGTGGTCGCCGCCTTCATCCTGCCTGCCGAGCGCGGCTGAGGCCGCCTGACCCCGCGCGCTCCCTGCGCGCGCTTGAGCGTCCAGAACGCTCGTCTGTCGGTTGCTAAGGCCAACCGGCTTGCTCGCGTGCAGACTGGATGCGAGCGTCGCTTCCGCCTGCGGTTGCGCTCGCCACTACGGACCTGACGCAGGATACGACGATGTCGCAACTTCGCTTGCCGCTGCACGCTCAACACGGACCCGGCTTTTCCCGCGCCGCTGCGCTGTCCGGCGCCATGACCATAAACCTGCTGGTGACGGGCGCCCTGCAGCTGCCCGCCGCCATCGAGCAAACGCAGGTCGGCCCACGGCGTGCGCCCGATACCTTGACCGTGGTGGAACGGGTGGTGGAGATTGCGACCGCAGTGGTGCTGCCGGTGCCGGTGAAGATGCCGGTCGCGCCGTTGGTTGTGCAACCACCGATCCCGGTGGCGGTGACGCCACGATTGCAGCCGGCGGTGCCCAGCACCAGCGGCCCGCCGGTGGCGATTGCGGCGTCGCCTGCGCCGGTCGACAGCAGCACCAGTGCAACAGTGCCGAGTACCGCTGCCGCAGCCGCTGCCGCTGCCGATTCCGACGCCCTCGCCTACATCAATGCGCCGCCTCCGGACTATCCGAAGAACGCCACCCGCAACGGTTGGGAAGGCACGGTGCTGTTGCGGGTCCGGGTCGATACGCTTGGCCAGCCGATTGGCGTCGAGGTGCTGCACTCGAGCGGCACCGCGCTCTTGACGAGGCCGCGCGACGACAAGTGTTGGCGAAGTGGAGCTTCCGTCCCGCGCTGCGCAACGGGCTGGCTATCCAGGCGGTCGGAACGGTGCCGGTCGCGTTCAGCCTCGGGCGCGGCTGAGGATCACGCGCCCGGGCCCTGATCGCGCAGCAGGCCGTCGGCGGCGCAGAAGCGGCGCAGGCGGGCCAGCGCTTCGAGCTGGATCTGGCGCACGCGCTCGCGGGTCACGCCGAGTTCGGCGGCGATCTCGGCAAGGCTTTGCACCGCATGATCGGCCAACCCGTAGCGGCGTTCGATGACCTGGCGCTGGCGCGGCGACAGCCGCGCCAGCCAGTCATCGAGGCGATTGTCGGCCGCCGCATCGGCCAGCAGCGACAGCGGACCATCCTCGCGATCGTCGGTCAGCGCCGTGGCCAGCGCGCGATCATCCTCGGGCGACATCGGCTGTTGCAGCGAGGTCATGCGCTCGTTGAAGCTGAACAACTGCGCGACATCGTCCGGACTCTTGCCGACCGCGTTGGCGAGCGCGTCGAGGGTCGGCGCCTGGCCGTTGGTGCGGGTCAGTTCGCGACTGGCACGCAGCACCGCTGCCAACTCGCGCACCACATGCACCGGCAGGCGCACCGTGCGGCTTTGCTGGATCAAACCACGTTCGATCGCCTGCCGGATCCACCACATCGCATAGGTCGAAAAGCGGAAGCCGCGCTCGGGATCGAACTTCTCCACCGCACGGATCAGACCCAGATTGCCCTCCGCGATCAGGTCCAGCATGGCCAGCCCGCGGCCGACGTAGGCGCGCGCGGCCGATACCACCAGCCGCAGGTTGGCCTCGATCAGGCGGCGCCGCGCATCCGGATCGCCAGCGCGCAGCGCGCGCGCCAGGCGCAACTCACCCTCGCCCGACAACAGCGCGATCAGCCCGATCTCGTTCAGATAGGCCGTGGTCGAATTGCGGGTTTCCTCGTCCTGCGGTTCGGCCGCACCGATCAGGGCATCGAGGTCTGCAGGCTGCAGCGGGCTGGCGGGATCGCTATGCATAGGCTCCCCGTGTGGGGACAGGCATCTTACCCCCCACCCGCGCTCAGCGTCGCGGCAATACCTGCAAGGGGTCGATCGGCTTGCCGGAGCGGCGGATCTCGAAGTGCAGCACGTCGAGGTTGGCATTCGCCTTGCCCATCTCGGCGATCTGCTGGCCGGCACGCACGCGCCGGCCTTCCTCGACCAGCCGCCGGCGGTTGTAGCCGTAGGCCGACAGATACTCCGCCGAATGCTTGACGATGATCAGCTCGCCGTAGCCGACCAGGCCACTGCCGCTGTAGACCACCTCGCCGTCGGCCGCAGCGCGCACCGGCGCTCCATCGCGCCCGCGGATGTCGATGCCCTGGCGCGCCGGGTCGCCGGGTGCAAAGCGCACGATCACCGCGCCATCGGCCGGCCAGCGCCAGGTCACCCCGCCCACGGCCTGGGTCGGGCCGGTGGGTATTGCGCCGGGAGCCGCTGCAGGTAGCTCCGCTGTAGCGGCGGCGGTCGGTGCAATCGCCTGCGGCGGCAGCACCCTGGATGCGCTCGCCGTGCCCTCGGCAGCCGACGTCGAAGTCGCCGTTCGCGGCGTAGCGATTGCCGAACTCAGCGGACCCGTCGACGGCGATGCACTGCGCTGCACCGCCACCACCGGTGCCGACGTTCGCGGGCGTGCAGAATCCATGCGGTCCGCACGCGATATCGCAGGCGGCAGTTCGTTGACTGCTGCCGCGCCGCCATCGGCAGGCTCGACCCGCAGCGCCGGCGCCGCCGCTGCACCCGAATCGATACCGAAGGTCTGCGCCTGTCCAGCGGTGGGCGGCTCAGCGGCCCACATTGGCGCGGTGGTGGAGGGCGATGTTGCGGGCGCGGGATCGGCAGCGGCCATGCGCGGCGGCTCGATCCGTTCAATGCGCGGCGGCTCGGGCGCCGTCAAGCGCAGGCGCTTGCCGGGCTGGATGGTGAACGGCGGATCGATCCGGTTCCATGCCGCGAGCGCGCGATAGTCGAGCCCGTGTCGAAACGCGATGGCATACAGGGTGTCGCCGGAGGCCACCGCGTGGCTGTCGAATGATCGCGAAGGCTCGACGCGCGGGCGCGCCT
>Ga0209591_10000980_pt1 | contig 36697 bp, 29 predicted proteins | sample MAT01_FD_187207 | JGI IMG/M metagenome (GOLD analysis project Ga0209591, IMG submission 187207) | Freshwater microbial communities from Lake Fryxell liftoff mats and glacier meltwater in Antarctica - MAT-01 (SPAdes) (version 2) | ecosystem: Environmental > Aquatic > Freshwater > Ice > Liftoff... | reverse complement strand
GAGAACGCAGGGAGAGAGAACGCAGGGAGAGAGAACGATGAGCGCACCGGTCACCGAACGGACGAGAGGGGCGCGCGGGGGAACCCGCACGGCCACCCGTCCCGCCACGATCCCGGCCCAGCGGGCGGTCCCGGCGGCGCCGTCCCATCCGGTCGAGGCTCCGCGCGACGCGGCCCGCAAGGCCTACGCGCGCCGCGACGACCGCCTGCGGCGCCTCGCGGGAGGCCGGTCGTCACGCACCGCCGGTTCCGCCGGGCGCGCGCAGTTCGTACTGCTGGTGATGGTGCTGCTGGTCGTCGGGCTGGTGGCCACGCTGTGGCTGTCGACGGCCGCGGCCACGGACTCGTACCGGCTGCAGGACGCCCGGACCGCGGCGCGCGACCTCAGCGAGCGGAGCGAGCGACTGCACCGCGAGGTCGCCGCCATGGGTTCGGCCCCGGAGCTGGCGCGCCGCGCCGCAGAGCTCGGCATGGTCCCGGTGCGGGATCCCGCACGGCTGGTGGTGGCGGCCGACGGCTCCGTCACGGTCGTCGGCGAGCCCGAGGCCGCGACGGCGCCCGCACCGGTCCTCCCTCCGGCCCCTCCCGAACCGGCCCCGGGACCTGCCGCTTCCGGCCAGCAGCCGGGTGTGACCCCGGACGGGCAGGCTCCCGCGGCGCAGCCGGGAGCGCACGCGGAGCGGGCAGGCTCCCGCGGCGCAGCCGGGAGCGCACGCGGAGGGCCGGCCCGCCGAGGGCGACGTCGCCGAGGGTGACGCCGTTCAGGGTGACGCCGTTCAGGGTGACGCCGTTCAGGGTGACGCCGTTCAGGGGCCGACGAGCACGGGTACGGACTGATGCCCGCGGCCCCGCCCCGGCCACGGGCCGCCGGGCCGCCTCGGGCACGGGCCGCCGGGTCGGCCCGTGCCTCGTCGCCGCGCCGCCCGGCCATCCGGCGCTCCGCGCCCGCCCGGGCGAACCGGCACGGGCGCCGGTTCATGATCGGTCGGATCGTGCTGGTGGTCGCGCTGGCGGTGGCCACCCTGAGGCTCGTCATCATCCAGACGGTCCAGGCCGAGGCGCTCTCCGAGGCCGCCACGCGCCAGACGACGACGAGGATCAACCTGCCCGCCGAACGGGGCGCGATCCTCGATCGGGCCGGCACGCCGCTGGCGTTCAGCGTGGAGGCCCGCGCCCTGGTGGCCAACCCGCGCGAGATCGCCCGGAAGAAGGGGGACGCCGCGCCCGCCTACGTCGCGGACATGGCCGCGGCCGTCGCCGAGGCCACCGGACTGGACCCGGCGACGCTGCTGGGCCTGCTGACCGCCGACAGGACCTATGTCGTCCTGGCGAAGGTCGTCGACCCGGAGACCGCGCGCCGGCTGCGCGAGCGCTTCCCCGACATCGCCGAGGAGTACCGGGAGGACCGGCAGTACCCGGCCGGCCCGCTCGCGGCGAACGTCGTCGGCGTGGCGAGCTGGGACGCCGAGACCGAGCGGCTGGCCGGCCGCGTCGGGCTCGAGAGCTCCATGGACAACATGCTGGAGGGGTCCAGCGGTCTGCGCGTGGTCGACACCGCGCGGGAGAGCAACGCCGTGATCCCGGGCAGCCTGCGCTTCGAGCGTCCGGCCGTGCCGGGAGCCACGACGGAGCTCACCCTCGACTCCGACCTGCAGTACACCGTGCAGCAGGCTCTGAACGACACCGTCACGAGGAGCGGGGCGAAGGCCGACTCCTCGGTGGTGGTGCTCGACGCGGCGACCTCCGAGGTGCTCGCCCTGGCCACCGGTCAGGCGTTCGACCCGCGCGACCCCAGCGCCGCCACGATGGAGCAGATGGCCAACCCGGCCGTGTCGAGCCCGTTCGAGCCGGGCTCGGTCAACAAGGTCGTGACGATGGCCGCGGCCCTGGAGTACGGCCTCGCCGAACCCGAGGACGTGCTGTCGGTGCCGGGCAGCATCAAGATCGCCGACCGCACGGTGAGCGACGCGTGGAGCCATGGTGTCGAGCGCTACACGCTCACCGGCGTGCTCGCGAAGTCGTCGAACGTCGGCACGCTCATGACCGCGCAGAAGGTGGGGGAGGAGCGCTTCGCCGAGATGCTCGCGAGGTTCGGGGTCGGAGCGCGGACCGAGGTCGGGCTGCCCGGGGAGAGCGCGGGCCGGGTGCCGCCGCGAGAGACGTGGTCGGGATCCACGTTCGGCAACCTGCCGATCGGTCAGGGTCTCTCGATGACGGTGTTGCAGATGGCCGGGATGTACCAGGCCGTGGCGAACGGCGGGGTCCGGATTCCTCCGCGCATCGTCGCCTCCACCACCGGACCTGACGGCATCCTGGTGCCTACACCGCGTCCGGCCGGCGTCCAGGTGGTGTCCTCGGAGACCGCCGCGCAGCTGCGCACGATGCTCAGTGCCGTCACACAGGACGCCCGGGGTCAGCGCGGCACCGGCCACGAGGCGGCGGTGCCGGGGTACGACGTGGCGGGCAAGACCGGGACGGCGCAGCAGGTGGACCCCTCCTGCGGCTGCTACGCGTCGTCGACCTACTGGATCACCTTCGCCGGCATGTTCCCGGCGGCTGACCCTCGCTACGTCATCGCGATCATGCTCGACGCCCCGGGCGGCGGCACCAGCGCCGCGCCCCTGTTCCACGACATCGCCAGCTACCTCGCCCAGCGCGAACGCCTCCCCGTGAGCCCAGACCCCGCGCCGGTCCAGACGCTGGTCGCCCGGTAGCGACGCCCGCGGGCCTGGTGCGCGGTCGGGTCGCGATCCGGCGCCGGTAGCCTCTCGCGACATGTCTCCCGCCGGTTCCGCCGACCTCGCCGCCCCACCGCGGCCGCGGTCGACGCGCGCGATCGGACTCGCGGCGGTGGCGTCCGCTCTCGACGTGGACGCGCCCCCGCCGTCCGCCGGTGCCCCCGCCGTCACCGGCATCACGCTCCGGGCCTCGGACGCCCGCCCGGGTGACCTGTTCTGCGCACTGCCCGGGGCCCGCGCCCACGGCGCCGACTTCGGTGGGGCCGCGGTGGCCGCCGGCGCCGTGGCCGTGCTCACCGACACTGCCGGCGCCACCCGCTCCGCGCCGGCGGGGGTACCCGTGCTGGTCCACCCCCGGCCGCGCGAGGTGGTCGGCCGGGCCGCGGCCCTGATCTACGGCGACCCGACGGCGCGGCTCTCGGTGCTGGGTGTCACGGGCACCAGCGGCAAGACGACCGTGGCGCACCTGGTCGACGCGGGACTGGTCGCCGCGGGCCGCACCACCGGGCTGATCGGCACGGTCGGCACCCGGGTCGACGGCCACCTCCTGCCCAGCGCGTTCACCACGCCCGAGGCGCCCGACCTGCAGGCCCTGTTCGCCGTGATGGCCGAGGCGGGCGTGACCGACGTCGCCATGGAGGTCTCGAGCCACGCGCTCGCGCTCGGGCGGGTCGCCGGCACCCGGTTCGCGGTCGGCGCGTTCACCAACCTGTCGCAGGACCACCTCGACTTCCATCGCGACATGGACGACTACTTCGAGGCCAAGGCCACGTTGTTCCGCGCGGACGACCCGGGCGGCGCCAGGCTCTCCGTCGTCTGCGTCGACGACGAGTGGGGCCGCCGCCTCGCCGCCCGTACCCCGGGCGCGGTGACGGTCGCGAGCGCGGGGGCCGCGGACTGGCGGGCCGCCGACCGCACCGCTCACGCCGACGGCACCCAGACGTTCACGGCACATGCTCCCGACGGCGCACGGGTGCCGGTCCGGCTGCTGCTCCCCGGCGCGTTCAACGTGGCCAACGCCCTCGTGGCGATGGCGTGCCTGGACGCCGTGGGGGTGCCGGCCGGCGTCGCCGCCAAGGGCGTGGCGAACGTCACTGTGCCGGGCCGGATGCAGCGGGTCGAGGCGGGCCAGTCGTTCCTCGCCGTCGTCGACTACGCCCACAAGCCCGCGGCCGTGGCCGCCCTGCTGGACACGCTGCGCGCCCAGGTACCCGGCAGGTTGCTCGTCGTGCTCGGCTGCGGTGGCGACCGCGACCGCGGCAAACGCGCGCTGATGGGCGCGGCCGCGGCGTCCCGGGCGGAGCTGCTGGTGGTCACCGACGACAACCCGCGCACCGAGGACCCCGCCGCGATCCGGTCCGCGGTGCTCGCCGGCACCCGGGACGGGCGCGGTGAGGTGGTCGAGATCGGTGATCGGCGGGCCGCCATCGTCGCTGCCGTGTCCGCCGCCCGGCCCGGTGACGCCGTCGTGGTCGCAGGCAAGGGTCACGAGACCGGCCAGGAGATCCACGGTGTCAAGCACCCGTTCGACGATGCCGCGGAGCTCGTTGCCGCCCTCGCCGGAACCGGCTCCAGGTGCACGTGATCGGATACTCCCGATGAGTAGGACACGAGCATGATCGAGATGCGGCTGGCCGACGTCGCCGCGGTGGTCGGGGGCCGGCTGCACCGGACCGGGGGAGACGAGCGGGTCACCGCGGTCGAGTTCGACTCGCGCGCGATCGCACCCGGCGGTCTTTTCCTGGCGCTGCCCGGTGAGCGGGTCGACGGCCACGACTTCGCGGCAGCGGCGATGGCGGCGGGAGCGGCGGGGGTGCTGGCGGCCCGCGAGGTCGACGCGCCCTCGGTGATCGTCCCCCCCGCGCCGCGCTCGGGCCTGGTGTCCATGGCGGGCACGTACCTCGCCGACTCGGACCCCGACGGCTCAGGGGCCGCGGTGCTCGCCGCGCTCGCACGGCTGGCCGGCCACTCGGTCGCGGCGCTGCCGGATCTCACCGTCGTGGGCGTCACCGGCAGCTCCGGCAAGACCTCCACCAAGGACCTGCTGGCCGCCGTGCTCGACCCGCTCGGCGCGACGGTCGCGCCGCCCGGGTCGCTCAACAACGAGCTCGGGCTGCCCTGGACGGCTCTCCGCGCGGACGCCGGCACCCGGCACCTCGTCCTGGAGTACTCCGCCCGCGGGCCCCGCCACATCGCGACCCTGGCCGCGGCCGTCCCTCCCCGGATCGCCGTCGTCCTCAACGTCGGCAGCGCGCACCTCGGCGAGTTCGGTTCGGTCGGTGCCATCGCCGTGGCGAAGGGTGAGCTGGTCGAGGCCCTCGGCCCCGAGGGCGTCGCGGTCCTCAACGCCGACGACCCCGCGGTGGCGTCGATGGCCACCCGTACGTCGGCGCGCGTCGTGACGTTCGGGCGCAGCCGGACCGCCACGGTGCGCGCGCAGGACGTCACCCTCGACGCCGGACGCGCCCGGTTCACCCTGGTCGGCCCCGCGGGTCGGGCGTCGGTCGCGCTGCGGCTGGTGGGTGAGCACCACGTCGGCAACGCACTCGCCGCCGCCGCCGTCGCGTTCGAGCTGGGCGCGACGCCGGACATGGTGGCCGCCGCGCTCGGCAGCGCCGTGCCGGTCTCGCGCTGGCGCATGGAGGTCACCGACCGGTCCGACGGTGTCACGGTGATCAACGACGCGTACAACGCCAACCCCGAGTCGATGCGTGCCGCGCTCGCGGCGCTCGTGGCGCACGGCGGCGGTGCGCGGCGGATCTGGGCGGTGCTCGGCCTGATGGGTGAGCTCGGGGACTCCGCCGCGGACGCGCACGCCGGCGTCGCCTCGGCGGCGCACGACGGCGGTGTCGACGAACTGCTCGCCGTCGGCTGCCCGGCCTACGGGGTGCCCCCGGAGGACGGTGCGACGCGCGTGCGCCACGTGGCCGGCGTGGACGGCGCGCTGGCTCTGTTGCGCGCCGAGCTCGGACCCGGTGACGTCGTGCTGGTGAAGGCCTCGCGCGCCGCCGGGTTGGACCGGATCGCGACGGCACTCACGACGGCGCTCCCGGCGGGGGCCTCGTGAGAGGCGTCTTCATCGCGGCGGGGGTCGCGATCGCAGTATCGATCATGCTCACCCCGTACCTGATCCGGTTCTTCTCCCGCCAGGGCTTCGGCCAGGAGATCCGCGAGGAGGGCCCGCAGAGCCACCAGGCCAAGCGCGGCACACCCACGATGGGTGGCGTCGCGATCCTGCTCGCGATCTGGCTGGGCTACCTGGTCTCGCACGGGGTCACCGGCGAGCCGATGACCCCGTCGGCGCTGCTCGTGCTGTTCCTGACCACCGCCCTGGGCGGTGTCGGGTTCCTCGACGACTTCATCAAGATCCGCCGCCAACGCAACCTGGGGCTGAGCAAGACATCCAAACTGGTGGGCCAGCTGCTCACCTCGCTGATCTTCGGAATCCTCGCGTTGCGGTTCGGGGACGCCGAGGGACTCACGCCGGCGTCGACGAACCTGTCGTTCGTCCGGGACATCACCGTGCTGTCCTTCGGTGCGGTCGGGTTCGTGGTGTTCGGCTACCTGGTGATCGCCGCGTGGTCGAACGCGGTCAACCTCACCGACGGACTCGACGGCCTGGCCGCGGGCGCGTCGGCGATGGTGCTGGCCACGTACACGATCATCGCGTTCTGGCAGTTCCGCAACGCCTGCTCGGTGCAGAGCGTCGCGGGCTGCTACCAGGTGCGCGACCCTCTCGACGTCGCGCTCGTCGCCGCCGCCGCGATGGGCGCCTGCATCGGGTTCCTGTGGTGGAACGCCGCCCCCGCACGGATCTTCATGGGCGACACCGGCTCGCTGGCCCTGGGCGGGCTGCTCGCGGGCCTGTCGATCGTCACCCGCACCGAGCTGCTGATGGTGGTGATCGGCGGGGTGTTCGTGGTGGAGGCGCTGTCGGTGGCGCTGCAGATCGCGCTGTTCCGCACGACCCGCCGGCGCGTGTTCCGGATGGCGCCGTTCCATCACCACTTCGAGCTCGCCGGATGGGCCGAGACCACGGTGATCATCCGTTTCTGGTTGCTCTCCGCGATGTGTGCGGCACTGGGAATCGGCCTGTTCTACAGCGAATGGCTGACCGCGGCCGCGGGCCAGTGAAGGCGGACCGGGTCGCCGTCGGCGCGATCCCCCTCGCCGGCGCGCAGGTGCTCGTCGCGGGGGCCGGGGTGTCGGGTCTCGCGGCCGCCGAGGCGCTCGTCGCGCTCGGGGCCAGGGTGATCGTCACCGACGCGGTCCCGGAGCGGCTCGCCGAGCTCCCCGCCGGTGCGGACGCCGGGACCGATCCCGACTCCGTCCCCCCCGGCACCGCGCTGGTCGTCACCGGTCCGGGTCGCCGGCCCGACCACCCGCTCGCTGCCGCCGCGGCCGCCGCGGGGGTGCCGATGGTGGGGGAGACCGAGCTCGCCTGGTGGGTCGGGCAGAGCCTGCGCTCGCCCCCCGCCTGGCTCGTGGTGACCGGCACCAACGGCAAGACCACCACCGTTGGCATGCTCGCCGCCATCCTGCTCGCCGCCGGCCGTGACGCGGTGGCCTGCGGCAACATCGGCCATCCCGCCGTCACCGCGGTGCGGGAGGGGCACCAGGTGCTGGCCGTGGAGCTGTCGAGCTTCCAGCTGTACTGGTCGCCGTCGATCCGGCCCGCCGCGGGATGCGTGCTCAACGTCGCCGAGGACCACCTCGACTGGCACGGCTCCATGCCCGCATACGCCGCGGCGAAGGCGCGAGCCCTGCTCGGGCCCGTCGCCGTGGCCGGGGTGGACGACGCGGTCGCCGCCGCGCTGCTCGCCGCCGCCCCCGCGGCTCGCAGGATCGGGGTCACCCTCGGGGACCCGGGCCCCGACCAGCTCGGCGTGACCGGCGGAGTGCTCGTCGACCGGGCGTTCGGCGGAGGCGACCTCGCGGACGTCGCCGACGTGCACCCCGGCGGCCCGTCGGGTGTCACGGACGCACTGGCCGCCGCGGCGCTGGCCCGCGCCCACGGCGTCGTGCCGTCCGCGGTCCGCGCCGGTCTCGACGACTTCCGCCCCGGCCCGCATCGCAGCGCCCCGGTCGCGACGGTCCGCGCCGTGGCCTACGTCGACGACTCCAAGGCCACCAACCCGCATGCCGCCGACGCCGCTCTCGCAGGTCAGAACCGGCCCGTGGTGTGGATCGTCGGCGGGCTGCTCAAGGGGGCCTCGGTCGACGGGCTCGTCGCCGCCCACGCCCGGCGGCTGCGCGGTGCGGTGGTCCTCGGCTCCGACCGCGCCGAGCTCGTCGGCGCTCTCGCGCGACACGCGCCCGAGGTCCCCGTCGTCGAGGTCCCGTCAGGCGATCATGACCCCATGACGACCGCCGTGCGGCGCGCCGCCGGCCTCGCGCGGCCGGGCGACGTGGTCCTGCTCGCCCCTGCCGCCGCGTCGATGGACCAGTTCGCCGACTACGCCCACCGCGGCCGGGCGTTCGCCGGCGCGGTCGCGGCCCTCGGTGCCGCCTCACAGGACGCCGCTGCACAGGACGCCGCTGCACAGGACGCCGCTGCGGATGCCGACGCTGCGGATGCCGACGCGCGTGCGGGTGAACGGTGACGCGCTCGGGGGCCGAGCGTCCCCGTGTCGAGGGAACCGGCCGCGCGGTCGCCCGCCCACCTGCGCCGTCGCGCCAGAACGGGGTCCGCGCGGCGATCGGGCGGGCCGGCGCGGCGCTGGTGCAGTGGCTGCGCCGCCCCCTCACCTCGCTGCACCTGATCCTCGGCGTGTTCGGGCTGCTCACGCTGTTCGGGCTGGTCATGGTCCTGTCCGCGTCGTCGGTGCAGTCACTGACCGAGGGTGGCTCGTCCTACTCGGTGTTCACCCGGCAGTTGCTGTTCTGCGTCCCCGGGCTGCTCCTGTTCTGGCTCGGCCTGCGGATCCCGCCCCACTCGCTGCGCGCGTTCGCCCCCGCCGCGCTGGTGATCGGGATCGTGTCGCTGGTCGCTGTCCTGGTGCTCGGCGACGTGCGCAACGGTTCGCGGGCGTGGTTCGCGATCGGGTCGTTCTCGATCCAGCCGTCGGAGGCCGTCAAGGTCGCCCTGACCCTGTGGGGTGCCCACGTCCTCGTCGCGCGGCGAGCGGTGATGCACCGCTGGAAGTACGCGATCTCGCCGGTCGTGCCGGTCACCGTCGTGCTGCTGGTGCTGCTCGTGCTCCAGCCCGACCTGGGTATGACGATCACTCTGGGCATCGTGCTGATCGCCCTGCTCTTCTTCGCGGGCGCCCCGATCCGGTTGATACTCGCGCTGGGCGCGGGCGCCACCGGCGGCGCGCTGGTGCTCGCGGTGAGCGCCGACTACCGGCTCAGCCGCATCACCTCGTTCCTGTCGCCGGGCGACAACCCCCTGGAGGCCGGGTTCCAGGCGAACCAGGCGCTGTACTCCCTGGCCGGCGGCGGGCTGTTCGGCGTCGGGCTCGGGGGGAGCCGGGCGAAGTGGAACTACCTGCCCAACGCCCACAACGACTTCATCTTCGCCATCGTCGGTGAGGAGCTGGGCTTCGTCGGTGCGTTCGCGGTGCTCGTCCTGTTCGCGACGCTCGCCTACACCGGGTTCCGCATCGCCGCGCGCAGCGCCGACCCCTGGCTGAAGCTCGTCGTGGCCACGTCGACGACGTGGCTGGTCGCGCAGGCCGCCATCAACATCGGGTACGTCGTGGGCCTGCTACCGGTGACCGGGCTGCAACTGCCGCTGATCTCTTCGGGAGGTACGTCGCTCGTGGTCACCATGTTCGTGTTCGGGATACTCGCCAACGCGGCGCGCCACGAGCCGGAGGCCGTCGCGGCGTTGAACCAACGCGGCCCGGGCGAGCACGGCCAGGGTCGGCTGGAGCGCGTCCTGCGGCTGCCCCCACCCCAGCCCTACAAGGCGCCCACCGCCCGTCCACCGGCGGCCAGGGGGCGGGTCCGATGAGGGACGCACGGTCGATGGGGCCCGCTCCGTCCGTCGTCGTCGCCGGTGGGGGCAGCGCCGGGCACATCGAGCCGGCCCTCGCCCTCGCCGACGCGGTCCGCAGGCTTCGCCCCGACGCCCGCATCACCGCGCTGGGCACCGAACGCGGGCTCGACACCACCCTCATCCCCGCCCGCGGGTACCGCCTCGAGCTGATCCCGCCGGTGCCGCTGCCGCGCAAGCCCAGCGGGGACCTGCTCCGGTTGCCGGGCAAGGTGCGCGGAGCCGTCACCCGGGTCCGCGAGGTGCTCGACGACGTCGGCGCGGACGTCGTGGTCGGCTTCGGCGGGTATGTGGCGTTGCCCGCGTATCTGGGCGCACGCGGCCGGGTTCCCATCGTCGTGCACGAAGCGAACGCGCGGGCAGGGCTCGCCAACAAGGTCGGTGCGCGGTTCGCCGCGCGCGTCGTCACCGCGGTGCCCGGCAGCGGGCTCCCCGGCGCGGAGGTGCTCGGCATCCCGCTGCGCCGCGCCGTCACCGCGCTGGACCGCCGCGCCCTGCGCAGGCAGGCCCGGGCCCGCTACGGGTTGCCCCCGCACGCACCGGTCCTGCTGGTCTTCGGCGGCTCGCAGGGTGCGCGGACGCTGAACAACGCGGTCGCCGCGGCCATGCCGGGCCTGGTCGACGCCAGGATCGCCGTCCTGCACGCGTTCGGGAAGGGCGGTACCCCCGGGCCGCGCGCACCCGGCTACATCGCCGTGCCCTACATCGACGACATGCACCTGGCCTATGCCGCGGCCGACGCCGTGCTCGGCCGGGCGGGCGCGATGACCGTGGCCGAGGTGTCCGCGGTCGGGTTGCCCGCCGTCTACGTCCCCCTCCCGCACGGCAACGGGGAGCAGGCACTCAACGCCGGCCCCGTGGTCGCCGCGGGGGGCGGTGTGCTCGTCGACGACGCGGAGCTCACCGGCGACCGCCTGCTGCGCGAGATCGTCCCGCTGCTCGGTGACCCGCGGCGGCTGACCGCGATGGGCGCCGCCGCACGGGCCTCCGGGCACGCCGACGCCGACGTCCGGCTGGCCAGGGTCGTCCTCGACGTGGTCGGAGCGGGTGCGTGAGCGCCCCGCGGGTCGGCGCCACGAGCGCGGTCGAGCTCGCCGAGCGCGTCCATCTCATCGGCATCGGAGGTGCCGGGATGAGCGGCATCGCGCGGATCCTGCTGGCCCGCGGCGTCACGGTGTCCGGGTCCGACGCCAAGGACTCCCGCGTCGTGCTGGCCCTGCGCGCGCTCGGGGCCAGGGTCGAGGTCGGCCACGACCCCGCGCACCTTCCCGCGCCGCCCGCCACCGTCGTGATGTCCACGGCGATCCGGGAGACCAACCCCGAGCTGGCCGCGGCCCGCGAGCGCGGGATCCCGGTCGTGCACCGCGCACAGGCACTGGCCGCGCTCACCACCGGGCGCCGGCTCGCGGCCGTCACGGGGACAGCGGGCAAGACCTCGACGACGTCGATGCTCACCGTCGCGCTGCAGCACTGCGGCCTGGATCCCTCGTTCGCGATCGGGGGGGACCTGGCGTCGTCCGGGTCGGGCGCCCACGAGGGTTCGGGCGAGATCTTCGTCGCCGAGGCCGACGAGAGCGACGCGTCGTTCCTGGCTTTCTCCCCGCAGGTGGCGGTCGTCACCAACGTGGAGGCCGACCACCTGGACCACTACGGCACCGAGGAGGCCTACGTCGCGGCCTTCGAGGCGTTCCTCGACCGCATCCTCCCCGGCGGTTCCCTGGTGGCGTGCGCCGACGACCCCGGTTCCGCGGCGCTGGCCCGCACAGCGCAGAGCCGCGGGATCCGGATCCGCACCTACGGACGCTCCGCGGTCGCGGCCGGTCCTGCGGGGTCCCGTTCCGATGGGGCCGACGTGCGGGTCGACGCCGTTCTGGTCGACTTCCGGCCCGACGGCTCGGGCGCCCGCATCGTGCTGCGCCTCGACGGCGTGGAGCACATGCTGCGCCTCTCCGTGCCCGGTGAGCACATGGCGCTCAACGCTCTGGGGGCGCTCCTCGCGGGCGTCGAGTTCGGCGCGGACCCCGAGACGCTGCTGGTCGGCCTCGCCGCCTTCGACGGTGTGCGTCGCCGGTTCGAGTACCGCGGCCGGGCCGCCGGCGTGGCCGTCTACGACGACTACGCCCACCACCCGACCAAGGTCGCCGCTCAGCTCCGTGCCGCGCGGGACGTAGTGGGTCTCGGACGTGGCCGGGTCGTCGTGGCGTTCCAGCCGCACCTGTACTCGCGGACCCGGGAGTTCGCGACGGCGTTCGGCGAGGCACTGGGCCTGGCCGACGAGGTCGTGGTAATGCAGGTCTACGGCGCGCGGGAGGATCCCGAGCCCGGGGTCAGCGGTGCGTTGATCGCCGACGCCGTCACCCTGCCGCCCGAGCGCGTGCACTACGTCCCCCGCTGGTCCGACGTGCCGGCCGTGGTCGCGGGCGTGGCCCGGTCCGGTGACCTCGTGATCACCATGGGCGCGGGTGACGTCACCGTGCTCGCCCCGGAGATCCTGCTGGAGCTCGAACGCCCAGGTCGGGCGTGACCCGGTCCGCCTCGCGGTCGGCGGCCCCGGAGGGCCCCCCGCGAGGCGCGCCGGACCTGCAGCGTCCGGGGGCGCAGCCACGACCGTCGGCGGGGCACTACCGTCGGCGCAGGCTGGCCGCACTGCTCGTGGTGGCGCTGGTGGTGCTCGTCGGTCTCGGCGTGGGGGCGCGGGCACTGGTGTACGACGCCGGGCTCGCCGACGTGGAGGACGTGCGGGTGACCGGCGCGCTCACCGTGGCGACCCCTGACGTCCTCGCGGCCGCTGCCGTCCCCGTGGGGACTCCGCTCGCCGACGTCGACACCGCGACGATCGCCGACCGCGTGGCACGACTGCCCGCCTTGGCGTCCGTCCGCGTGACGCGCGGCTGGCCGCACACCGTCACCGTCGCGGTCACCGAGCGGGTGCCGGTCGCGGCGACCCCGGCCGGCGATCTCGTCGACGGGGACGGTGTCATCTATCCCGGCTCGCCCGCGGTCGAGCTGCCGCGCCTGGCGCTCGGCGCGGCGGGGCCGGACGACCCGGCCACGCGCGACGCGCTCGCCGCGCTCACGGCCCTGCCCGCCCAGGTGCGGGGCCTGATCCGCACGGTCGACGTCTCGGTGTCCGGTCCCGGTGCCCCCGCGCAGGTGTCCTTCGGCCTGGACCAGGACCGCCGGGTACGGTGGGGCACACCCGAGCGGGCCGCGGACAAGGCCACGGCACTCTCGGCGATCCTCACCCAGCCCGGTCAGGTGTACGACGTCACCAGCCCGGATCTCCCTACCGTCCGGCGATGAGCAGGCACTCGACCCGATCGGCGGGTTGTTGTCGTGCGGCGCGCCTGCTGGACCGCGCCGAGTTGGCGACCTAGCGTTCGAAGGCGTCGGCCCGGACCCCCGGGGACGGACCCGAGCTCGACTGGAAGGAGCGCCATGACGCCACCCCACAACTACCTGGCCGTGATCAAGGTCGTCGGTATCGGTGGCGGCGGCGTCAACGCCGTCAACCGCATGATCGAGGTCGGCCTCAAGGGCGTCGAGTTCATCGCGGTGAACACCGACGCGCAGGCCCTCCTGATGTCGGACGCCGACGTCAAGCTCGACATCGGACGCGAGCTCACGCGGGGTCTGGGCGCGGGCGCGAACCCCGAGGTCGGCCGCAAGGCCGCCGAGGACCACCGCGAGGAGATCGAGGAGGTCATCAAGGGGGCCGACATGGTCTTCGTGACCGCCGGCGAGGGTGGTGGGACCGGCACCGGTGGAGCGCCCGTCGTGGCGTCGATCGCCCGCAAGCTCGGCGCGTTGACCATAGGTGTCGTCACCCGCCCGTTCACCTTCGAGGGCCGCCGCCGCGCCGGGCAGGCCGAGGAAGGTATCCAGGGCCTGCGCAACGAGTGCGACACCCTGATCGTCATCCCGAACGACCGGCTGCTCCAGCTGGGTGATGTCGGTGTCAGCCTGATGGACGCCTTCCGGTCGGCGGACGAGGTGCTGCTCTCCGGCGTGCAGGGCATCACGAACCTGATCACGACGCCCGGTCTGATCAACCTGGACTTCGCCGACGTCAAGTCGGTGATGTCGGGCGCGGGCAGCGCGCTCATGGGCATCGGGTCCGCCCGTGGGGAGGGCCGCGCCGTGCAGGCCGCGGGCAAGGCGATCAACTCGCCACTGCTGGAGGCCTCGATGGACGGCGCGCAGGGTGTCCTGCTGTCCATCGCCGGTGGCTCCGACCTCGGGCTGTTCGAGATCAACGAGGCCGCCTCCCTGGTGCAGGAGGCCGCGCACCCCGAAGCCAACATCATCTTCGGCACGGTGATCGACGACTCGCTCGGCGACGAGGTCCGCGTCACCGTCATCGCGGCGGGCTTCGAGGCCGGGGGCCCGACCCACAAGAAGATGGAGCCCACGGCGGTCGGCTCGCGCCCGGTCGGCGGTGTCGTCGCGACGGGCGTGAGCGGCAGCACGACCTCGGCAAACCCGTCTCGAGCCGCGGTCGACCCGGGCGGCAACGGTCACGGCGCCACGGCCGGGAACGGCCGGGGCTACGGCGGCGGGAACTCCGGCGGCAACGGCGGAGCGGGTGCGAACCAGGCCGGCACGTTGCCGCCTCCCACCGGATCGGCCCCGAACCCCTACCCGCCGAACCCCTACGCGCCGAACCCCTACCCGCCGAACCCCTACCCGCCGAACCCCTACGCGCCGCCGGCCCCGCAGCAGCCCGAGCGCCGCGAGCAGGTCGAGCACACCGCACCGGCGGCCGAGAACGCCCATCCCGCCGCGACGCCGATCGTGCCGGAGCGCGCCGCGTCGGTCCACACCCAGGCGCTGCCCGCCGATCTCGACGACGACGACGACGTGGACGTGCCACCGTTCATGAAGAGGTGACACCGCCCGGTCGGGCCGCGCTGCCCGAGGCACACGGGCGCTCGCACACCGCACGCGGTGTTCGTGGGCCGGTGAGTGGTACGAAGGGTCACGTGAGCGCTGCGCGGGTCCGCCGGGTCGTCAGCACCCGGGCGGGTGGGCGTTCGACGGGGGACTTCACGTCGTTCAACCTGTCCAGCGGCGTCGGGGACGACCGGGTCGCCGTGGCGTCCAACCGGCGGCGGCTCTCGACCGAGCTCGGTGTGCCGGTCGTGTTCCTCGATCAGGTGCACGGCACGCGGGTCGCCATGGTGGACGTCGTCCCCCGCTCCGGTGAACCCGACCGCCCCGGCACCGACGCGGCGGTCACGGCGCTGCCCGGTGTCGGGCTCGCGGTACTCGCCGCGGACTGCGTGCCGGTGCTGCTCGCCGATCCGGGGGCCGGAGTGGTCGGTGTGGCCCACGCCGGGCGGGTCGGTGCGGCCGCGGGCGTGCTCCCGGCCACCGTCGCGGCCATGGAGGCCCTGGGCGCGCGGGTCGGCGCCGTCGAGGTGCTGCTGGGCCCGGCGGTCTGCGGGGGCTGCTACGAGGTGCCCGCGGCGATGCGTGCCCAGGTGGACGCCGTACTGCCCGGCAGCGGTGTCCGGACCCGGCGCGGCACGCCCGGACTCGACCTGCGGGCCGGGCTCCACCGCCAGCTCACCGCGCTCGGAGTGGCCCGCATCGGCGGTGACCCGCGCTGCACCCTGGAGGACCGCGACCTCTACAGCCACCGCCGCGACCGGCGGACCGGGCGTCTGGCGGCGATCACGTGGCTCGACGCGGGCTGAGCACGGTCGCGCGTCCGGTCCCCGGGCGCACCCGGGGACGGGGAACGACGTGACCGGCGACCGTCGCGAGGAGCTCACGCGCAGACTGGCGGCCGTCCGGGAGCGGATCGACGCCGCCTGCGTCGCGGCCGGCCGCGAGGTCGGCGATGTCGCGTTGCTGGCGGTGACCAAGACCGTGCGGGCGTCCGACGTGGCGGTGCTGCTCGACCTCGGGCTCACGTCGTTCGGCGAGAACCGAGTACAGGAGGCCGGGGCCAAGGTCGAGGCGGTCGCCGCGTTGCGGCCCGCGGCGACCCCCCGCTGGCACCTCGTCGGAGGCCTCCAACGGAACAAGGCCGTGGCCGCCACCCGCTGGGCCGAACGGGTGGAATCGGTCGACTCGGTCCGCCTCGCCGACGCCCTCGACGTCGCCGCCCGGCGCACCATGGACGCCGGTGACCGTGATGGGCCGCTGTCGGTACTGCTCCAACTGAGTCTCGACGGCGATCCGGAGCGGGGCGGGGTGCCCCGCACCGGGCTGGGCCCGCTCGCCGAGCACGTCGCGGGCTGCGCCGGGCTGCGCCTCGACGGACTCATGGCCGTGGCGCCGCTCGGCGTCGACCCGGACGACGCGTTCGCCGCGGTGGCGACCGCAGCGGCCGATCTGCGGGCAGCGTTTCCGCAGGCCACAACCCTGTCGGCGGGCATGAGCGGCGATCTTGAAGCGGCGATCCGTCATGGATCCGACGTGGTGCGTGTCGGAACGGCGCTCGTGGGGGATCGACGGTTAACCTCCCGATGATCGCCGGCCGCTGGGGAGCGGCCGAGGTCGGGGGCGTCGATGATGGGAGCTCGGATGGGCGCGATGTACAGGCTGAAGGCGTACTTCGGCATGGTGCCCGCCGAGGAGCTCGGTGAGTACACCGACGGACTGGAGCGGCATGCGGCCGCGCGTCGTGCCGTCCGTGAGCCCGTCGACGAAGGCCGGGACGAGGACCGCTACGCCCGCAGGGACGCCTCCGACGACCGTGACGCCCGACGCGGAGACCGGCGCGACGACGGCTACGACGACGAGTGGGACCACCGCCCGTCCCGGCCGGCGATCGTGGACCGGACGCCGGCGTCCGTACGGGAGCCGTTCCGTGAGCCTGTCCGCGGGCCGGGACCATCCGCCGTGCGGGGCTCGCTCGCGATGGATCCGGACGCGGACCAGGACTATGCCCAGCGCGAGCCCGCACGGTCGTCCGAACGCCCACCCGCGGTGCCCGAGCCGCGCGAACCGGCCAGGGGCCAGGCGGCACTGGCCCGCATCACCACCCTGCAGCCGCGCAGCTACAACGAGGCGCGCACGATCGGCGAGCGCTACCGCGACGGCGTTCCCGTGATCATGAACCTCACCGAGCTGGACGACGCAGCCGCCAAGCGGCTCGTCGACTTCGCCGCCGGGCTGGCGTTCGCGCTGCGCGGATCCATCGACAAGGTGACGAGTCGTGTATTCCTTCTCACACCCGCCGACGTCGAGGTCTCCGCGGACGACGCCCGGAAGCTCGCAGAACGCGGGCACTTCCGACAGGATTGAGGGCGTGTCCCTCGCCATCCAGTTCGTCCTCTACTACGCCCTGTTCTTCTTCTGGCTGCTGCTCACGGCACGCATCGTCGCGGAGATCGTGCGCAGCCTCGCTCGCCAGTGGGTCCCCGCAGGCTCGAGCGCGGTCGCCCTCGAGTTGATCTTCTCGGCCACCGACCCGCCCGTGAAATTGTTGCGCAGAGTGATCCCGGTCGTCCGGATCGGCGGCGTAGGACTGGACCTGTCGATTATGGTTCTGTTGCTGGCCGTGTTCATACTGATGAATGTTGCCCAGCCGGCGCCGTAGTGAGCCCCAGTCGCGCGGTGCCGCCGCCGAGGACCTGCATGAGGTGATCTGATGCCGCTGACGCCCGCCGATGTTCACAACGTCGCGTTCAGCAAGCCCCCCATTGGTAAGAGGGGTTACAACGAGGACGAGGTCGACGCGTTCCTCGACCTGGTCGAAGCCGAACTGGCGCGCCTGATCGAGGAGAACGAGGACCTGCGCGAGCAGGTTTCTCAGCTCGAGCAGAGCCTCGGTAACGCCCAGGCCGACCTGGAGGAGGCGCGCTCGCGCCCGCCTGCCCAGATGGGAGGGTCGATGGCGCCTCCCACACAGCAGATGCAACGCCCGGAGCCGCCGCTGCAGCAGCGCATGGAGCCGCAGCGCTCCATGTCCGCACCACCGCCCTCCATGGCCGACCAGGGCGACCACGGCGGTGATCACCACGTCCAGGTCGCCAAGGTGCTGAGCATGGCCCAGGAGATGGCCGAGAGGCTCACCTCCGAGGCCAAGACCGAGGCCGACACCATGCTCACGGATGCCCGGACCAAGTCCCAGCAGCTGCTGTCGGAGGCTCGGACCAAGTCCGACGGCCTGGTCAACGACGCCCGTGCGCGGGCCGAGACGATGCTGAACGACGCCCGCACCCGGGCCGAGACCCTCGAACGGCAGTCCCGCGACAAGGCTGCCACGCTGGTCGGCGACGCCGAACGCCGCCAGAAAGAGATAATCGGCACCATCACGCGTGACAAGTCCGTGCTCGAGAAGAAGATCGACGAGCTCCGGACCTTCGAACGCGAGTACCGGACCCGGCTCAAGACGTACCTGGAGTCCCAGCTCAGGGACCTCGGTGAGCGTGGGTCCGCGGCCCCGGCCGACGCCCGAACCGGTGCGACCGGCGGGTATGCGGCGACCGGCTACGGCCAGCGCGCCGACGCCGGCAGCTGAGACTCCGGAAGCCCGACCGGAGACCTACACGGGCGGCGCGGCGCAACGGTGCCGCGTCGCCGCACACGGAGTGAAGCGTGCTGCTGCTGGTCCTGATCCTCGTCCTGGTCGCCTTCGGCCTCCTCGTGGTGGCCCTGCTCTCGGGCAGCGTCCTGTGGGCGTGGGCGTCCGTCGGCATGAGTGTGGCCGCCGCGGCGGTCCTGCTCGTCGACGGGCTGCAACGCCGGTCCGCTGTCCGGGCCGGTGCTGATCCCGTCCCCGAACCGGACGAGGCGTCGAGTTCGATCGTCGATGCAGGCGACCCGGTCACGGAGGCCCTGCCGGTGCTTCCACGCTCTGGACCGGTGCCCTCGGGCTCCGGAGGTGGGAGAGCCGACGGTGCTCTGCCGCCGAACCTCGGGTCCTCGACGTGGACCAACGCCGAGTCGGATGCCCAGCAGACGATCATCATACCCGTCGTCCAACCGTCCGGCTCTTCGGCGCAACCGTCCGGCGCTGAATCTGAGAACCCCTCATCGGGTCTATTCTCGTCACCGTCAGTAACTGAATCCGGTTTCAGCCGCCCGGTCGCGGCAGTAGATGCGGATGCGCTTCCACCCGTGGGCACGACGGGCGAGAGCCCGGATCGCGGGGAACGCGAGCCCGGTCGCGAACCCCACCGCTCCGGAGCCGACACCGGCCCGGGCGAGGCACGGCCCTCCGCGCACCCGCAGGAGGTCGATCCTGACGCCGTGTCCACGGCGAGGGTCTCCTATCGACAGCTGAGGGCTCCTGGCGTCCAGCAGGCGGGGATCGATCAGGACGTCGACGGCCCCGCGGAGCCGGGCGGCGGACGTGGTGCGGGTGCACCGGGTTCTGTCCATGCGGGTTCTGGTCAGCCGGGAGCTGTGCGGTCGGGAGCTGTGCAGTCAGGGCCGCCCCCGACCGGACCTGTCCCGGTCGGGCCGACCACGACGGGTAGCTCTGCGCCCGAGCAAGCAGTTCCTACGTCCGAGGCGCCCGGACCGGCACAGGCCGAGTCCACGACGTCCATCTCCACCGCTGGGGACACAAGATCCGGCTCGGCGTCCGACTCCCGTGGGTCCGACTCCCGTGGGTCCGACTCCCGTGGGTCCGACTCCCGTGGGTCCGACTCCCGTGGGTCCGACTCCCGTGGGTCCGACTCCCGCACGGCCGGCTCGACGTCGTCCGACTCGTTCCCCGTGTCGACCATGTCCGGATCCGCGATGTTCGAGTCGAGCGGGCCCAGCTCGACCGCACCCGAATATCCGACGTTCGGCTCCACCACTCCCCCGTCGTCCCCTCCCGGGGTGAGGGAGCCCGGGCGTGTGGCGTCGGGGCCCACGGCGTCCGAGCCCGCAGCCCGTGGACCCGCGACGTTCGACGCCTCGGGGGACCGGCCGGATCCCCCCGCCGACGACAAGGCTGCGGTCGCCCTCACCTCGCCGGACGCACAGCGCCCGGGCGATACGTGGTCGACCGCGAACGGGCGTGCGGGAGAGGCCGGTGTGCCCGCCCACGATGCCCCGCCCGAGACCCACAGCACCGCCGGTGGTGGCATGGGCAGCGGTGCGGCCGGCGGCAGCACCGCCGGTGGTGGCAGGAGCAGCGGCTCGACCGGCACGGCCGGTAGCGCCTCTACCGGCAGCGACACCGCCGCGAGCAACACGGGCGGCGGTGGATCGGCCACGAGGGCCGACACCGCCGGCACCCATGTGGACATGCGGCCCGGCGGGGTCGAGGACGAGGCACCCGAGGAGCGGCACGATCCCGCGGCAGCGGCGATCGTCGCCGGACTGGACGACGAGGTCGTCGTGGTCGACGAGCAGCCCCGCTACCACGTGACGGGGTGCCGGGCGCTCGTCGCCCGGCCGGTCATCCCCCTGGCGGTTCGCGAGGCCGTCGAGCTCGGTTTCACCCCCTGCGGCTGGTGCGGTCCCGACCGCACCCTGTCGGGTCGCCACTCCGCCGCCGCTCGCTGAGCGTCGGCTCGCAGGTCCGGGGAGTACCGGGTGGCCCCCCGGCGCTACTCTTGTTCCACAGGCACCGATCCGGCCATCACCGGGGAGCCTCCGGAAGAAACGCGTACCGCCCCGGCGAGTGCGCGGAGTAGAACCGGTCGGGAGCGGCCCGTCACAGCCGTCCGATGAGTGGCCCTCCATCCGTGGGGGGCAAGCGGGGTGGTACCGCGGCGCCTGAAGACGGTCGTCGTCCCCGTGCCGGCCGAACGACCGCCGCACGAGGAGCACCACCGATGACGTCCGATCACGGCAGCTACCCCACCGTTCCCGCTCACCCGTCGTTCCCCGCACTCGAACGCGAGGTGCTGGACACCTGGGAGGCCGACGGCACGTTCGTCGCCTCCGTCGAGGCTCGACCGGCCGGGGACGCCGGCAGCAACGAGTTCGTCTTCTACGACGGCCCTCCCTTCGCCAACGGCCTTCCGCACTACGGACACCTGCTCACCGGCTACGTCAAGGACGTCGTGCCGCGCTACCAGACGATGCGTGGCCGTCGCGTCGAGCGTCGCTTCGGCTGGGACACCCACGGCCTGCCTGCGGAGGTGGAGGCCGAGCATCAGCTCGGGATCAAGGACAAGTCGGAGATCGAGGAGATGGGCGTCGCGGCCTTCAACGAGGCCTGCCGCACCTCCGTGCTGCGCTACACCGACGAGTGGCGCGCCTACGTCACCCGTCAGGCCCGCTGGGTGGACTTCGACCACGACTACAAGACACTCGACCTGGACTACATGGAGAGCGTCATGTGGGCCTTCAAGACCCTGTGGGACAAGGGTCTGGTCTACTCCGGCTTCCGGGTGCTCTGGTACTGCTGGCACGACGGCACCCCGCTGTCGGCCACCGAGATCAAGATGGACGACGTCTACCTGGACCGGCAGGACCCGGCGGTCACCGTGGGCCTGCGGCTGACCGCCCCGGCGTCCGACCCCGGCCGCGCCGATCTCGACGGGGCACTGGCGCTGATCTGGACCACCACACCGTGGACCCTCCCCTCGAACCTGGCCATGGCGGTCAACCCCGACGTGGACTACGCGCTGGTGACCCGCACCCCTCCCGCCGACGCCCCCGCAGAGCGCGGGGAGCGGTACCTGCTGGCGGCCGCACGGGTGGGGCACTATGCGCGAGAGCTGGGGGAGGAGCCGACGGTCCTGCGGGTGATGAAGGGCTCGGAGCTACTCGGCCTGCCCTACACGCCGCCGTTCGACTTCTTCGCCGGCTGGGAGAACGCCCACCGCGTGCTGGCAGCGGACTACGTCACCGTCGACGACGGCACCGGGATCGTCCACATCGCTCCCGCGTTCGGTGAGGAGGACAAGGTCATCACCGACGCGGCGGGCATCGAGGCCGTCGTCCCGGTGGACACCCGCGGCGAGTTCGACGCCCGCGTGCCCCCGTACGAGGGCATGCAGGTCTTCGACGCCAACCTGCAGATCATCCGCGACCTCAAGGACGGCACGGCCCCCTACGTCCACGGTGTCCTGCTGCGGCACGAGACCTACGACCACCCGTATCCGCACTGCTGGCGGTGCGGTAACCCGCTGATCCAGCGAGCTGTCGACTCGTGGTTCGTGCAGGTCACGGCGTTCCGCGACCGGATGGTGGAGCTGAACCAGCAGATCACGTGGGTGCCCGAACACGTGCGCGACGGCCAGTTCGGCAAGTGGCTCGAGGGTGCGCACGACTGGTCGATCTCGCGGAACCGGTACTGGGGTTCGCCGATCCCGGTGTGGACGTCCGACGATCCGCAGTACCCCCGCGTCGACGTCTACGGCTCGCTCGACGAGTTGGAGCGTGACTTCGGCGTCCGGCCCACCGATCTGCACCGTCCCTACATCGACGACCTCACGCGTCCCAACCCGGACGACCCGACGGGGCGTTCCACCATGCGCCGCGTGCCGGAGGTGCTCGACTGCTGGTTCGAGTCGGGTTCGATGCCGTTCGCGCAGGTGCATTACCCGATGGAGAACACCGAGTGGTTCGAGAACCACTACCCGGGCGACTTCATCGTCGAGTACAACGGCCAGACCCGTGGCTGGTTCTACACGCTTCACGTGCTGGCCACGGCGCTGTTCGACCGCCCGGCGTTCCGCGCGTGCGTGGCGCACGGCATCGTGCTGGGCGACGACGGGCTCAAGATGTCGAAGTCGCGGCGCAACTACCCCGACGTCAACGAGGTCTTCTCCCGCGACGGTTCCGACGCCATGCGCTGGTTCCTCATGGCGAGCCCGATCCTGCGCGGCGGCAACCTGGTGGTCACCGAGCAGGGCATTCGCGAGGGTGTCCGGCAGGCAATCCTGCCGCTGTGGAACACGTGGTACTTCCTGTCGCTCTACTCCGACGCGGCCGGGCGGCGGGGCGAGTTCCGCACCGACTCGGCGAACGTCCTGGACCGATACGTGCTCGCGCGGACAGCGGCGCTGGTCGACGGCGTGACGGCCGCCATGGACGGCCACGACATCGCGGGTGCGTGCGCGATGATCCGCGACCACGCCGAGGCGCTGACCAACTGGTACGTCCGCCGTTCCCGGGACCGGTTCTGGGCCGGCGACTCGGACGCCGTCGACACCCTGCACACCGTGCTGGAGGTGACGGCCCGGGTGGCCGCGCCGCTGCTCCCGCTGACCATGGAGACGCTCTGGCAGGGGTTGACGGGCGGTCGGTCGGTGCATCTGACGGACTGGCCGACCTCGTCGGAGCTGTCACGTGACGACGCATTGACGACGGCCATGGACCGTGTCCGGCAGGTGGCGAGCTCGGCGCAGTCACTGCGCAAGGCGCGGCGGCTGCGGGTCCGGCTGCCGCTGGCCACGCTCACGGTCGCGGCGCCCGACGCCGCGTCGCTGGAGCCGTTCGCCGACATCCTGCGCGACGAGGTCAACGTGAAGGACGTCGTGCTCACCACCGACGTGGCTGCGCACGGCCGCTTCGAGATCGCCGTCAACGCCCGGGCCTGCGGGCCGCGCCTGGGCGGCGACACCCAGAAGGTGATCCGCGCGGTCAAGGCGGGGGAGTGGGAGCAGGCCCACGACGGCACGGTCACGGCCGGAGGGATCACGCTGCTGGAGGGCGAGTTCGTCGAGAAGCTGGTGGCCGCGGATCCGGAGGAGACCACGGCACTGCCGGGGAACACCGGACTGGTGGTCCTCGACACGTCCGTCACCCCGGAGCTGGCGGTGGAGGGCACCTCGAAGGACCTGGTCCGGGTGGTGCAGCAGGCCCGTCGCGACGCCGGCCTCGACGTCTCCGACCGCATCGTGCTCACCGTGGACGCCCCCGCCCCGGTCCTCGACGCGGTCCGCACGCACGAGCCGTTCGTCGCGGGCGAGGTGCTGGCGACCACGGTCGTCTACGCACCGGTCCCCGTCCCGACCACCACCGGCGCGGTGGTCGCCCCCGACGACACGACCACCGAAGTCCACATCCATCTCACCCGCGAACCGCCCCTCAAGAGCCCGCGAGTCGGGGTCCAAGTGCGCGCGAGTCGGGGTCTGGACGCGCGCGAGTCGGGGTCCGGGTGCGCCGGATGAAGATCACGGTCCGGGTTCGGCCCGGGGCCCGCGGCGACGGTGTCGGTGGCCGGTGGGACGGCCCGCGTGGCCCGGCGTTGATCGTGGCGGTGCGGGCGCGCGCCGTCGAAGAGGGTGCGAACGCAGCCGTCGCCGACGTCCTGGCCGGAGCCTTCGGGTTGCACTGCGGCGACGTCGGCCTGGTCGCGGGCGCACGCAGCCGCGACAAGACGGTCGAGCTCGTAGGCGACGAATCCCGCATGCGTGAGCGCCTCGAGGTGCTGCTCGGCGGGTGAGAGCGGGACGCCGGCCGCTGCGCCGTGGTTTCGGTCCAGCACCGGTCGCGCACTCAGGCCCCGACTCGCGCCCACTCCGGCCCCGACTCGCGGGGGTGCTTAGGGTGAACGGGTGGGTGAGGGTGCGGCGGGGCGGTGGGCGGAGCTCCAGGCCGGGCGCGGCATCCCGCCCGAGATCCTGGCCCGGGCGGACACCGACCCGTGGCACCACGACGCGGCGTCCTTCCACGCTCCCCCTGTGCCAACCGACACCCCGTCGAGGGCGGCCGGGCTCGCCCTGCTCGGTACCGGCGGCAGCGTGCTCGACGTCGGGTGCGGCGGTGGTGACGCCGCGTTCGCGCTGGCGGAACGCGCCGAACGCCTGACCGCGGTCGACCGGCAGCAGGACATGCTCGACGTCTTCTCCGCCGAGGCCACCACCCGTGGCGTCGTGTTCGCGACGGTGCTGGGCCGCTGGCCCGACGTCGCCGCGCAGGCCGGCACCGCCGACGTGGTGGTCTCCCACCACGTCCTGCACAACGTCGTCGACCTCGAGCCGTTCGTCACGGCGCTGACCGGCGCGGCGCGGCGCGGGGTGGTCGTGGAGATGCTCGCCGAACATCCGATGGCCTGGCTCGATCCGCTGTGGCTGCGGTTCCACGGCCTGCGCCGGCCCGAGCCGGCCACCACCGAGGACGCCGTAGCGGTACTGGCCGAGATCGGGATCGAGCCCGCGGTGACGACCTGGGAGCGAACGGCACCGCCCCGCCAGGACCCGGTGTGGGTCACCCGTCGGTTGTGTCTGCCGTCCGCCCGGGTCGCCGAGGTCGACGCGCTGCTCGACCACCTGGTCCGCCCCCGGATCGCGGCCACCCTCACGTGGCGACCCTGACCCGGCGACCTGACGCCGGCCGATCGTCAGCGGCGTCACGACCGGGCCGCTGCGGCCGGCGTGGCTCTACGGCCCGGTGCGCTCGGGGCCGGCCGATCTGGCGGGCCTCGGAGCGACCGTCCGCCTCGCACCCCACGCCCACCACGCCCGGGTCGCCGAGCACACGGAACTGTTCAGCAGGATGATCGAGATGTGGGCGCCCGGGTGCGATGTGCCGCCCGAGCTCGACTCGGTCCCCTCCAACAGGCGTCGCCACCTGCGCAGATAGGATCTCGCGAAAGCGGAGGTGGCATGGCGGGCCTGGAGCAGCTACTCGGCATCGCAGCCGCGGTCGTCCTGATCGGTGTCCTCGCCGTGCGCGTGTCGGTCCGCCTCGGGCTGCCCTCGCTGCTGCTCTACCTCGGTATCGGGGTGTTGCTCGGCGAGTCGGTGCTCGGAATCGAGTTCTCCGACGCGGCGCTGAGCGAGTCGATCGGGCTTGCGGCGCTGGTGCTGATCCTCGTCGAGGGCGGGCTGACGACCCGATGGGACGCCGTGCGGCCCTCTCTCGGTGTCGGCATCGCGCTGTCCACCGTCGCGGTGGTGGTGAGCATCGCGGTGGTGGGCGTGTCGCTGCACCTGCTCCTCGGCCTCGAATGGCGCACCGCGTTCCTGTGGGGCGCGGTGCTCTCGTCTACCGATGCGGCGGCGGTGTTCAGCGTGCTGCGCGGCGTCGGGGTCAGCCGTCGGCTCAGGGGTGCGCTGGAGCTGGAGTCGGGCATGAACGACGCGCCGGTCCTCCTCGCGGTCGTCCTGCTGGCGTCGGACGACCCGATCACCTGGCTGACGCCGGTGCTGGTGGTCTACCAGCTCGGCGCGGGCGTGCTGATCGGGGTGCTGTTCGGGATCGGCGGAGCGTGGGCGCTGCGGCGCGCGGCGTTGCCGTCCACGGGTCTGTACCCGCTCGCCACCATCGCCGTCTGCGTGCTCGCGTTCGCCACCGGGCAGTTCGCCCACGCGTCTGGTCTGCTCACCACCTACGTCGCCGCGCTGGTGCTGGGCAACTCCCGGCTGCCCCACCGCGGCGGCGTGCTCTCCTTCGCCGAGGGTACGGGCTGGCTGGCCCAGATCGGGCTGTTCGTGCTGCTCGGGCTGTACGTCTCCCCGCCCCGGCTGCTCGACGCCGTGGTCCCCGCACTGGTCGCGGGACTGGTACTGATCCTCGCGGCGCGGCCGTTGTCGGTGCTGGTCGCCGCCACGCCGTTCCGGATGCCGTGGCGGGAGCAGGCGTTCCTGTCCTGGTCGGGGCTGCGCGGCGCCGTGCCCATCGTGCTCGCGCTCATCGCCCTGATCGAGCAGGAGAGCGCACCGCAGGCCCGGGCGCTGGTCGACGTCGTGTTCGTCCTCGTCGTGGTGCTCACCCTGCTGCAGGGCACGACGCTGCCCCGGGCAGCGCGCATGCTCGGCGTCGCGGGTCCGATGGAGCCCCGCGAGATCGAGGTCGACGCCGCCCCGCTCGACGAACTGGGCGCCGACCTGCTGCAGGTGCGCGTGCCCGTCGGGTCGGCGCTGCGCGGGGTGTACCTGCGTGAGCTGCGGCTGCCCCGCGGCGCCACCGTCAGCCTCGTCGTGCGCGGCGAGGAGGCCTTCACCCCGAACGGGGAGACGCGGCTGCGCGAGCTCGACCAACTGCTCGTCGTCACTACCGCCGAGGTCCGCGGCGCCACCGAGGACCGGATCCGCGCGGTCGACGCCCGCGGTCGCCTGGCCCGCTGGCACCGCCCCGCGGACCCCCGAGGGCGAGGTGCGTGAGGTCGCCCGCACCGGTGCCGATTACCGCGCACGGACGCCGGTGGGACCGTAGGCGATGATGGAGCGGTGAAACCGGAAAAAGCCGCGCAGGCCACCGCCCCGCCACTCGTGAGGCTGCTCGCCGCGCTCGCAGCGCTGGTACTGGCGCTCGACGTCGTGACGAAGGTGGTCGCGGTCGCGCAGTTGGAGGGTCGCGAGCCCGTCGCGGTACTCGGCGGGCTCGTGTACCTGCAGCTCCTGCGCAACCCGGGGGCGGCGTTCTCGCTGGCCACCGGCTACACGTGGGCGCTGTCGATCGTCATGATCGCGGTCATCGTCGTGATCGTCCGCGTGGCGCGCCGGCTGCGCTCCGCCGGTTGGGCCGTGGCGCTGGGGCTCGTGCTCGGCGGCGCGTTGGGCAACCTCACCGACCGCCTCTTCCGGGCGCCCGGGCCGCTGCAGGGCCACGTCGTCGACTTCGTGTCCCTGTTCGCGCCCGACGGGCGGATCTGGCCCGTATTCAACGTCGCCGACTCCTCGATCGTCTCGGGCGGGATCCTGCTCGTGCTGCTGGCCCTCACGGGCCGCGAGCTGGACGGCACCCGCGCCGCGAAGAAGCGCGAGCCGGCCGGTGAGTGACACCCGCAGCCTCCCCGTGCCCGACGGCCTGGACGGCATGCGCGTCGACGCGGGCCTGTCCCGGCTGCTCGGGCTCTCCCGCACGGTCGCCGCCGCGCTCACCGAGGACGGCCGCGTCGCGCTGGACGGCCGGGCCGCGATCAAGTCCGACCGGCTCACGGCCGGCTCGTGGCTGGAGGTCGAGCTCCCCGAGCCCGCGACCGACGCGGGGACGGCCGGCATCGCCGGTCCGCAGGAGGTCGTCGCCGGGCTGGGCGTCCTGTACGCCGACGACGACATCGTCGTGGTCGACAAGCCCGTCGGCGTCGCTGCCCACCCGAGCCCCGGCTGGACGGGGCCCACGGTCGTCGGCGGCCTCGCGGCGCTGGGCTACCGCGTCGCCACCTCGGGCGCGGCCGAGCGGCAGGGCATCGTGCACCGTCTCGACGTCGGCACCACCGGTGTCATGGCGGTCGCCACGTCGGAGCACGCCTACACCGCGCTGAAGCGCGCCTTCAAGGAGCGCACGGTCACCAAGCGGTACCACACCGTGGCCCAGGGGCATCCGGACCCGAGCAGCGGCACCATCGACGCCCCGATCGACCGGCATCCCAAGCACGACTACCGCTTCGCCGTGGTCGCCGACGGCAAGCCGAGCATCACCCACTACGACACGATCGAGGCGTTCCGGGCCGCGTCCCTGCTCGACGTCCGGTTGGAGACCGGACGCACCCACCAGATCAGGGTGCACCTCTCCGCGCTGCGCCACCCCTGCGTGGGTGACCTGGCCTACGGCGCCGACCCGTCGCTCGCCAAGCGCCTGCGACTCGAACGGCAGTGGCTGCACGCGCGCATCCTGGGTTTCGACCACCCGGCCGATGGCCGCCGCGTCGAGTTCACCAGCCCCTACCCGCCCGACCTCGCGCAGGCCCTGGACCTGCTGCGCGAGTAGTCGCCCGCCGTGACGTCCACCCGACGCGCGGTCGTCCTGCTCGGCGCCGTGGTCGTCGCGCTGCTCACCGCCTGGTACGCGGGGTCGCGCGCCCCGTCGCTCCCGCCACCGCCGCCCGGGAGCGTCCGGCTCGGACCCGAGGCGGGCGAGGTGGTCGCGGACTACCTCGCCCGCCTCCCCGCCGAGTTGCCGCCGTCCGGGGTCGTCGCCCCTGCGCTCGTCCAGTTCGCCGCCGAGCAGGACACCGACGGCGCACTGGCCGCCACCGCCGGCACCGTGGCGGTGCTCGCCGTGTTCCGGGTGCCGATCCAACGGGTTCAGACGGCGTTGCGCTTCGAGGGAGTCGAGGACGCGGTCGCACCACCGACGGCCCTGGGCTCCGCACGCGACCGGGCCCGTTCCTCGGCGGTGGACGACGCCGACCGGCTGACCGGGCGTGCACGCGTCGTCGCAGGCGTCGAGGCCGCAGAGCTCGCGGACCCGGCGTGCGCGTGTGTGCTCGCCGTCGTCGTCCGCGGGGATCGCACGGCCCTGCAGGCCCTGCTCACCCGCCCGGGGGTCCGTGCCGTCCACGCAGCTCCACCGGACGCCGCACCTGCGGAGCTGGCGCTGTCGCCGCTGCTCCCCGCACAGACCGAGCGGGCCGACCCGCTGCCGGACGACGGCCCGGTCCCCGCGTCGGGACGGGTTCGGCCGCGGGCCGGTGACGGTCACCCCGACACGGAGAACGACCCGACCATGGGGGATGACCCCGTGTGGACTCGGTGAAGATACTGATGCCGGTCTCAGCGCCGTCCTGGCACGGTGTGCGTATGACGAACTCCGGGGGGCCGGGCCACGGCCCGCCGAGAGGTGCGCGGAACTTCTCGCCGACCTGGCGTGTGAATCGCCGTTGCTCCTCAGCGGTACCGTCATGGCCGTGATACGGGCGGGTTCGGCGCCGAGCAGCCTTCCGCTGTCCGTTCCGGACTCCGCGGGAATGTCGGCGGGAATGTCCGCGGTCACCCGTCCCGGTGACGATATCGAGATCGTTATCGGTGGTTCACCCGGATTTCCCCCCTTCGACGGTCCGGACGGTGTTGCCTACCCAGCAATGACGGTGGTGACGCCCGTGCTCGCCCGGTCCACCCGGTCGGCGGCGCCTGGCGTGCGGGTACGGGTGGTGGACGCGGACGTCGTCACGCCGGTGTGGTCCCGACCCTGGCGTGCGGCATGACCGGGCCCGTACTCGCGATCGCCCTCGCCGTCATCGGCGCTGCCTGTTTCGCGGGTGCCGCTGTGCTGCAGCACAGCGCCGTCGCGGCTCAGGGGGGCGGTGACGTCGACGACGACAAGGGCGGGTGGCTGTCGCTGCACGGCCTCACCGTCGTCGCGCAACGGCCAGGATGGCTGGCCGGCCTCGCACTGGCAGCGGTTGGTACCACCGTGCACGCGGTCGCGCTGGTGCTCGCCCCGCTCACCGTGGTGCAGCCGATCGGTGTGCTGGCCGTCCCCATCGCGGTACTGCTCACCGCGGCCCGCACCCGCCGCATGCCCCCACGGGGAGTGCTCGTCGCGGTCGCGCTGAGTCTCGCCGGCGTGGGCGCGTTCGTCGGGATCGCCGCGGGCACCGCCGTCAGTACACCCGCTCCGGACAGCGCGACCCTGTTCGCCGCGCTCGTCGTCGCCGGAGTGGTACTCATGCTCGCGTCGCTCGGCCTCGCCCAGTCAGGATGGCGGCGGTGTGTGGCGTGCGCGGTGGCGGGCGCGGTGGCCTTCGGGTTGGTCTCTGCGCTGGTCCGGGCCGTGTCGCAGTCCGTCACGTCCGGGGCGACCTCCTTGCTGAACCCCGCCGTCCTCGCCACCCTGGCCGGGATCGGGGTCGCGCTGCTCGCCGGCGGCTGGCTGGTGCAGCAGGCCTTCACGGCCGGGCCGCCCGAGGTGGTCATCGCCTGCCTCACCGTCGTCGACCCGATCGTGGCCGTGCTCCTCGGCGCCGTGCTCCTGGGTGAAGGCGCCAACACACCGGCCGCCACCTGGTTGCTGCTGGCCACCGCCGCTGTCGCCGCCACAGCGGGAGTCGTCCTCCTGGCCCGGCACCATCCCGACGCCGCCGGCCGCTCCGCGCGGCCCGGCCCGGACGAGCCCGGCGCACGGCCGGACCAGGACTCCGGCGCCACGGTGCCCGGCGCCCACGCCGCCGCCGGTTCCTCCCAGCCGCAGCGCGACACCGCCGTCGAGGCGGACGCAGCGCAGCCAGCGGACCCGGCTGCTCAGGACGCCCCCGCTCAGGACGCCCCCGCTCAGGACGCCGCCGCTCAGTCCGCCGCCGCTCAGTCCGGCGGTGCGGCGCGGACCGACACCGGAAGCCCGACACCGGACCCCGCCGCTGCCCCGGAGCGGCAGCAACAGTCGTTGTACCGCCGGTGACCCCAGGTCCGGCGCGCCGCCCCACCTACCCGAGAGGAACTCCTCCCGTGAAACCCCTGCGCATCCTCATCGCCGCAGAGACCTACCCACCCGACGTGAACGGGGCCGCGCGCTTCGCCGAGCGCCTGGCCACCGGACTCGTCGGTCGTGGCCACGAGGTGCACGTCGTCTGCCCGTCACCGACCGGACCACCCAGCAGGGAGACGCGCGACGGCGTCGTCGTTCACGGGGTGCGGTCCCACCGCTACTTCATGCACCCGGACTTCCAGGTCTGCATGCCGTGGGAGTCGGGCCCGGCCACCGCCGCGCTGATGGAGGCGATCAACCCCGACGTCGTGCACACCCAGGCCCACATGGTGGTCGGGCGCGGCGTCGTGAAGGCCGCGCACCGCACCGGCCGCCCCCTGGTCGCCACCAACCACTTGATGCCCGAGAACCTCATCGCGCACTCGCCGATCCCCCGGCCGCTCAAGGCGATCGCCTACCGGGCGGCGTGGCGCGACCTCGGCCGCATCTTCGGGCTCGCCGACGTCGTCACCGCTCCGACGCCCCGCGCGGTCGAGCTGCTGCACCGTTCCGCGAAGCTCACCCACGCCTTCCCGGTGTCGTGCGGCATCGACGCCGACCGCTACTCGGCCGCGTCACCGACCCCCGACGCCGTGCCGACCGTGCTGTTCGTCGGGCGGATGGATCAGGAGAAGCGGGTCGGCGAGCTGATCCGGGCCTTCGCCGGGCTGCCCGAGGGGCTCCCCGCCGCGCTGGAGATCGTCGGCGACGGCGCCCGCCTCGCCGAGTGGACCGCGCTGGCCGCCGGCCTCGGACTGGGCGACCGGGTCACGTTCCGTGGGTTCGTCTCCGAGGACGAGCTCCTCGACGCCTACTCCCGCGCGGCGGTGTTCTGCATGCCGGGCGTCGCGGAGCTGCAGAGCCTGGTCACCCTCGAGGCGATGGCCGCGAGCACCCCGGTCGTGGCGGCCGACGCGATGGCGCTGCCCCACCTCGTCCGGCCGGGGCGCAACGGCTGGCTCTACACACCCGGCGACGTCCCGGAGCTCACCACGCGCCTCGCCGCGCTCCTCTCCGACGCCGACCTGCGCCGCCGGATGGGCGCGGCCAGCCGCGAGATCGTCGCCGAGCACGCCATCGGCGCCACCCTGGCGCGGTTCGAGGACATCTACCGTGACCTGCTCGGCCGCGGCCGCGGCCGGGTCCGCAGCGTCGCCTGACCCTCGGGTCGGGCCCGTTCCCTGCCGCCGCGCCTCGAACGGCACTCGTCCAGCCCGGTTGGACGAGTGCCGTTCACCTCGCCGCGTCGGCCGTGATCCGTTCCAGCAGAGCGAGCAGGACCCGCGCCGAGCTCGCCCAGCTGTAGTGGGCGGCACGGGCGCGGGCCGCGGCGGACCGTCGCTCCCACCGCTCGGGCTCGTCGAGCGAGCGGATCGCACGGACGAAGCCGGCGACGTCGTCGGGATCCACGTACTCGGCGGCGTCCCCGCCCACCTCGCGGAACACCGGGATGTCGCTGACGACCACCGGGGTGCCGACCCCCATCGCCTCGACCAGCGGTATGCCGAAACCCTCGTCGCGGGACGCCGAGACGAGGGCCGTCGCGCCGCGCAGCACGTCCCGGTAGGTGGCGTCGTCGGCTCCGTCGTGGAACACGAGCCGCCCGCCGACGCCCAGCGCCGTCAGCCGGGCGCGTTCGGCCGGGGGGACGCGGCTCATCAGGTGCAGCTCGTGGCCGGTCAGCGCCGACATCGCCCGCGCCAGGACCTCCACGTTCTTGTAGGGCATGAACGAGCCCATGTAGACCAGCGCCCGCGTACGGGGCAGGCGTCCGTCGTCGGGAACGGGGTCGGGGGCGTTGGGCACGACCGTCACCGGTCGATCGGTGAGCCGGTGCTGCGCCATCAGCGCTGCGGTGGTCTCCGAGACGGTGACGACCGCGTCGGCGCGGTTGAGCAGCAGCCGCTGCGGCCACCACGCCAGGTGGTAGAGCCGCCACAGCAGCCGGACGGGTGCGGGGAACTCCGGGGGTGGGGTGGGGTGGCCGTAGTAGATGAGGTCGTGCAGCGTCAGGACCAGCCGGTAGTCCCGCCCGTAGCTGCCCATGGTCTGCATGGGGGAGAAGACCACGTCCGGGGCCAGCCGCCGCACCTGTCGGGCGACCAGCGGCTCGCGGATGCTCTGCGGCCCGCTCACCAGGCACCAGGGCAGGGCCGGGAGCAGCGCGAGCTGTCGCCGGTCGCTGATCAGCATCGTCACCGGGTGGAGCTCGGCCAGCGCCGCGACCAGGCCCGCGGTGTAGCGGCTGATGCCGTTGTAGCGCTCGACGAGGGTGTAGCGGCAGTCGAAGGCGATCTTCACGAGGAAGACCTCATCGGTCGAGGAACCCTGAGATCGCCCGGGCCACCCCGCCCGGCGCCTCGTAGTGGGCGAGGTGCCCGGTGTCGGGGACGACGACCATCCGCGCGTCGGGGAACCGGCCGAGCAGCGCGTGCTGCGACTCCAGCGGGGCGATGTCGTCGTGTTCGGCCGCGACGAGCAACGTGGGCGCCGTGACCTTCTCGGCGAACTCGCCGACGTCGTGGCCCACCGAGGCGCCGAACGCCTCCAGCAGGACCCGCCGGTCGGCGAACGTGTTGAAGTAGCGGTCGTGCTCAGCGTGGATCCAGCGCCGCAGCGCGCGGTCGTCGGTGGTGGCCATCGCGACGCTCGCCGCCCTGGTGATCAGCCGGTTGCGCAGCAGCGCCGTGCCGGCACGCTCGGGAAGCGTCGCGGCGGCCCGGTGGTAGAGTACCGCCAGCCGCGTCATGGCGACCCGCGGGCCGGCCAGCGCTGACGTCGCGATCGGGTTGACGAGCACCAGGCCGCGCAGCTCCTGACCGGACGCCGCGGACGTCGCCACGACGGATCCGAACGAGTGCCCCGCGAGCACCGTGCCCGTGGTCGGGGACGCGACGGCGGCCAGCAGGTCGCGCGTCCATGCCGTGTAGCCGGCGACGTCATGGCGGTCGTGGGGCAGCGGGGTGGTCTCCCCGAACCCCGGCAGATCGGGGACGATCACCTGGACGCCACAGTGATGCGCGCCCTCCAGATGGGCGACGATCGGCTCGAGCCCGTGATGATCGCCGCGCAGCCCGTGCAGGAACACGATCCGGTGGGCCGCGTCGTCGGCGCCGTAGACCCGGTAGCGGGTGTGGCTCCCGCGCAGTTCCACCTGGGCCTGCCGCACCGGGACACGCCGCACCAACGGCGCGTAGGGCGAGGGTGCGGTCATCACGGGAAGTCTAGGGATCGTCGGCCCGGGTCCCACCTCCCGGCCCCGCTGCGGGGGAACTGTCGGGGCGCGGGGTTAATCTGAACCCTCCGCCGGACGAGCGCTGCCCACGGGCCGCGACAGGAGGGAGCTCACCACCCCGATGGCCAGCCCCAGCAGCAGCAACGGTTCCTCCCGGGACAGCTTCGTCCACCTGCACACCCACACCGAGTTCTCCATGCTCGACGGGGCGGCGCGGCTGGACGACCTGGTTCTCCGAGGCCGCACGGATGGGGATGCCCGCGCCGGCCATGACCGACCACGGCAACGTGTTCGGGGCCTACGAGTTCTGGCGCAAGGCCAAGGCGCACGGTGTCAAGCCGATCATCGGGATGGAGGGGTACCTCGCGCCCGGATCGCGCCACGAGCGCAGGCGTGCGGTGCTGGCGCGGGGCGCGGCGACGTCCTCGGGTGCGGACGACACCGACAACCCCGGCGAGATGTACACCCACATGACGCTGCTGGCCGAGAACACCGAGGGGATGCACAACCTCTTCCGCCTGTCGAGCCTGGCGTCGCTGGAGGGCTACTACTACAAGCCCCGCATGGACCGCGAGCTGCTGGAGACCTACGGCAAGGGCATCATCGCCACCACGGGGTGCCCGTCCGGTGAGGTGCAGCGCCTGCTGCAGCAGGACAAGTTCGACGCCGCTGCGCAGGCCGCGTCCGACTACCGCGACATCTTCGGCATGGAGAACTTCTTCTGCGAGCTGATGGATCACGACATCGCCATCGAGCGTCAGGTCCGGGCGGGCCTGCGTGAGCTGAAGAAGAAGCTCGACCTGCCCGCCCTGGCCACGAACGACGTGCACTACACCTACGCCGCGGACGCCAGGTCGCACGAGGTGCTGCTGTGCGTCCAGACCGGCAAGACCCTGGCCGACCCCAACCGGTTCAAGTTCGACGCGCAGGACTTCTACCTGAAGTCCCCGGCGGAGATGCGGGCCCAGTGGGACGGCGAGTTCCCCGAGGCCTGCGACAACACCCTCGCCGTCGCCGAGCGGGTGAACGTCGAGTTCGTCGAGGGTCAGGACCTCATGCCCCGCGCGCCCGTGCCCGACGAGGAGAGCTGGCTGGTCAAGGAGGTCGAGCGGGGGATGCATACGCGTTTCCCGAACGGTGCCACCGAGCAGTACCGGAAGCAGGCCGCCTACGAGCTCGGCGTCATCATCAAGATGAGATTCCCGGGTTACTTCCTCGTCACCGCGGACCTCATCCAGCACGCGAAGAAGGTCGGTATCCGGTGCGGCCCCGGGCGCGGTTCAGCCGCCGGATCATTGGTGGCCTACGCTCTGGGCATCACCGATCTCGACCCGATTCGCCACAAGCTGCTCTTCGAGCGGTTCCTCAACCCGGAACGCATCTCGATGCCCGACATCGACATGGACTTCGACGAGCGCCGCCGGGGCGAGATGATCCGCTACACCACGGAGAAGTACGGCGAGGACCGGATAGCGCAGATCATCGCCTACTCCACGATCAAGGCGAAGGCCGCGATCAAGGACTCGGCGCGCGTGCTGTTCGGGCAGCCGGGATACGCCGCCGCCGACCGCATCACCAAGGCGATGCCGCCCGCGGTCATGGGCAAGGACATCCCGCTCTCGGGGATGTTCGACCCCGCCCACAAGCGCTACTCCGAGGCCACCGAGGTGCGCGCCCACTACGAGAGCGACGGCCAGGTCAAGGTGATCATCGACACCGCTCGCGGCCTGGAGGGCCTCAAGCGGCAGTGGGGCGTGCACGCCGCGGACGTCATCATGTCGAGCAAACCGCTGATCGACGTGATCCCGATCCAGCGCCGCGAGGCCGACGGCGCGATCATCACGCAGTTCGACATGGGCGCCTGCGAGACGCTCGGGCTGCTCAAGATGGACTTCCTGGGCCTGCGCAACCTCACGATCATCGACGACGCGTTGGAAAACATCGGGCTCAACGGCAAGTCCGCGCTCGTGATCGAGAGCCTGGAGCTGGATGACACGCTCACCTACGAGATGCTCTCGCGCGGCGACACGCTCGGGGTGTTCCAGCTCGATGGCGGGCCGATGCGCGACCTGCTGCGGCGCATGGCGCCCAGCGAGTTCGAGCACATCTCCGCGGTCAGCGCGCTCTACCGGCCGGGTCCGATGGGTGCCAACGCGCACAACGACCATGCGGACCGCAAGAACGGCAGGCAGGAGGTCACGCCCATTCATCCGGAGCTGGCCGAGCCGTTGCAGGACGTGCTCGGCGAGACCTACGGCCTGATCGTCTACCAGGAACAGGTCATGGCGATCGCCCAGAAGCTGGCGGGGTACTCGCTGGGCAAGGCCGACCTGCTGCGCCGCGCGATGGGCAAGAAGAAGAAGGAGATCCTCGACAAGGAGTACGCCGGGTTCGCCCAGGGCATGAAGGACAATGGCTACTCCGCCGCCGCCGTCACGACGCTCTGGGACATCCTGCTCCCGTTCTCCGACTACGCCTTCAACCGCGCCCACACCGCGGCCTACGGGCTGGTGTCGTACTGGACGGCCTACCTGAAGGCCAACTACCCGTCGGAGTACATGGCGGCGGTGCTCACGTCCGTCCGCGACGACAAGGACAAGGCCGCGGTCTACCTGGCGGAGTGTCGCCGCATGGGCATCACGGTCATGGCGCCCGACGTCAACGAGTCGGTGCGCAACTTCGCCCCGGTCGGCACCGACGTCCGTTTCGGTATGGCCGGTATCCGCAACGTCGGCGTCAACGT
>Ga0209591_10000978_pt1 | contig 36733 bp, 25 predicted proteins | sample MAT01_FD_187207 | JGI IMG/M metagenome (GOLD analysis project Ga0209591, IMG submission 187207) | Freshwater microbial communities from Lake Fryxell liftoff mats and glacier meltwater in Antarctica - MAT-01 (SPAdes) (version 2) | ecosystem: Environmental > Aquatic > Freshwater > Ice > Liftoff... | reverse complement strand
TCCCCGCAAAATGAGTCGCCATAATTTTGATGTCTATTGTTTGGACGTCTGTTATTCCGATGTCAAAACATATTCGGCAGACAGATTTCCGGCAAGACCGACGACGCTCGAGGGCTCATCACGACGCGTCACCCGTTCCATATTGGTTGTATGACCGATCACGCCCCGCTCCCACCTCCCGAACAGTTGCTCGCCGGGGCCGCTCCGAGCAGCGCTCGTCACATCTGTCGGCACCTCGTGCACTCGGCGAATGAGGCGCTGAAGGGTGTTGACGCTGCTGACGAGCGGGGACGCGACTCTCGTCACGAGCTGCGCGTCGCCCTTCGGCAGCTGCGCGTGGCACTGGCGGACTACGCGCCCGCCCTGGATGACCTGGTATCCGGGAAGGTCATCCGTCGCATCCGGCTGTTGGCCCGCGACGTTGGCAGGGTCCGCGACACCGACGTCCAGTCGACCCTGCTGCAGGCGGTCTTGCAACGACGCAGTCCCATTCAGCGTACAGCGATCGACCGACTGGCGATCCCTGTGACCGACTCAGCTGACACCGTACCTCTCAAAACGGCCTCATTCAGGCATCGGTGGCAGAGAATCGCCCGCCCGCTCCAGGCAGGCCTGCGCAGCTGGCACGAGCTGCGGGAACTGGACGCTCCACCACGCTTCGAACCCTTCGCCCTGCTCGCCGCAGGGGCGCTGACTGCTGCGGCGGACCGCATCGATCGTCGATGCGCGGCGGTCACCGGGCCCCACGACATCGCCGCTCTGCATCGTACCCGGCTCGCCGTCAAGTCGGCGCGGTACCTCCTCAAGCCGCTGGCTCGCGAGACAGACGGCAGTCGCACCCTGATGCACGAGCTGCGCGACGCACAAGCGACGCTTGGGGCGCTGCACGACGCCCATCAACTCCAGACGGCTATCAGAGCGCGCGTCGCTGAGATCGAGGGAGAGGGAACGGCGCTCTCTCGCAGTGAGCGCACCGCCATCAGCGCCTGTGACTGGGACCTCGATACGCAGGTTGCCACGCACTTCTCGGCGTTGCGGAATTTTCTCGATCCTGACAGGCGCGCGGAGCGACGCAGACAGCTGTCCGTAATCGCCGATGCGTGGCGCACACAGAATGCACCGCCGCTGGAGATCGAACGCAAATGGCTGCTGAGCGCCCTGCCTCCGCGAGTGCGGAGTCTCACGCCTGCCCTGTTACGCCAGGGCTATCTGCCGGGCGACGAACTGGTGGAACGCATTCGCAGCGTCACCCGGGCAAAGCACACCGAGTGGATCAGGACGGTGAAGCTCGGAAGAGGCATAGTGCGCATCGAGATCGAGGAAGCGGCCACGCCGGTCCTCGGCAAGGCGCTCTACGCACTCACTGCAGGCAAGCGCGTGACCAAACGTCGCTATGCTGTGCACGACGGACCGCTCACGTGGGAGATCGACGAGTTCACCGATCGCACGCTGGTGCTCGCCGAAGTGGAGCTGCCAACGCGGGACACCGTCGTCGCGCTTCCGGTCTGGCTTGAGCCGTACGTGGTGCGCGAAGTGACGGACGACCGCGAATTCACGAATTGGCAGCTTGCGCGCTGATCACTCGCTGATACTCGTCAAACAGACCGTTCCACACGTTGCTCCAGGTCCGTTCCCGGGCCCACCGCTGCGCCGCTGCGCGAATGGCCTCGTGTTGGCTGCGGTCATTCGAGAGGCGTTGCAGCGCCGCCGCGATGACACCCGGCTGATCCACCGAGACGATCACGCCGCGATCGCTGCCGATCAGTTCGCGAGTGTTCCCCGCATCGGCGGAGACGACCACCAGCCCCGACGCCATCGCTTCGAGCAGGACGTTGCCGAAGGTGTCGGTGACGGAGGGGAAAAGAAAGACATCGGACGAGGCGTACGCGGTGCTCAGTGGCACACCGCTCAACCGACCGGTAAAGATCGCACTCGACGGCGCAGCGGCGCGCAGTTCTGCCTCGTACGGCCCATCGCCAACAAACACGAACCGGATCTCCGGTGAGTCATGCGCCAGTTCGCGCATTGCACTGAGCGCGTGTTCGAGCCCCTTCTCTTTCGCGATTCGACCCACATACAGCACCACCATCGCATCATCAGGAATGCCGAGACTGCGGCGCCACTCCAGGGAGCGGAAGGCGGGATCGAAGCGGTCGCCATCCACACCGCGCCCCCACACCCCGACGTGACGGAACCCATGCGCCTCGACTTCCTTTCGAATCGCATCGGTGGGCGCGAACGTGCGGGCGGCAGCGGAGTGAAACCAGCGGAAATACTTCCAGCCCATCGCCGCCAGTGCGCCGAGATTGTAGAAGTCTGCGTAGGCGGCGAAGCTGGTGTGGTAACTCGTGACCAGCGGCACACCAAGCGCAACCGCGGCCGATCTACCTGCCAATCCCACGCCGAATTCCGTCGCCACATGCACGAGCGAAGGCTTCCACTCCGCCAGCGCCGTGCGGGCTGCGATCAGTCGTGGCGCGGCCAGCCGGACCTGCGGGTAGGCCCAGAACGGCACACTGGCCCACCGGACTTCGTCGGCGTCGCGGTGCTGCAGGCTCGGTTCGGTGGTCGTGAACACGCGTACGGCGGCGCCACGTTCACGGGCCGCAGCGACCAGTCGTTCCAACGTGCGGGATACGCCGTTCATCTGCGGCGGATACGTATCGCTGAAGAGCGCAAGTCGCACGCCCTCCAGGTGCACGAGGGGCGGCGTCATTCGGCGCGCAGCTCCGTCACGAGCGATGCATAGGGCTGCGCCGGACGCACCGAGAGCCAGCGATCCAGCTCATCGATGACTGACTGCCGAGTGATCGGATGCTCCAGATCCATTGGGTGCAGGGCGATTCGAAAGTACGGCGCGTCGGCCTGACTGCGCCACCGCCACGCCGCCTGCACCGCCGACCCGCGTGCGCGAAAGTCGGTCCGTCCGCTCCACCGCAGAACGGGGCTGATGAGGCGCGCGTTGGTGTGTGTGAGGTAAATCGCCGCGTCGTCTTCCAGCATCGTCAACCCATGCTCGGCGCAGGCCGTGTGCGTGCCGCGGCGACACAACCACGCCGGCGGCACAAACCCCACCGGCGACAACCCCAGTTCGGCGAACAGGGCCAGACCGCGGCCAATACGCGCCGAGGCCGCGTCGTGGTCGAGCGTGAGAAACTCCCCTTCACGATTTGTGCGGCCAAAGGCGCGCTGCGAATCGCGCCAGCCGCGCGGCAGTCCCACCTCATCGTGCCGCTCACCGTGCAGAAAGATCTCCGCGCCGGTGGCAGCGGAGGCTTGGATCCACTGCACGTACTCCGGATGCTCGCGTAACGGCCACTGCCCGTGCCAGTCGGGCACGACCAGCAGCGCCGGCGTCGCGCCGCGTTCGACACACAGCGCCCAGAGCACCTCGATCTGCTGCCGGAACGCCGGCGTCACATCGTGGATCGACAGCAGCACACTCATCGCTGAATCCGTTCGTACAGTGCGAAAATGCGATCGAACACCGAATCCCATGAGTGCTCACGCGCAGCGAATGCGCGCGCACGTGCGCCGTGCGACGCCAGGTCTTCGCAGAGCAACTGAATCGCGCGCTCCGCCAGATCATCGGCGTCACCGGGAGTGAAGAGTGCACCAGCGCCGGAGGACAACACATGTTCCCGTACCCCGCCGCCATCGGCCGCCAGCACCGGCGTGCCGCACGCCATGGCTTCCAGTGGCGAGAGGCCGAACGTCTCGTGCGGGCTGGTCGCCATGTAGACACTCGAGGCGGCCTGCAGGTCGGCCAGGCGTGCTCGATCGGCAATGAAGGGCAACCAGAACACCTGCCCGCCGCGGTTCCGCTGCTGCAACGCCTGGCGTTCCGGACCCTCGCCCGCCATCACCAGCGACGCTCCGGTGCGGCGCTGAATTGCAGGCCACGCGTCCATCAACACGTCCAGTTCCTTCTCATGCGCGAAGCGACCGATAAAGGTCACCAACGGCCCGTCTGCCGGCAGCTTCCACTCCGCGCGGGTGGCGGCGGCGTGCGCGCGACGGTCAGGGCTGAAGTGCTCGAGATCCACGCCCAGTGGAATGCGCACGACGTTGGGAATCCCCGCTTTCTCCAGATCGTCCGCGACGAAGCGCGACGCCGCGATGGTGGCCGTCACGTGTCGATCCATCCGGCGCGCGTAGCTCCATGCCACATCGCGGAGTATCTCGCGCACGGGCGGAATCGGGCGACGACTGCCACTCAACAGCGCCGGAAAGTGACTGTGAAAAAAGTTCACGATCGGCACATCACGTCTGCCCAGCGCCCGAAACACCAGCCACGGGGCCAGCGCCGGGCTCCCGATCTCGATCACGTCGGGACGTTCATGCGTCAGCACGCGGCGCATTCGCTGCACCGAGAACATCAGCCGATACGGTTCGTTGCGCGGAATACGCGGACCGCGACACTCGTACCAGCGCGCGCCCTCACGCTCCACTATCCCATCTGTCGACCACGGAACGACCAGCGCGTGCCGGAGCCACGGCCTGGTGGTAATGTACAGCTCTTTTTGTAGCAGATACGTCCGAATTCCACCGCTGGTTGGTGCAAACCACTCGGTGGTGTCCAGCACGGCCAGGGTCGCATCCGGACGCGACACCGGCGGCAGCGTCCCACGCGACAGATCCAGTGCCCGCCGATCCAGCTCGACCGGGGCGAGCGCCTGACCGGTCGCTGTCAACGGGGAACGGACGAGGTGGCGGCCGGCGGCGCCGATTCGCCAGTGTCGCGCGGCCCGGCAGAGTCGCCGAATGCCTGTGTCGGGAGTGGCGGGTGGGAATCGGCGGCGTCATCCGCAGCGCGAGGAAAGAGAAGCGAGAGCGCCACCGCGCCGCTGAGCAACCCGACGATCACGGCCAGTGACACCCACGTCGGCATGTGATATACAGCCGCCGCGAGCATCTTTCCGCCGACGAACATCAGCACCAGCGACAGCGCCGGCTTCAGGAGCCAGAATCGGTGAATCACGGCGGCCAGCAGAAAATACATCGACCGCAGGCCGAGAATGGCGAAAACGTTCGATGTATAGACCACGAACGGGTCACGCGTGACGCCGAAGACGGCGGGGATGGAATCCACCGCAAACACCAGATCGGTGGTCTCGACCAGCACGAGCACCACGAACAGCGGAGTGGCCACCCGCCGCACGATCTGATCCGGGCCCCATGGCGCGCGGGTAAAGAATCGATCACCCTCGAAATGGTCGGTCACCGGTACCAGCTTCCGAACCAGACGCAGCACCGGATTTCGCTCCGGCTCCATCTCGCTGTCCGCCTGGAAAAGCATCCGGATACCGGTGAATACCAGAAATGCGCCAAAGACGTAGATGATCCAGTGAAAGCGATCGAGCAGCACCGCCCCCGCTCCGATCATCAGTGCGCGCATGATCAGGGCTCCGATGATTCCCCAGAACAGCACCCGATGCTGCAAGGCGTCCGGCACCTTGAAGAAGCCAAAGAGCAGCAGGAACACAAACAGATTGTCGACGCTGAGGGCCAGCTCCACCACATAGGCGGTGGCGAATTCAATCGCGGTCTGGTGTCCATCCAGCTGCCAGAGCGCCGCCGCGAAGGCGGCGGCAAGCGTAATCCACACGCCACTCCAGATCAGCGCTTCGCGCGGTCGCACCGAGTGCGCCCGACGATGAAAGACGCCGAGATCCAGCGCCAGCATCGAGAGGACCACGCTGCCAAAGGCGAACCACATCCATGTATGCTGCATTGGCTCCTGCTATCGGTTCCGGCCACGTCAATCGGCGTGACCACACCACAAGATAGCGGAAGCAGCGAGGGTTGCCGGTCTCAGCGGCCAACCTTGATCTGCAGGCGCTGTCCGATCCGAATTTTCGTACCCGTGAGGCGGTTGAGGGCCGTCAGCTGAGCGTCGGTCGTGCCATAGCGAGCGGCGATCGAGCTGAGCGCATCACCAGGACCGACGACGTGCCACACGGCCTGACCGGTGACTCGCTGTTCATACGCCCGCGTTCGCCGTGCCAACTCCACAGTGGCAGCTCCAGAGGTACGCGAGCGCTTCACTTCAGCGAGGATGTTCGCCACACCCGCGGCATCACTGGACGCAAAGGCGAGAGCGCCGCGATCGTTTTCAACGGTCACACCGGCGGCCGTGCCCAGATCGACGCGGGTCCGGAGCGCCCGAAGCGTCTCATCACGACCCATCTGCAGCACGACAAACTGTTGCGGGCCCCGTTCCGGGCTGACCAGCTCTCGCGGCGGGATTCCAACAAACAGCAATCGACGGTCCGTAATCGCCAGCGTGCCGTACGTTTCACGGAACCCGTCCCACCATTCACGACGACGCACCCACGCCGCAGCCTTTACCTGCTCGGCGGGCTCCAGCAGAATCCGCAGCTCCCGCTGCGACAGCGCGCGGGCTGCCGGCACGTCGGGGCGCAGGGTGATCAGGTACGCGACCACCGACGCGATGATCAGGAGCACGCCGATGCTGCCTCCGGTGACCTTGACCAACGCACGGAGCCACCAGCGACGTGCGCGGACCGGCCCCGTCACAAGGCTGAGCAGCGAGGTGGCAGTGACGGACGCTGGGCGTGGTGGCATCTCGCGCGGAATCGAGGGAATGAGGGCCGACGCATTACAGTGTAGCGACAATGAGTGAACTCGCATCGCTTCAGACACCGACCGGCCGCGTTCCGGTGCTGATCCGCCCGACCGTTGGCGACATGCGATCGCTGATCACGCTGGCGCTGCCGGTGATGGCGGTCGAGATGGGCATGATGGCGATGCACGTGGTCGACACCCTGTTTGTCGGCCATCTCTCAGCGACGGCCCTGGCGGCCGTTTCCCTCGGGCTGATCTACTACTTCACCGTCACGGTGATGGGGATCGGGACCCTCGTCGGATTCGATGCGCTGGTGAGTCAGGCCGTCGGCGCGAACGACGAACCCGGTGTGCGCCGTGCGTTGCAACGTGGGTTGGTCCTCGCCGCCCTGCTCTGTGTGCCGTTGGCGATTCTGCTGTGGCCGACGGAACCAGTATTGCGTGCCCTTCATCAGCCGCCGGAGATCATCCCCGCCGCCACCAGCGTCGTGCACCTCTCGATTCTCGGGCTTCCCGGTGCGCTGGCATTCGTCGTGTTGCGCCAGACGCTGCAGGCGATGGAGCGATTGCAGCCGATTCTCTGGACCGTCGTCGCCGCCAACATCATCAACGCCCTCTGCAACTGGCTCCTCGTCACGGGGCACCTCGGCGCGCCGGCGCTGGGCGTGAATGGGTCCGCCATCGCGAGCGTGATCGGCAGAACGTCGCTACCGCTGATTCTGCTCTGGTCAGCGCGCGATGTGCTCTGGCCGCTGTTGCGCGTGAGGGATCCGCTGGTCTTTGAGCTCGAACCGCTGCGTCGCATGCTGCGGATCGGAGCACCGGTGGGAGTGCAGTACCTGCTGGAGGTTGGCGTGTTCAATGCCGTCGCACTGCTGATGGGTGCGCAGGCCACGACGACGCTCGCCGCGCATCAGGTTGCAATCAACCTGGCGAGCTTCACGTTCATGATGCCGCTCGGCATCGGCGCGGCCGCGTCGGTCCTCGTTGGCCAGGCGATTGGTCGCGGTGATGCCGACGCCGCACGTCGCGCGGCGGTCGCGGCGCTGACCGCCGGCCTGATCGTGTCGAGCGCAACAACGATCATGTTTCTCACCGTGCCAGCGCTGCTCGCGAGCGCGTACGTCACCGAGGGCGGCGTCGTCGCCCTGGCCGCAACGCTGATCCCGATCGCTGGTGTCTTTCAGCTGTTTGATGGCCTGCAGGCGGTGGCCGGTGGCGCCTTGCGCGGTGCCGCCGATACACGCGCCGCGATGATTGCCAACGTGCTTGGATTCTGGGCGGTGGGCCTCCCGCTCGGCCTGTTCCTCGCGTTCCGACTGTCGATGGGGCCGATCGGCCTGTGGTGGGGACTCGTCGCCGGGTTGGCGGCCGTCGCGGCGGTGCTGCTGGTGCGGCTCTACTCGCGATTTGGTGGGCCGCTCACGCGAGCGACCGTTGATGTTGTCACACACACGTCCGGGTAAACATGGCGCAGCTCAACTTCCATCATCTGCATCTGTTTCGAACCGTGGCGCGGTCTGGCACGCTGGCACGGGCGGCGGCGGCCCTCAAGCTCACTGAACCCACCGTGAGCACGCAGATCAAGTCGCTCGAGCAGCAGTTCGGGCAGCCCCTGTTCACGCGCGCAACGCGACGATTGGTACTCACCGACGCCGGTCAGACTGCTCTTCGATACGCCGACGACATCTTCTCGCTCAGCGATGAGCTGACACAGGCGATGGCGGGCGAACTGGGCGATCGTCCGCGCCGACTGCTGGTGGGCGTGGCGGACGTGGTCCCGAAGCTGATCGCGTATCGCCTGATCGAGCCCGCCCTGCAGATCCCGGGCGGCATCACCCTGCACTGCACCGACGACACTCCGGAACGATTGATCGCCGCGCTGTCCGTCCATGCGTTGGACCTTCTGATCACCGACGCACCCATCACGCCGGCGGCCAATGTACGCGCGTTCACACACCTGCTGGGCGAAAGCGGCACGACCATCTTTGGGACGACCGCGCTCGCGTTGCGCTACATCACCGATTTCCCCGCGTCGATTCAGGGCGCGCCGTTTCTGCTGCCGCTGCACGGCTCCACAATTCGACGCGCGCTCGACAGCTGGTTTCTCCGGGAGGACGTGCGCCCGCTGGTGACCGGCGAGTTTGCCGACAGTGCGCTGCTGAAAGTGTTTGGCCAGAACGGGCACGGCCTGTTCGCAGCGCCAACGGTCATGGAGGGGGAGATTCAGCGCCAGCACGGTGTGCAGGTGGTTGGACGCCTTGCCGATGTCACGCAACAGTTCTTTGCAATCTCCGCCGAGCGCCGTATCGAGCACCCGGCAGTGACTGCGATTGCACGCGCCGCGCGCACGCGACTGTTTGGCTAGGGGCGTGTAGTCGAGTCCACACGCGCCACAAGACCTCAGCTCACGCGACGCGACGCCAGGCGCGGCGGACGATCTGCCGTCGACATCGGGGACCACGGCTCCACCCCCACACATCGCAACTGATCGCCAAGGGCATGCACGAGCGCCTTCGCCGCGCGATCGCTGAGAGGGGGCTCACCCAGCACCGTGCGGACACGCACGTCGAACGCGCTCACGCCGCGCTCGATCCTGCCGTCTGCGCTGCGTACTGACGCGACTTCGAGGCCAGCTGGAAGCAGCGCACGGCTCACCGCCTGCCGCACGGCGGCTGACGTCAGTGACGTCTCGATCCGCAGACGGAGGCCGACCACCACCGGCGTGGAGCCGCCGATGAGACTGCGAACCGTACTCTTCGGCGCTGCAATTGGGGTGCGACCCCAGTTCGCGATCACGCCGTGCAGGAACGCCGCGATCGGCACGACCAGCTGCCCGTTCAACTCCTCACGCATCCGCGATTCTGCACCAGCCGTCATCAGGACCGCATGCCGCAGCGTCCGCGCCAAATCAGCCCGGCCAGTCCGGTGCAGCAGGCTCGAGACAACAAGGAGCAGCGGGACTGGATCGCGACCGGCGACGGCGCTGGCTGGCATGTCGTAGAAGTTCGCATCGCGACCCACACTGAACACCGGCCACGGGCCCGTATCGCCGATGGCCTCACACACCATCGCACTCAGCTCGTCGATCGGCATCACAGACGCCACCATCAACCGGCCGGACCCCGTCGCTCCGCTGAGCAATGCCGACAGGAGGCCCGCTTTCACCAGTCGCGGCGCCGGCAGTCGGTGGAGACGCGCCTGGCGCTCCATCGCATCGGCAAACAACTGCTGCACACTGGTGCTGCGACCCACGCCGGTCACCATGAGCACCTGACGATCCTCCGCCACCGCAAGACCATACGCCAACTCGGCGGCATAACGCGCACGCGCCCACTGATCCGCGCTTGCATCTTCAATCGCAATCTGTCTGCGCGGCGTCCGATCGACGATTCGTTGCGAGAAGAGCAGCACATCACGCTCGTTCCCCGAGGCCGCCGCAGCGCTGTGAGGCAGCGTCGTACACTGGAGAATGTCTACCAGAACATCTGCACGCCGCTGCAATCCGCGCCACAGGCGAGCCGTAGGCGAGAGAACGTCGGCGCCAAATGACGCGCCCAGCAACACACGCTGCTCGAGCATGATCGCAATCGCATCGAGCGGCACACCGATGCGACCAACCCTGCCGCCGCGCGCCAACTCAGTCGGCACCGTGCGATAGTCAAACTGCGCGCCGATGCTGCCGCTGAACTCCTGCACCGCTCGCATCATTGAATCCAGCGCCGGGTCAGCGAAGAGCCCCGCGACTGCGAGAGTTGCGGCGTCCGGCAACCGAGCGGGCGCCCCTTCAGCCGATCGCTTCACCGGAGCAGGAACAGACGCCAGCGAGCGATCGGTCTCGAAACTGCGTTCTGAACGTGACTTCATTTGCGGCTCGATCGCAGGGGGTCGGAGACCCGACAGAATGCATCGGCTGCCATCTGACTGCCGACAAACAGAGCCTAGCGGTCACAAATGGTCGGCACAATGTCAAGGTTTTACCAGTTTACTTCGATTTTCTCTAAGTCTCCGTGACTGTTGCGGGGAGTTCGACCTGAAACCCGGCTTGAGTCGAACCACGGAGCGCGTCCTCGGGCGCCGAATCCCAGCTGGCGGCGCTTTCGCTGGGCGAACGACGCCGCACCGTCTGGCGGTTCGCGCGGCGTGGGGAGGCGCGATGCGGCACACATCGCAACACCGGCCCTTAAAAGTGGAACCCGGTGCCGCCCGATTCGGGGGAGAGCACGCGCTCGACCAGAGGCGCCACGGCCTCGAAGCTCGCCTGTAACCGCCCCTCCTCAAACCAGCGCACCAGATTTACCGGTTCTCCACGGACCATCGCGAGATCCAGTCGCTCGCTGATGTGAACGCACTCCGCATGGAGGTTCGGCTCCAGCTGGTCGGAGCGCCGATGATGCGCCGACACCACCGCGACTGCCGCCTTGCCGAGACCCCAGCGCAACGCCGCTGCGCCGCCAAGGACCTCGTGGAGTGCACCCAGCACGCGGGGCATCACTTGCGGGTGCAGCTTGACTTCACGGCGGAGTTCAGCCCGCAACGTGCCCAGTCGATCAAAGAGCACCAGCTTGCCCACATCATGCAGCAAGGCGAGCGTGAACGCTTCGTCGGCGACGATGCCAAAGCCAGGCGCCAGCGTCCGCGCGATCGGAGCGCTTCGAATCATGTGTTCCCACACCTTGCGCACCATGCCATCGTAGGCGGTGCCGGTGCGACACAGCGTGCCTTCCACCATGCTGCTCAGGATGACGCTGCGAAGCCCCTGCGTGCCCACCCGCCGGATACTCTCGGAGAGCGACGTGCTGCGCGCACCGGTGGTGTTGGCGGCGGAGTTGGCAAAGCGCAACAGCGATTGGGCCAGGACCGGATCCTGCTCGACGAGTCGTACCAGCTCGGAGATTGCCACATCGCGCCGCAGCAGATCGAGCGCGCGCTGAGCGGCGGCCGGCGGCTGACGCACCGTCTTTTCTCCGCTCTTGGAGATCCGCTCGAATAGCGCCAGCGCATCACCGCGACGCTCCATCGGGTCGAGCGTCGCTTCCAGTGCGTCGATCGATGTGCGGAGCGAACGTCGGATATCGTAGCCCGCCTCGACGTCATCGTGAATTGAGGGTTCCGTGAGAATCGGCGCGACCGGCGCGACGGCGACGGCCGGCGCTGGCGCAGCGCGCACACTCGTGCTCACCGCCGTCCCGGCAGCACCGGGACCGGAACGTGACACGGGTGTCTTGCTCGCCAATCGAGCGAGAACCTTAGGCAACATAGGGGCGAGAACGGAGAGTGAGTCCAATGGCCGCTCGGGTCTCCAAGGGCCTCATCTCAACCCCAGTATCGGCCGATCGCCCCCGCGAGATGAATGTTTGCGACCAGTGTGGTGTCGCTAAAGTCCCGTCACGAAAGGCGAGTGATGGATTTTGGCGCCAGCCAAGGCGCGAGACTTTGGCGACACTTACACTAGGTTCCCTGCCCATGACGACGCCTGCCATGCCACCCTCGGCCACCGTGCTCAACGGAGTACTCGATACGCTGCCGGGGGTTGGTATTCTCGTCGACGCCACCGGTGCGGTGATCGGCGTGAGCCGCGAGGCGAGCGAGGCCGGTGTCAGTCTCGGCGACGGCGTGGCCGATGCCGTGTCGCGCTTCGCGTTCGGCTCCGACGGGGAACGCCAAAGCGCCATCGCCGGCGTCGGTGCGGTCGTCTCGGGCGTACAGCGAGTGTTCTCGCTCGAACTTGCCAGAGACACAGCCACGTCCGCGCGCCTGCAGTTGCGCGCGGCCGCAATCGCCGCTGATTCCGGCGGCGGCGCGCTGGTACAGCTGCAACCGGTCCCATCCTTTGATTCGTTCGCTGGCGCCGACAGAAGACAGGATTCGAGCTTCCGGTCGATCTTTGCCGCGTCGCTCGATGCGATGGTGATCGCCGATGCGTCCGGACGCGTTGTCTCGAGCAATCCGGCCGCGCGGCGAATGCTCGGCACCGACGATGCCGGCGTTGGTGCGATGGATTTCTCCCGCTTCTTCAGCGCCGGAACGGGTACGGCGTCGCCCACCGACGCCTGGCAGCGACTCCTGCAGGATGGTCAGTGGCGGGGCGAGGGTCGGATCATGGTTGGCGGCTCGGCGCGCGCGCTCGACGTCGCGGCGTCGGCGCACATTACGCCAGGTCGACACCTGATCACCTTGCGCGACGTGACGGATTCGCGACAGATGGAAGCGCAGCTCCGCCAGGCGCAGAAGATGGAAGCGATCGGCATGCTCACCGGTGGCATGGCGCACGATTTCAACAATCTGCTCACGGTCGTGCTCGCCAACGCCGATCTCGTGCTTGATGCGCTGCCGCCGGAGATGGAGGAGCTGCGCGATGAAGTCGGCCAGATGATTCAGGCTGCGACGCGCGGCACCGAGATGGTGCGCAAACTGCTGGCGTTCAGCCGTCGCGAGACGCTCGAGCGTCGCCCGGTGTCGCTGGAGGCAGTGATGGCCGAGACACAGGCACTGCTGGTGCGGCTGCTGCCGTCCAATATTGAAATGATCGTCGATGCCACGCCTGATCTGCCCGGCATTCTCGCCGATCCGGGTGCCGTGCAGCACATGCTCCTGAATCTGGCCACGAATGCGCGTGATGCGATGACCTCGGGCGGCACATTGAGCATGCGCGGCGCCTTTGTGCCGGCGATGGAGATGGCAGACGGGAGCACCGCACCGATGGTCACGGTGACGGTTGACGACACCGGACGCGGCATGGACGACGACGTGCTGGCGCATCTCTTTGAGCCGTTCTTCACCACCAAGGCGCCCGGGGAAGGGACGGGGCTTGGCATGGCGATGATCTACGGCCTGGTCCAGCAGCATGAAGGGACGATCGCCGTGCGCAGTGCAGTGGGGCATGGCACCACCGTGACGATTGGGCTGCCGCTGGCCGAGATGAGTGTGCCGAACGCCACGCCCAGGTCCGCGATGGTGATTCGTGACGGCGCGACCGAAACGATTCTGCTCGTGGAAGATGAAGAGATGGTCCGGCGCGCCGGTCGCCGGATTCTCGAGAAGCATGGGTACCGCGTGTTGCAGGCTGCTGACGGGGCCGAGGCAATGATGTTGCTCCGGTCTCGCGGGGCGGAAATCGCGCTGGTGGTGAGCGATGTGGTCATGCCGCGCATGGGTGGCCGCGAGCTGTACGCATCGTTGCGTCACGAGGGATTTCTGATGCCGTTCCTCTACACCAGCGGCTACACCGACCGGATGTCGAGCGACAGCGTGGAGCTGGACCCCACAGTCCCCGTGTTACCCAAGCCATGGACGTGGACCGAACTCACCGCGAGTGTGCGGACGGCGCTGGATGAGGGGTATCGCCCCGCGCCGTAAGCAAGCGTCGGTTGCCGATGCAGCAGCGGCGCGACTCATGCACGAGTCGCGCCGCTGCTGTTTTCAACCGATCGTCACGGTGGGTGCTACTCGCCGCCGGGAGGACGACCGCCCCCACCACCAGGCCCGCCAAAACCCTGCGGAGTCTTGATGCGTGCTGGCACGCGCGCCCACTGATCGGCGGTGAGAATAGCCTTCGCACCGTTGGTTCCGGCGGTGCGCAGGCGGCCACCCTTCTCGAAGAACGGGCGCAGCTTTACACCGAACAGCACCGCAGGATCGGGATTCCCTCCTTCCTTCTCAACCAGGGCGCGCGCCTGCTCCGTGAGCAGATCGACCTGCACCTTGATGGAATCGGCGAGGACCTGCAGCGACACCACTTCCTTGTCGGTCAGCCCGATGGAGTCACGCGCTTCGATGATCTGTTGTGGCACATTGGGGAAGAAGCGACCGATACCGGCCGCGATGCCGCTTCCCGTGAGTCGTGCGCCTGGCGCGGCACCGAACACGGCGCGGAGGCGATCGCGTGTCTGATCCGGACCGAGAGTGTAGCGGATGTTGAAGCCGACCTGGAAGGGCAACCGGATACCCGTCTGATTCCCGCGGGCGGCGCCGAAGCGTTCGTTCACTTCGTAGCGATAGCGATTCGCGGTGGCGTCAAAGCCGCGCACGAAGAGGAGCGTGTTGTCGGGCTGCGTGAATGCGCCCCAGCCGCGCAGGTTGTTGCTGCCGTGGAGCGCCTGATCGATGCCGCCGATCAGGTTGGCCGTGACGAGCGAGAAGGTCAAACGGCGATCGAGCTTGAATGCCGTCGGACGCCAGTTCAGCTGCAGGTCGAAGCTCGGCTGCCACGGTCCGGTGCACGAGTTGCGACCCGCCAGCTGATTGACCTGCGACTGGATGCAGTCGCGGGCACTGCGGCTGGCGCCGTCGAGCAGTTGGGTCATCCCCTGCGCGAGAATCGGATCGACGGTGGTGGTCGGACTGAAGATGAATGCGCGATCATTTCGGGCACCATCACCGTTGATATCGCCACTCACGAGCGGCGTGAACGGCGCACCGGAGGTCATGCGACCGATGGCGGTGATCTCAAAGCTCGACGAGAGCGGATAGGTGACCGTACCGATCATGACATGATTGCGGTTGAAGACGCTGGGCGCCCACTCCGCGATGTTCGGATCTCCCGCCGTGGTGGCGAAGGCAAAACCGCCTGCCGCACCGCCAAAGCCGAGCGAACTCTGATCCCGCGCGTTGGCATAGGTGTAGCTGGCGTTGATGATCGCGCCCTTGTTGGTGAAACCGTTCAGACCAACGGTGCCCTGCCACTGACGCGATCTGTTGAGCGAGTTGACGTCGAACACCGAGCCGAAACGCTGATCCACGCGGGACAGCTGCGTCGGCACGGCACCGGTGGCCGTGATGATCGACGAAGACGGCACGAAGATGGGCCGATCGGCTTCCGTGGCCAGCGTGAACTGCGGCGCGCTGTTCAGGTTCAGGTCACGATAGCCGGCCTGTGCTTCGCCGCGGGATGCGCTGAAGTCCACGTTCAGGCTGAAGCGTCCGACGACGCGCTTCGACGCGCCGATCGAGCCGCGCCACGACCGGGGGTTCGCGTAGTCGTTGTCGAACGTCGTGACATTGCGGGCGGTGACGCGCTGGACCGGCGGTCCGCCGGCCGCACACTGGGTTGGAATCGAACCCGGATTCGCGAAGAACGCGTTCCAGTCAGGAATCGGTACGCCGGCACCGACGCAGGCAATCGCCTGTTCGCCGGTTGGCAAACCGGTCGCCGTCTGCGCGCCGGCAAACAGCTGCGTGTTGGGTGCATCGCGGAAGCGGCCCACGCCGCCACGCACGGTCAGTGCGCCGTTGCCAAACGGGTTACCGCCACCGGCATTCTCCGGCTGCGCGGGCGACCAGCTGAACCCGATGCGCGGAAGGATCGCCGCATCGGTGGGGATGATATCGGTCTTTCGACCGAAGGCCGAGTCCACGGCGAGGTTGCGCGCCGGAGCGCCGTCGAACGACGAGGCCTCGAACCGGGTGCCGAAGACGAGCTGCAACCCGTCACGCGGGCGCCAGGTGTCGCCGATGTAGATGCCGGAGTTGATCGTGCTGCCGGTGCGTTCCGGGGCAGCGAGTGTGCGAGTGAACACCGCCGGCCGGTTTCCGTCGAAATCCGCCAGCGAGTTGAACGTGAACGACCCGAATCGGTTGAACGCCTGATCCTGCGTGTAGCCGGTGCGATTGAGCAAACCACCGATCTTCACGCGATGCTTGCCTTCATCCAGCAGGATCGATGTCTCGTTGGTGGCTTCGAACACCGTGTTGTCGCTGGTGGAAAGCAGCGAGGTGCTCCCACCGAACTGCAACGTGGCCAACCCCTGTGTCCCGTCGGTGAGATCGGAGAGCACCTGCACCCGACCGAGCGGCAGGTTGATGAACGGAGACCCGACGCGGTTGTCGATCTGCAGCCCGGCGCGCAACTCGTTCACCACCGCGGTGCCGAACCGGGAGGAGAGAACCATGGAGCCACCGCCGCCGCGGTTTTCCGTGGTACCGCCGGTCTGCGGCAGCGCCAGTGATCCAACCCGGGTCGGCGTCTGATCCACCAGACGCCAGTCGCCACGCAGGGTGAGCGTGTGTGCATCGGTGATGGAATAATCCATCCGGCCGAGCACCGTCAGGTTGTCCTGATTGCGATTGTCGTCGATCACGCCACCGGCGCCTGCCACGCCGTAGCGGTTCACGAGTCCCAGGAATCGGGTGGCGGAATCTCTCGACACACCGAGCCGCTCACGGGTGTCGGCATCTGCCGCCAGCAGCGACGGCAGCAGATCGGCGCGACGTCGCCCCTGCAGCGCGCCGAAGAAGAAGAGCTTGTCCTTGATGATCGGAAAGCCGACACCGGCGCCGAACTGATTCTGATTGAAGGCACCGCCAAAGGCGCCCGTCGTTCCGCCCTGCTCGACGGTGAAGTCGCGGTAGCGACCCACATACGAGAGCGACCCTTGCACCACGTTGGTGCCGCTTCGGGTGGTCTGCGATACCTGTCCGCCGGAGAACTGGCCGCGCGCCACGTCATAGGTGTTCGTCACGACGCGCGTGCCTCGAATCGCATCCTGCGGCACGAAGCCCGCCGCGAACGAGAGGCCGTCCAACGTGACGTTGTTGCTCTGCGACGACTGGCCCGCGACACTGAAGTTCGCGGCGCCACCGCCGCCCGACGAGTCGGCGCCCGTGAGAACAACGCCCGGAGCCAGCGATGCGATGGCGGTGGGATCTGAAGCATCCACCGGCAAGCGCGCGGCCAGTCCGCCGTCCACCACACGCTCCGAACCACCGGGTGCCGGTGGTCCACCGCCCGGGCCCCCTTGCTGCGATCGACGCTGCCCGCGCACTTCCACCCGAGCCAACGATTGTGCGGTGCTCTGCCCGAGCGTCACGTTGCGCACGATGCGGTCATCGTCGCCATTACGCGTGACCGTCAACGTGGTGGGCTGAAAGCCGATGTAGCGCACGGTCAGGCGATAGGTGCCACCGCCATCAGGAAAGAGAACCGTGTATTTGCCCTGTGCGTTCGTCCGCTGACGGCGCGTCACCTGCGTCTCGGTGGACTGCACTTCCACCTGCGCGTTCTCCACCGGAACACCGGCGGGTGACTTCACGATACCGGTGATGATGTCGGTGCTCGCGCCAACCTGCGCCATCAGCGCTGTGGGGACCGCGAACGACATCAGTGCCGACAGAATCAGGAGGCGCAGAAGTCGCGCTGACGGTAGGTAAAGCATCATTGGGCTTCGAGCAGGGAAAACGGTACCGGGGCAGAGAATCCACACCGAGGAGCGGCGGCACAGCGACAACGAATGAGTCTCGTTACAAGCAGGTACGCTTTCCAGCCGGGCAGCGTTGGCGAGCGGCCACGGCCGCGCTTCCGCTCCGCACACCACGCAACAAACATTGGCCGACGAAAATCGTGTCCGATCTGATCGGCGCAACACACGGTCAGCGAACGCGAGCGTCGGTGCGTATTCCCAGTTAGTCACCGTCTGTTTCCGAGTCACCCGCAACTGGGCCACGCGCCATGGTTCTGCGTTCTGTCGGTTTCCTGCTCGTTTCCTGCACCGCCTTCGCAGCGGCGCTTCAGGCGCAGCCGTTCGTGGCGTCCCCCGCCAATGCGGTGCGATACGACCGCGCCGAACAGCTCCTGAGCTGGAACACCACCCGCCTGGTGACGGGGGACGAGGTCCAGGCACAGTGGATGAAGGATGGCGCCCGGTTCTGGTATCGGAACAAGATCCGCCAGGGGGCCGAGTTCGTGCTGGTCGACCCGATCCGCGCGACCCGTGAGACGCTGTTCGACAATGCGCGACTGGCGGCAGCCATCAGTACCGCCGCCGATACCAGCATTGATCCCACGAAGCTACCATTTCGCACCTTCAAGTTCGCCAGGGACGGCGACGACGAGCGCAACATCGAGTTTCGCTTTGGCAAGCGTCGCGTGACGTGCGACATCGCGGCCTACCGCTGTGCCACGGCGGATACGCTGCCAAGCGAGGTGCCGTTCGTCCTCAGCCCCGATCGCAAGTGGGAAGCGTACGTGCGCGCGTACAACGTGTATGTGCGTCCACGCGGTGTCGAGGCCGACTCGGTGCGCCTGACCACCGACGGTGTGCAGGGATGGAGCTACGGGCTCGGCGAGCCATCGCCACAGGAACGCCTCGCGCCGCAACTGCGGCCGCGACGCCCGCAGTTCAAGTGGGCGCCCGACTCACGCCATCTGCTGGTGAGCAGGCAGGACACGCGCGGAGTGGCCGTCATGCCATACATCAGCTACACCTCGCAGCGACCCCGCGCCTTTTCGCAGCCGTACGCCCTCCCGGGCGACAGCACGATTCCCCGTCCTGGCTTTCACATCCTGGATCGCGAAGCCCGCACCAACGTGCGCGTTGCACTGGATCCGGCGCCGGCACAGGCGAGCTGGAACCTCTCGCCGCGCGACTCGGCGTGGAACGCCGCGAGCAGCCGCGCCTACCTGACGACGATCTCTCGCGCGTCGAAAGCGGCGACCGTTCTCGAGATCGACGCCGCCTCAGGCGCAATCCGGCGCCTTGTCGCCGATTCGGCGAAGACCTTCATCGAAGTCGGCAACCCGGTGGACCCGACGCCGACGTACGTGACCGAAGATGGCGAGACGCTCTTCTGGTCGGAGCGCGATGGATGGGGGCACCTGTACCGCTACGGTGCCGACGGTACACTGAAGAATCGCATCACCGAAGGGCCGTGGCAGGTGGGCACGATCGTGGCGGTGGACGAGAAGACGAGGCGCGTGTGGTTCACTGGGCGCGGTCGCGAGACGGACGCATTCCTGTATTACGCACAACTCTACTCCGCCAGCTTCGACGGCACCGGGATTCAGCGCCTGACGTCAGAGGATGCCGACCATCGCATTCAGGTCAGCCCCAACGGCAAGTACATCGTGGATTCGTACGCCCGGGTTGAAACGCCGCCAGTCACGGTGTTGCGCGATGCCCTCACGGGGCGCGTGCTCCGAAAGCTCGAAACCGCCGATGCCTCGCAACTCGCCACGCTGGGCTTCAAGGGTGCACGCGTCTTCTCCGTCAAGGCCCGCGACGGCTTGACGGACATCTACGGAGTCATGTACCTCCCCTCGAATCTCGATACGACGCGTCGCTATCCGATCATCTCGAACATCTATCCCGGCCCGCAGGTTGGCTCTGTTGGCGCATGGAACTACAAGGCCGCTGGCGAACCGGCCGCGCTCGCAGAGCTGGGCTTCGTCGTGGTGCAGATCGACCACCTCGGCACACCACTGCGCAGCAAGGCGTTCCACGACAACTATTATGGCAACTTCGGCGACAACGGGCTGCCCGATCACATCGCGGCGATCAAGCAGCTCGCCAGCCGTTACGGCTACATCGACATCGACCGGGTTGGCATCTTCGGGCACTCGGGCGGCGGCTTTGCCAGCACCGACGCAATGCTCCGCTTCCCGGACTTCTTCAAGGTGGCCGTCAGTGGCGCGGGGAATCACGACAACCGCAGCTACAACATCTACTGGGCCGAGAAGTACCAGGGGCTGATGCGTCGCGACACCGTGCGGCGAACCGACAACTTCGCCACCGAGGCCAACGCATCAATGGCTGGAAACCTCAAAGGCCATCTGCTGCTGATGCACGGTGACATGGACGACAACGTACACCCTGCGATGACGATCCAGATGGTGGATGCGCTGATCAAGGCGAACCGTTCGTTCGATCTGATCATTGCACCGAACCGCCCGCATTCCCTCAACGAGCCATACTTCATCCGCCGGCGCTGGGACTACTTCGTGCAACATCTGCTGGGGCGCCAGCCACCAGACAATTATCTGATCGTGCGACCGGCCGAGGCCACCGGGGCCGATGGACAAACGCCCGATGACGAGGAAGCCGAGGTGATTCCACCGTCGCCGCTGTGACCGAGCCGCTGGCGGCTGGGGGAGAGGCGCGGATCGACACGTTGCGGGATACGAGCCGTACACGCTCGCCCAGCTCGACAGGGCGCATCCAGTGCGCGCTTCGGAGCTCCACGTCGCCGGGTGAGCCCCCGCGCCTGTACCCGAGTAGATTGTTTGCAGTCGTGGCCGCGTGCCACATGCTGTCTTGACGCTTCTTTTGACAAACCTGCCAGTGGCCGTCCCCACTTTCGCCTCGCTCTCGCTAGACGCCGCACTCATGCAGGCCGTCAAGGAACTGGGGTTCACGCGGCCAACGCCGATCCAGTCGGACTCCATCCCGCCGGCGCTCGACGGTCGCGACGTACTGGCCTGCGCGCAGACGGGGAGTGGGAAAACCGCCGCATTCCTGTTGCCGATTCTGCACCGGATGCTGGCCGGAAAGCGGGGCACCACCCGCGCGTTGATTGTCGTGCCCACCCGTGAACTTGCGCTGCAGGTGCTGGAAACAGCGCAGGCGCTGTCGGTGCACACGCCGCTCACATCGGCCGCGATCTACGGCGGCGTTGGCATGGGACCGCAGGAGCATGCGTTCCGCACCAAGGTGGATCTGATGGTCGCAACTCCTGGCCGGTTGCTGGACCACATGACCAAGTCGTACGCCACGTTGGCCGGCGTGCAGCACCTCGTGCTCGATGAAGCGGATCGAATGCTCGACATGGGCTTTCTGCCCGACATCAAGCGCATTCTGTCGCACGTTCCTGCGAAGAAGCAGGTGCTCCTGTTCAGCGCCACGATGCCCGGTGCCATCATCCAGCTCTCCCGCGATCTGCTGAAGGATGCCGCGCAGATCAATCTGGAGCGAAAGTCTGCACCAGCCAGCGGCATCACGCAGGCGTTGTATCCGGTGTCACAGGATCTGAAGCCGGCGCTGTTCGTGAAACTGCTGGAACGCGGCGACATGAAAGAGGCGCTGGTGTTCACGCGCACCAAGCACCGCGCCAACCGCCTCTTCGAGCTGCTCGAGAAGCATGGCGTTTCAGCGGCGCGTATTCACGGCAATCGATCGCAGGCCGCCCGGGTGGCGGCGCTGGACGGCTTCAAGAACGGGAGCATCCGGGTGCTCGTCGCCACCGACGTCGCTGCGCGCGGCATCGATGTCGCGGATCTGGGGCATGTGGTGAACTTCGACGTGCCGGCGCAGCCCGAGGACTACATCCATCGCGTCGGCCGCACGGGACGCGCCGAGGCGACGGGCGAGGCATTCACTTTCGTTTCGCCGGAAGAAGAAGCAGATATCCGCGCGATCGAACAGGCAATGGGACGACGCCTGCCGCGTGTGACGCTTCCCGATTTCGATTACTCGGCGAAGACATCGCAGGTGTTTGAAGTGCCGATCGCCGAGCGGATCAAGGAAATTCGCGCCCGCAAGGCGGCCGATCGACAGCGCGCGGCTGAGAAGACGGCGCGACGTACCGGACAGGGAACGCCCGCCGCGCCGCGCGGCGGGGCGACAAGCCGCGGTGGAGATGACCGTCGCTCCGCGCCGTCCGCGCGGCCGACGACCACGGGTGGTGCCTCACGCCCCGCCGCAGACGGTGCTGCACCGCAGCGCCGGCGGCGCGGCGGCGGCAGTAGTGGCGGGGGTGGGGGCGCTGGCGGCAGCCGCGGAGGCGGCGGGTCTCCGTATCGCGAGTAGCAACTCCCGTTTCGCGGTGGCCGCTACCTCAGCGCGGCCGCCAGCTTCATCAACGAATCCGGCGTCACCACACCTTCCAACGTGTACTCGGCGCCGAATGCCGACCACCGCACGGTGCTGCGGTCTTTTTCAGTCGCGACGTGGTATTGCGATGCACGGTCCGCCGCGACGCGCGACCGCTCGACAGCGGTACTCACGATCGTGAGCAGCAGCGAGGTGCCGGACGGTGAGACGTATCGCCGACGCGTGCGCATCGGCACCGATTCGTCCTCGATGATGGTGTAGCCTTCGAGCACCCGTCCCGCTTCGCGCGTCGGGACCGCAGCGACGTGTTTTGCGGCCACCGGCGCGCTCGCCGTTGCGACGGCGCCGCCGGGGGGCTCGGCTGCCATGCCGGTGACCACTGCAGCGTTCAGCTGCACCTGACGTTGCGCGAGCCGGGACTGCGCATCAGATGGGGCCGCGACCGGCTGTGCGCGCACCTGTTCCTCCGCCGACACCCTCGGCAGCGCGTCCGACGTTTGCGACACCTGCGATGCTGTTTTTTTAGGTAATGAAACAGTACGATCTGTGATCGCGGTGACCGACGGCGCGGCGACCGATGTCGGTGTCGTCGCCTCCGACACCACAACCAGCGGCGAGCCGGTCACGGATGTTTGCGCCGCGGGGAAGCGAGTACTCCCTGCTGGCGCGTCTTCACGCCTGCCGATCTCGTAGCTCACGCTGGCAACGACCAGCAAGCTCGCCGCCAGCGCAAACCGCCGCAGCGCAACGAGGCGCGGTCTGATTGCAACCGCTCTTTGCGACGCCACTGCGGGCGCCGCCACGACAGGCGCCGTCACATCGAGTGCGCCGAGGAGCGCCGTCACGTCGCGCGCCATCGCCGTCGCCTCTGCGAAGCGGCGTGCACACTCGCTGCACGACGCCAGATGCGCTTCAACCGCGCACCGCTCCGTGGCGTCGAGTGCATCGTCCACCAGTGCGTGCAGCGTCCCATCATCCACGTGCAACACTTTCCCCTCCTTCACCCTGCGTATAGACCTCGAGCATGCGCTTTCGGGCGCGTGCCAGTGTGGTGCCGATCGCCCCACGCGACAACCCGGTGGCTTCGGCAATTTCGTCGTAGTCAAACCCTTCGGCCTGGAGCAGCAGCACATCGCGATCGCGTTCCGAGAGCTGCGCCAACGCTGCCCGCACCCGGAGCTGCGTCTCCTTCCGTTCATATGCCGTATCGGGCTGCTCGTACGCCGCGACGTGGTCTTCATCCTTCACCAGCACCAGTCGCCGTTCCCGCGTGGCGGCGTTGCGACCCTCTTCCCGGAGGAGGTTCAACGCCACCGCAAAGAGCCACGGCCGTGGATTCGTTGGCGGAGCGACCACCGCTCTCGCAAAGGTCTCCTGCGCCAACTCCTCCGCGCGCCCACGATCACCGGTGCGGCGCGTGAGCATCCGCACGAGTGATTCGTGATACTCGCGAAACAGGCCACCGAGGTCTGATGCCATGGATCGTATGGTACTCAAGCGCCGCGGAAATCCTTCACCAACTGTCGTATGTCGCGTCCGCCTGTGGTTCCCCGCTCTGAGCGCTGAAGGCGGATGCTCACCCGGGCGCCCGCGACCAGCACATCGTCTCCCAGCGCTGCCGGATCGCGCAGCTCAGGCAGCGCCTTGAGCAGCGCCATGTACATCGCCGAGAACGCCTCCACGGCGACCACTCGCTGGCTACCCTGGCCGGCGTCACGCCACTGCAGGCCGCGCTGTTCGAACCGACGACTCCCGATCACCTTCTGCGACAGCGCTCCACCAGCGGCCCGGTGCTCTCGCGACCGATCCTGTGCGCGCTCGCTCACTCTCCGCGCTTCACTTACAGTGTTGGCGCTGGCGAAGTCGGCGCTCGTCTGCGCGGCCTCGAAGGCGACGCGCCCCGTCTGTGCCTTGGCCGACGGCGGTGCAGGCGCCGATAGACCGGTAACGGTGACGGGGTTCAGCTGCATGGACGCGTCAGTCATTACGCGGCGCGTTCCGTTGCTGCTTGACGCCGGACCGGCGGCCGCGACCACCGGCTCCTGCACCAGGTATGAGGTATACTCGGTCACGATACCGTGGCGCAGCGCCAGCGCCTTGATCTCGTCAATGCGTTGCGGCGTGGCGCCTTCCAACCGGATCGTGCGCGTGAGCGACCCAATTCGTCGCGCCGCCCACAGCGTACTCACATACTCATGGTCCACATCGTTGACGGCGAACTCCACCGGCGTGGTAACACGCACGCGTTGTCCATCTCGCCATCCCTCGATGACGAGCGATCCACGTCCCTCACCCTGGTATCGGCCGAGCACCACCAGCTCCTGCCCTGCAAACAGATCGGGCATCCGCACCGGCTCCAGCGACACCACTCGCACCGGCGACGACACGATCCGCAGATCGACGAGTGCGGGAGCGCGCAGCTTCCGCGCCAGATTCCCCACCGTTTCCTCCACATTCCCTGTCGGCGAAACAAAGTCAGCCGCACCGCGACCATCGTGCGCCATCCGCTCCAGCAGGTACGTGTTGACATCCGTGCCAATGCCAACCGTGAACACGCGAGTTCCTGAACCATCCTGCGATGCCATGGCCGCCAATCGCTCCGGCTGTGTTTCACCAACGCTTGGCACACCATCCGTCAGGAACACGAGCATACTCAGGTTGTCACCGGCACGGTCGCCTCGTCGGTCACGCTGCAACGCCTCACGGAGCGCCCCTTCGATGTTCGTCCCACCCTCTGCCACCAGCGCGCTGGTCCAGGTACGCGCCCGCTCGATCGCCACCGGATCTGCGCTCACAAACTCGTGCCGAAACGTCCGTACTCCAGACGAAAAGGCGATCAGCCGAAAGCGGTCGCGCGGCGTGAGCGTGCCGAGCACCTGCTGCATTGCCGCCTTCGCCTGTTCGAGCTTGGAGCCGCTCATGGATCCCGAGACATCCACCACGAGGGTCAGATCGCGTCCGATTCGCTCAGATTCCCGCACGTCCGGCGGCGTCACATAGAGCAGGAAGTAGCCATCCTCACCCGCAGGGGCGTGCGACACGACGCTCAACCCCGGCGCGCTGCTGCGCAGCGGGAGGAGCAGTTCCACGTCGCTTCCAGCGGCACCATTGATCGCGACGCTGCTGTCATCACGACCGCTGATCGCAAGAGTGTGCGTCGGCGAAAAGGGACGGCCAAACTGTGCCGCGTCACGCAAGGTGACACGAATGTCCGGTCGCGCACCACTCCGATCGTCGGGCCCAAGGGCGTAGCGCCACCGGAGCGCGTCGCCCTGCCGGTCCAGGATCTGGGTGAAACGCAGGACAACCTTCCGCGTCTCGCCCGGCTGAATCGGAAAGACCTGCGCACGCAGCAGTTGATGGCCCGCCAACGTCACCAACGCAGGGTCGCGACGACGGCGCACGATCTCATCGTAGATCACTTTCGCGCGTTCCGCGTCCATCAATTCACCGCGCATCTCCGTCACACCCATCCAGAGCGAGAGCGACTGAAACACCGCTTCACCGGCGAGAGGATAATGATACGTGCCTTCGGCAGTTTCAGCGCCGTTATTGCGAAACTGCTCTTCGACTTCAATCCGGGCGACGCGCCCTTCGACCGTGGCGCGGATGGTGGTCGCAACGCGCGCGACGTGAAAGTCCGCCACAGTGGCGAGCCCGCGGCGCGGCGTCGGTTCCACCCATCCCTGCGCCGCGCCGGCGTTGGGAATCGCGAGCAGGGCTGCAGTGACGAGCACAATGCCGGGCAGTGATCGGGAAACGACAGACGTTCGTGTCATGGTCTACCTCAGGTGTCAGGTCATCGGGGAGATGCCTGACCGGCACAGCCATGCACACGCTCCTTCAATTATCCCGCAACACACGCAGAACGGGCCAGCGTCTCATGACGATGGCCCGTTCGGTACGACCCCGCGAGAAACGCTACGGCCGCGGCGCGGCGGTGCGTGAGGCCGTGGCGCGGGCGCTGCGTGTAAGCTCCGATGTCGCGCTGCGCTGCGTGTTTGACTGAATCGCCGACTCGGCGCTCCCCGTCAGAACGTTCACGTCCGGGATCGTGACCGCAACCGGGATGGTGGCAGGTGCTGCGGTCACTGCCGCGCTCACGCTTCTCGATTCGCTCCTCGATTCGCTCCTCGATTCGCTCACGGGGCGCGACGGTTCGCGCACATAGACAATGCGCGTCTGGACCGGCGTAGGTGTTGCCGCAATTGCGCTTGGTGCAGGCGCTGCCGCAGCAGTACGCGCCGCTGCTGCCTGAACCTGCAAGGCCGACGCTGCCGTCGCCGCCGAAACCGCCTGCGCCACCGATGACTGGAAGTACTTGTAGCCACTGAATCCGAGGATCACCACCAGAGCCGCGCCACCCAGCACTGCACCAAGCATCATCGGCTTTGGCTTCCGTGAGACGGCGTTTTCGGCAATCGCAGATTCGACGTACAGCTGCAGATCGGCCGCAGCGGGTGCTGCCATCGGCACCGTGGTGCTCGTGGTGCTGACAGGCGGAGCGGTGTTACGTGGCGCGGCGGGAGGATAGACCGCAACAGCGCCTGGCGAGCGATGGGTCGTGATTCGCGTGGGCGTGGACGAAAATGTGACCACCAGCTCCTGCTGGATGCCTTCGCTCTGCGACGGTGACGCGGATGCCGTCCGCGACATGAAGCCTGGCAACTCGCGACCCGCGGGCGACTGAACTGCCGACGTCGGGTTCGCGAACTCGATGATCGACGCGGTTCCGGCAGGCGTCGGCATGAAGATCGACGGTTCGATCAGCGGCATCGGAGCCAGAGGTGCGATCGCGACGCTTTGAGCAACCGGTGTGCGGTGTGGGTCGGCGGTTGGCGACACGACTGCTGCAGCCGCCGTCGCCTCCACCGCCTTCGGTGGCGCCTCTGCCTCGGCACGAAGCTTCGCGATTGCATCAACGAGACTGGCCGAGACCGGAACCTGCGCCCGCGCGGGAGTCGGCACGAACTCGGTCTCGAGAGCCGCCGTGTTGCTGTGCGGTTGCCGCGCCGGCGTGGGCTTGCGGTCCGACGGGGTCAGCGGTGCATCGATTCCATACCGACCAACGTCTGGAATGGCACCGCCGATTCCGTAAGTCGCTGCAGATCCTGCACCGGACGGCACGAGCCCCTGCCGGGCCTCTGCCTCGGCCGTCTTCGGCGACGCACTGCCGAGCATCAGTGCGACGTAGTGGCGCGAACAGTCGGCGCAGGTGCCAAGATGGTCATCGATCTCACGACGACGAAAAGCGTCGAGGCGACCGGCTACCAAGGCCTTGAGTTCGAACAGTTCGGGGTGCACGCGGATCTCCCATCGTCGAGAGGCTCACCTCGCCCCGCCGTCCGGAATGGGGCGGGGGATCAGTGACGCCGGGCGGTCCCACACCGCCGTGTGTTTACGACGATGATGGAGCGGGGCGGCAACACATCTCGGCGAGTCGTCCCAGCCTAGTATCGGCAGCCCGTGACATTTTTGAACCGTTATACCGTACTCGACGGCAATTGATGGACCGTTCTCAGAAAGCGTCTGCCTCCAGCGCCATCACGGGCTCCGCACCCGCCATGATCCGCGCAAAGAGCCCATGCGCTTCGGGAAGCATCTTGGTGAAGAAGAATCGGGCTGTCTTGATCTTGGTGTCGTAGAACGCGCGGTCGCCGTTGGCCGTCGGCATCCTGGCATACGCCGCTTCGGCCATCCGCAGCCACATATCGCCGAGCGCGACGAGGCCGAACATGCGGAGATAATCGCTGCTCGCGGCGCCCGCTTCGTCCGGGTTTGCAAGCGACTTCAGCGCGATGTACTGCGTGGCCTGCTGCAACCGTGTGAAGATCTTTGCGAACGGCTCGGCGAACTCCTTCAGCTGTGGGTCCTGCGCGGTGCGCGCCAGGCGCTCCGAGAGCGGGTGGAAAAAGAAGCGCAGAAACCGGCCCCCTTCGGCCGGCAGTTTGCGCCCAACCAGATCAAGCGCCTGAATACCGTTCGCCCCTTCGTAGATCTGTGCGATCCGCGCGTCGCGCACGAACTGCTCCATCCCGTACTCGCGGATGTATCCATGACCACCGTAGATCTGCAGCGCCATGTTGGTGCACTCAAACCCCATGTCGGTGAAGTACGCCTTCACGATCGGTGTCATCAGCGCGACGAAGTCGTCGGCGTCTTTCCTCACCGCCGGATCGGGATGCTTCTCGTGCAGATCGATGTGCGTACCGACCCACAACGACAGTGCGCGCGCACCCTCGTTGAATGCGCGGAGCGTCATCAGGGAGCGGCGCACATCCGGATGGACGATGAGCGGGTCGGCGGGTCCCGCCGGATTCTTCGCCCCGGTGAGCGCGCGCCCCTGCAATCGATCCTTGGCGTAGCTGACTGCGTTCTGATACGCGACTTCGCTCAGACCAAGTCCCTGCATGCCGACGGCGAGACGGGCGGCGTTCATCATGGTGAACATCCCGCGCATCCCCTTGTTCGTCTCGCCGATCAACCACCCCACCGAGTTCTCGAACGCGAGGACGCAGGTCGGTGACGCCTTGATCCCCATCTTGTGCTCGATGCTGACGCAGCGAACGCCATTCTCATCCCCAGGTGTCCCATCGGAGTCGAGCAGGAATTTGGGCACGATGAACAGGCTGATCCCCTTGATGCCCGGCGGCGCGTCCGGGAGCCGCGCAAGGACGAGATGCACGATGTTCGGTGTGAGATCGTGATCGCCCGCTGAAATGAAGATCTTGTTGCCCGTGATCTCGTAACTGCCATCGGCGCGCGGCGTGGCGCGGCTGGTCAGCATACCGAGGTCGGTGCCGCACTGCGCCTCGGTGAGACACATCGTGCCGGCCCACTCACCGGTCACGAGCTTCGGCAGCCAGGTCGCCTTGAGGTCGTCGGCGCCGTGCATCAACAGCGCATGATAGGCGCCGTGACTGAGGCCCGGGAACATGCCGAAGCTCAGATTCGACGCGCAGATCATCTCTTCCACCGCGAAGCGCAACGTCTGCGGAAACCCCTGTCCACCAAAGGCCTCGGCGGCCGAGAGGGCTGGCCAGCCTGACGCCACGTACTGTTCATATGCCGCCTTGAAACCGGCAGGCGTCGTCACGACGCCGTTGTCGATCGTACACCCTTCGGCGTCACCACTCTGATTGATCGGCTGCAACACCTCTTCGCAGAACTGCGCCGCGCCTTCGAGGACGGTGAGTGCAGTCTCCGGATCGAAATCGGCGTAGCCGGGGAGCGTCGTGAGTCGGCCGTAGTCGATCACGTCGTTGAGGACGAACTTCATATCGTCCAGCGGAGCTTTGTAGGTCGGCATGCGTAACGAGCCTCAGTTGCGGAGCGGCTTGCCGGTGGCGAGCATGTGCTCGATCCGGGCCAGTGAACCTGCGGTGCGGGCGAGTTGCATGAAGTGCGCCCGTTCCAGCGTGAGCAGGGTGGTTTCATCCAGCGGTGTAGCGCCATCCGTGTCCCCGCCGGAGATCACGATCGCGAGATGCTCCGCAATCACCTGATCATGCGGCGTCACCTTCCCCGCCACCGCGGCCGCCGCGACCCCGGCCATCAGCATGCTCCTGCCACGCCCACCGGCGAGGACAGTGAAGCGGGGAGCAGGCGGCACATAGCCAGCCACCAGCGACAGCGCCTTCGCTTTCGCGTCCGCGAGGAGTCGATCACGATTCATCGTCACACCATCGGTGCTCCGCAGATACCCGATTGCGCGTGCGTCGGCGGCCGACGTTGACGTTCTGGCCGTCGCGATGGTCTGAAAGACCTGACCCGCCGCCGCCATCGCCTTGGCGGGATCGCCTTGCACTGGCCCGACATGCCGCAGGATCATCTCCTTGCACCCACCCCATCCCGGAATGATGCCCACACCGGTTTCCACGAGCCCCATGTACGTCTCGGCCGCTGCCTGAACGGCGTCGGAGTGCAAGGTGATTTCCGTGCCCCCGCCAAAGGCCATGCCCGCCGGCGCACTCACCACCGGAAACGGGGCGTGCAGCAGCGCGGCGTATGTCGCCTGTCCATCGGCCACACTCTGCTCGACCGCGTCCCAGGCCGCGATGTTCAGCGAGAACATTGCCAGCGCGAGGTTCGCACCCACGCTGAAGTTGTCGGCATCGTTGTAGATGACCAACGCCTTGTGGACGCCCTGTCCATCATAGACTGACGTGATGATCTGCCGGATCATCGACATGATGTCCGGATCGATCGTGTTCATCTTCGACGTGAACTCCAGACAGAGCACGCCGTCACCGATGTCCCAGACACTGGCGGAGCCGTTTTTCATCACCGGCTTGCCAGAACGCTTCACATCGGCGAGTGAGAGTACACCCTCGGCTCGCGGAACTGCCGCATACTCCCCCGACGGCGTCAGCTCCTGCTGCACGCCACCCTCGATGCGATAAAACGGCTTCTGCATCGCAACCAGCGACGGCATGGGGATGTCATGCCTGCCAAGGAGTGCAGCGAATTTCGCCGCGCCCAGTTGATCGATGAGTTCGAACGGTCCGAACGTCCAGCCGTAGCCCAGTCGCATCGCCTGATCGACTGCGCTGATGCGATCGGCGATCGTCGGTACCAGCGACGCCGCGTACGACAGCGCCTGCGCCAGCAACGACGCGGCGAACCGCCCACCGCGATCATCGAAACTCACCAGTGTCGCAAGCGCGTTTCTGCCGCGCGCCGCAGCCAGCGATGCCAACTGCGGCGTACGCTCGGGGCGATACTCCCCCGTTGTGAGATCGACCACTTCCTTGCGCCGCGCACCGGACGGATCAGGCACCAGTCGTGTGAAGCCCCCGCCCTTGCTCTTGCGGCCCGTGTTCCCACTCGCGATCAGTGCGGCCATCGGTGCGAACGTCTGCGGCAACGCGAGGAACGCATCGCCAGCTGGCAGGGTGGCGTGAAAGCTCTTCATGATGTGCGGCATCAGATCGAGCCCCACCAGATCGGTGAGTCCGAAGACCCCCGTCTTTGGCAACCCCATTGGCTTGCCGCATACTGCGTCCGCCTCTTCCACGCTCAGGCCGTGCCTGAGCGCTTCGTGCATCGCACAATACATGAAGAACGTGCCGATGCGATTCGCAATGAAACCAGGCGTGTCCTTGCACACGACCACGCCCTTGCCCAGCTGCACGTCGCACACGCGGTGCAAAGCCGCCGTGACCTCAGGGCGCGTCTGTGGGCCACTCACCAGCTCCAGCAGCCGCATGTACCGCGGCGGATTGAAGAAGTGTGTGATGGCAAAGTCTGACGCGAACGCCTCCGACTGTCCGGCGATGAGCGCCTTCAGCGGAATGGTGGAGGTGTTGGAGGAGACGATGCTCCCCGGTTTGCGCGCGGCATCGAGCCTGGCGTAGAGCGGGGCCTTCACCGCCGGATCCTCGAATACTGCCTCGATGATCCAATCCACCTCGTGAAGCGCATCGAGGTCGTCGTCCACGTTCCCGGGCGTCACCAGCGCCACCGCTTCTGCGCTCATGAACGGTGCGGGTTGTTGCGTGCGCATCCGCGCGAGTGCTCCACCCGCCAAGGCATTGCGGTCTGTCGCTCCGGGGGGGACGACGTCCAGTAGGAGGACCGGAATTCCCGCGTTGGCAAGCTGCGCGGCAATTCCGCTCCCCATCGTGCCCGCACCGATAACGGCAGCGCGGCGGATCTCGATGGCCATGAGTGGTGGCGATGACGCCATAAAATTGAGAAGAAGCAGCCGACCGCGAAGCTGACGCCGGCGTGAAGGCAGAATCCTGCCGCGACGGAGGCGTTCGCGCAACGCCCCGGTCTCGGATGCTCCTGCGGGTTTGAGCCACGCCATGGCGCGGCCGACACTTTGCGAGACCGGTGGCGCCGCGAGAGGCGGCCGTACCCGCTCATCCTCCGTCGCGCCCGATGCCGTACAACCTCCCCGGCCAGCTGGCCTACGAATCGCTGGCGCACGGTCCCGCGTCCCGCGCAGCTCGCGCGGCCGAATTGCTGGCAGTCGCGTGGCGCGACAACCGACGCGCCGGTGACCGGTGGCTCCTCCGTCTGATTGCGGCGGGGGTCGCAGCCCACCTCGGGATCGCGCTCGTACAGGGGTCGCTGGTCCCGGCCGCCCTGACTCTTACGACGCTCGGCATCGCGATTACGGCGGCCACGCGGTGTGGCTGGCGTACACGGCGACGCGGCGCAATCGCCCTCGGGCTTGCGACACACTTCATCGCCTGGGGCATCTCCGTACAGATCGGATCGCGCGTGGAGTGGGGGGCGCTGTTCTTCGTGCTCACCACCATGCAGCTCCGCTACGAGGACGCGAGCGTGGTGCTGCCCAGCATCGCCTGCTACCTGCTGCAACACTTCACACAGTTCATTCTGCTCAGGTTCGGCGTCTCGCTGGATTTTGTGTGGCGCGGTGAGCTCAACATGATGACGTCCCTGCTTGCCACGACGCTGGCTGTGGCGCAGGGATTCGTGATCGTGGAAATTGCGCGCGCGCTCACGCTTCGCAACGAAACCGCCGTTCTCGCACACATCGATCTGGCCGAACGGGCCGCGCAGTCAAAGGCACAGGCGATGGAGGTTCAGCGCACCGAGGCAATCGTGCGGAGCGTGATCGGTGGCAGCGAGGACGGGGTCGCGGTCTACGACGCCGACGGGCGGGTGCTGGTCTGGAACCCACGAATGGAGACGATTACCGGGGTGCGCGCCGCAATGGCCCTCGGCCGGCTGCGCTCCGAGATATACGGGAGCGACGCCGCCCGGACGGATGCGCTTCGCTCCGCCCTCGGCGGGACCCCCGCACATGTCGACAACGTTTCCTTTTTCGACGCCGCCGCCGGGCGTCGCGGCACATTCGACATCGCCTACATTCCGCTCCGTGATACCGCCGGATCGGTGATCGGGGCGTTCAAAGTCGCGCACGACGTGTCGGAGCGTATTCGCGCCGCCGATGCCATCGCGACCACCCGTCAGCAGCTGCTTGAAGCGCTCGAGACCATCGATGCCGGCTTTGCACTCTTCGACGCGGATGATCGGGTGATTCAGGTCAACAGTGCCTATCGTGCGTACTACAAGGAGATCGAGGGGACACTGACACCGGGAACGCCGTATATCGAGATCGCACGGGCCTATCTCACGGTGTTCCCGGAATACGCCGCCGGTCTCCCAATCGATGAGGCGGTCCGGAGCTGGGTTGCGGCGCGCGCCGAGCGCACCAACACGAAGGAGTACCAACAGGGCGATCGCTGGCTGCTGCTGCAGGATCGACCCACGGCGTCAGGGGGACGCGTGTCGCTTCGCACCGACATCACCAACCTGAAAACCATCCAGCGCGAGCTGGAAGAGGCGCGTGTGAAGGCAGAGGAGGCGAACCGCGCCAAGAGCGAGTTTCTCGCGCGCATGAGTCACGAGCTTCGCACACCACTCAACTCGATCATCGGGTTCTCCCGCCTCGTAAAGTCCAACAAGCAGGGCACACTGGCGCCGAAAGACATCGCCTATCTCGACCGGGTGAGCGGCAATGGAGAGCATCTGCTGTCGCTGATCAACGACATCCTCGATCTGTCGCGCATCGAGGCGGGCAAGATGCCACTGGTCGTCGAGGAGATCGACTGCAATGCGATGGTGCTGAATACCGTCCGTATGCTCGAAGATCAGACGTCGCACGGTGCGACGAAGATCGTATCCCGCATCTCGCACAAGCAGCTGAACCTCAGCACCGATTCCGCCAAGCTGCGTCAGGTCCTGATCAACCTCATTGGCAACGCGCTCAAGTTCACCTCGCGCGGCAGTGTGACGGTCGGTGTCGACCAGCATCCGGAGTTGCGCGATCGGGTGGTGTTCTCCGTCACCGATACCGGAACCGGTATTCCCGCCGATCGACTGGAGACGATCTTCGACGCCTTCGAACAGGCCGACGGGACCACCAGCCGTCAATACGGCGGCACCGGGCTTGGGCTGACGATCAGTCGCACGCTCTGCGATCTGATCCATGCCACGCTCACGGTGGAGAGCCAGATCGGCGTGGGATCGACGTTTCGCATCACCTGCACTCCGATGACACGTCGCCCCACACCGATGGCACCTCGAGGGTTGTCGGAGACGATTGCGGCGGCTACGGGTTCCGATCGACAGTGATCTGCAGACGCGGCCCGGTTTCCGCCGGCGAATTGGCATCGCGGGCGAATGCGGTGGCGGCGGTACCGGCGGCAACGGAGCCAGTGTTGGTCAGAATGGCGCAGTTGGTCCCCGTCGCGGTCGGTGCCGTGCCGGCGCCGATCACACACAGCTGATAGTTGCCGGCCGGCACCTCAACCGTGCCGGCACCGCGAAACGGCACCGCTGCGAACACGCGCGTGGTGGCGCTGAAGGTCGCACCCACGCCAGCGGCATGAATGTCGACGTTGCCGACGCTCGCCGCCGCGTGCACTGCACGCAGACGAATAAGCCCCGCCGCCGGAGCCGTCACATTGTCCTGCAACAGGATGAATCGTGGCGCCGTTGCGCCGGTGCCGCCGGGCAGGCCACTCGCAATCACCGTAAAGTTCTGACTGGCGGTGAGCGTGGTGGTGCTGTCGATCACGGTCGTCGCACCGAGAAACACGCGCAGGCGCAGCGGCGTGGCCGCAGGTAACGGTGTGTACACACCGGCAGCCGCAGGCGCCACTGCGGTGAAGTTCACGCCCGTGAACGGACGCAGATCCCCAACCCCGATATCGACACCATTGGCGCCGGCGATGGCGTGGATGATCTTGACCTGAGCAGATTGTGCGACAGGCTGCACAGGGGCCACGGCGTCATCGGAACCGCAGGCAGCCATCGCGGCGGCGGAAAGCCAGAGAACGGGCAAGCGACTACGCATCAGTCTTCTCCATGATAAGATTCGCGCTTTCGCGCAGAGCTGGTCTGGCACGGGCTACTCCCGGCCTCAGTCCGGACTTCACTCCGATGAACCCCACGCCCGATCTTCCCGTCACATCTCCGGGGCACGGTGACGCCGCCGCACTGACCAGGGTTACATGAGTGTTGACTGACGCAGATCTGGTGCGCCAATCGCTTGCGGGGAGTGCACATGCCTTCGAAACGCTCGTCGATCGTCACTACGACCACTGCCTGCGGTATGCGGCGCGGTTGCTGGGGAATCGCGAGGATGCGGAAGAGGCGTGCCAGGACGCTTTCCTGCGGGCGTATCGGGCGCTCGACGGCTACGCCGAAAGCGATCGCTTCGGTGCGTGGCTCTATCGCATCCTCATCAATCGGTGCCGCAGCTACGCGGCGCGACGACGAGGCACGATGGAGGACGCCACTGACAGCGAGGCATTGGCGAACCTGCCTGCGTCGCGGAACGCCGAGGCTGAGACGCTCGGCCTGCGCGAAGAACTGGCACGCGCCATCGCACAGCTCGACATCGACCAGCGCGAGGCCTTTCTGTTGAAACACGTGGATGACCTCAGTTACGATGAGATCAGTGTGATCACTGGCGTCGGTGTCTCGGCGCTCAAGATGCGCGTCAAACGAGCCTGTGACCGGCTGCGCGACCTGCTTTCCGACGAATCATGACGACACCGCAGAATTCTCCCGACGAAGCCCCGCTCGACCCGGTGATCACATCGGCGGTCGAGTCGTTGCGCACGTCGGTTCCGGCGAGACCGAGCGCCATCGCGGCGGTCAAACTCGCGATCGCCAATGGCGAGCACCACCACGCCGCCGCTTCCCTCTCCCCACCGTCGGCGCCCGCGACGGTGGGTGCGCAGCGCCGCTGGGTCATGCAGTCCCGCCCCCTGCACGCATCGCCGTTCGCAATCGCCGCCGGTCTGCTGATGATCGCCGGCGTCTCGGCGACCATCGGACGGGTCACCGCGTCACCTGCCACCATCGCGTTCGTGCCTGGCGCGACCAGCCTGCCCGCTGCGCCGCAATCCGCGCAGGTCGTTCGGTTCACCCTCTCGGCCCCCGCCGCCCATGCCGTGGCGCTCGTCGGCGACTTCAACGCCTGGGATCCAATGGCGACCGCGCTCCAGCAGCGCGATGGAACGTGGACAGTGGTGATCCCTGTCACACCAGGGCGGCATCAGTACGGCTTTGTTGTGGACGGTGCGCAGTGGATCGCCGACCCTTCGGCACCGCAGTCGGCAGACGGGGATTTTGGGACGGCAAACTCCGTTGTCTACGTGGGGAGCTGAAGGATGCACCGACCGAATCCGGGGTTCTCCGTTCGCCGCTGGCTGAGCGCGATCGGCGTCTCACTCATCCTCAGCGCGATCGGTGCACGCGCCCAGTCCGCCCAGTCCGCCCAGTCCGCCGACGGCCTCCGCGAACGCCTCGACGCCGCCAGCTATCGCGCCTTCACCGCGGTGCTCGATAGCGCGCGGAGCGCCGGCCTCCCTGAAGCGCCACTGATCTCAAAGGCACAGGAGGGCCTGCTCAAGAAGGCCTCGCCACCGGCCATTCTGGCAGCGACGCGCGGACTGCTGCTTCGGCTCCGACAGTCGCGAGCGGCGTTGGGCTCGAGTGCGTCCACCGCTGAACTGGAGGCAGGGGCCAGTGCCCTCCGCGCCGGTGCGTCGAACGGCCAGCTCAGCGCTCTGCGATCGACTCGTGCTGGGCAGGGAGTGACCGTGCCCTTGGTC
>Ga0209591_10000975_pt1 | contig 36813 bp, 32 predicted proteins | sample MAT01_FD_187207 | JGI IMG/M metagenome (GOLD analysis project Ga0209591, IMG submission 187207) | Freshwater microbial communities from Lake Fryxell liftoff mats and glacier meltwater in Antarctica - MAT-01 (SPAdes) (version 2) | ecosystem: Environmental > Aquatic > Freshwater > Ice > Liftoff... | reverse complement strand
CGGCGCTGGAGCCCACCTTCGGCGGCATCAACCTCGAGGACATCAAGGCGCCCGACTGCTTCTACGTCGAGCGCAAGCTGCGCGAGCGCATGAAGATCCCGGTCTTCCACGACGACCAGCACGGCACCGCCATCGTCGTCGGAGCGGCACTGCTGAATGCGCTGAAGGTGGTGGGCAAGCCCATCGGCGAGATCAAGCTCGTCACCAGTGGTGCCGGCGCCGCGGCGCTGGCTTGCCTCGGCCTGCTGGTGAAGCTGGGCGTGAGGCGAGAGAACATCTGGGTCACCGACCTGGCGGGCGTGGTGTACCAGGGCCGCACCGAACTGATGGACGAAGACAAGATCATCTACGCCCAGCCCACCTCGGCGCGCAAGCTGACCGATGTCATGGAAGGCGCGGATGTCTTCCTCGGCCTCAGTGCAGCGGGCGTGCTGAAGCCCGAGATGGTGATGAAGATGGCCGCACGGCCGCTGGTCTTCGCGCTGGCGAACCCCACGCCCGAAATCAGCCCGGCCGAGGTCAAGGCCGTGCGCCCCGACGCCATCATCGCCACCGGCCGCACCGACTACCCGAACCAGGTTAACAACGTCCTGTGTTTCCCCTACATCTTTCGCGGTGCGCTCGACTGCGGCGCCACCACGGTGACGGATGCGATGGAGATTGCGGCCGTGCACGCCATCGCCAACCTGGCCCAGGCCGAGCAGAGCGAGGTGGTGGCCGCAGCCTATGCCGGCGCGACGCTGAGCTTCGGGCCCGAGTACCTGATCCCCAAGCCCTTCGACCACCGGTTGATGATGATGATTGCGCCCGCCGTGGCGCAGGCGGCGGCGGAGTCGGGCGTCGCGCAGCGCCCCATTGCCGACATGGACGCGTACCGGGAAAGGCTCAAGAGCTTCGTCTATGCCTCGGGCACGACGATGAAGCCCATCTTCCAGGCCGCCAAGCGCGCCACGCACAAGCGTGTGGCCTATGCGGAAGGCGAAGAAGAGCGCGTGCTGCGCGCCGTGCAGGTGGTGGTGGACGAGGGCCTGGCCCGGCCCACGCTGATCGGCCGCCCCGCGGTGATTGCGCAGCGCATCGAAAAATTCGGCCTGCGCCTTCAGGAGGGCCTCGACTACGACATCGTCAACGTCGAGCAGGACGCGCGCTACCGCGATTTCTGGCAGACCTACCACCGCCTGACCGAGCGCAAGGGGGTCAGCGTGCAGATGGCGAAGATCGAAATGCGCCGCCGCCTGACGCTGATCGGCGCGATGCTGCTGAAGAAGGGCGAAGTCGACGGCCTGCTGTGCGGCACATGGGGCACCACGGCGCAACATCTGCATTACATCGACCAGGTCATCGGCAAGCGTCAGGGCGGCAGCCCCAGCACGGCGCAGGATGTGCAGGTCTATGCCTGCATGAACGGGCTCATGCTGCCGGGGCGTCAGGTGTTCCTCGTCGACACCCACGTCAACGCCGACCCCACCGCAGAACAGTTGTGCGAGATCACGGTGATGGCGGCCGAGGAGGTGCGCCGTTTCGGCATCGAGCCCAAGGTCGCCTTGCTCAGCCATTCCAACTTCGGCACCAGCGACAGCGACAGCGCCGTGAAGATGCGCCGCACCCTGGCGCTGCTGCGCGAGCAGGCGCCATGGCTGGAGGTGGACGGCGAGATGCATGGCGATGTGGCGCTGGACCCTGTGGCCCGCGCCAAGCTCATGCCCAACAGCACGCTGCACGGTGAAGCCAACCTGCTGGTGCTGCCCAACATCGACGCCGCCAACATCGCCTACAACCTGCTGAAGATGGCCGCCGGTGGCGGCATCGCCATCGGCCCCGTGCTGCTGGGCGCCGACAAGCCGGTGCACGTGCTCACTCCCTCGGCCACGGTACGACGCATCGTGAACATGACCGCGCTCACGGTGGCCGATGCAGATGCCGAGCGGGCAGCCAACCCCGCCGGCTGAGGGTGGCGGTTTTAGGTTGGGTATGCTGCACTGCAGCGCACCGGGGCATGTGAGCGCACACTGGAAGCCCTTCAGCCTTGCCCCATTCCTGGGCAGCAGCTTGAGTTTTCAGGGGGGTTCGGGTAGCATTCGGGTTTGCTTTTTCAGGGTAAACCCGTGCTTCGGACCGGTTCAGTCTCGTCGGGCAGTGATCTGCGGCGAGCGTTGTGCAAGTGGGGAGCCACCGCTGTGGTGGCTGCCGGCTTGGCAGCCGGTGGCGCAGTCTCGACGGCGCTGGCGCGCACGACCGAAACCCCGGAGGGGGTGGCGCTTGTCGGACTGCGTACCTTGCCGCCGGAAGCGCAATCCACACACCGTCTCATCTTGAAGGGTGGGCCGTTTCCTTACCAGAAAGATGGCAGCGTGTTCGGCAACCGCGAGCGCCTGCTGCCCCTGCATTCGCGCGGCCACTATCGCGAGTACACCGTCGAGACGCCGGGTGCGCGCAACCGCGGCGCCCGGCGCATTGTGTGTGGTGGCCAACCGCCCGCACAGCCAGATGTCTGCTATTACACCAGTGACCATTACGCGAGTTTCAAACGCATCGCACCATGAACGCCGGTAGCTTCAGTTCCCAAACCTTATCGCCTTTGCCTTGGAGGATCGCGACCATGGAGTTGCAGACCATCCGCTCGAACATCGTGCAGGCCATCCGGGCCTACCGAGTCGACGACCTGATGAAGGCTGCCGAAACGGCAGGCCAACATTTCCTGTATGCCAACCTGTCTGCGGCGCAGTCGAAGCAGGAAGTGCTGGAGGGCATTGCCGAGGCCTTCACCTTCCCGGCGCATTTCGGCAAGAACCTCGACGCCCTGTACGACTGCATGACCGACCTCGTGCACAAGGCCGGCCAGCAGCCGGGCTTCGTCGTCGTGCTGGAGCAGCTGCCGGACAACGCGCGTTTCGACCGCGAAGCCCGGGAGCAGTTGCTGGAAGTCTTCCGCGACGCGGCCGAGTACTGGGGGGAACGACGAATACCCTTCAGGTGCTTCTATTCTTTTCAGTAGCCCGCTCCCAAGAAATAGGGTCATGGGAGCGGGCTACTGAGGTGGCCCCTGCAGCAGCAACTGTCAAGCCGGCAGTCAAGGTCGTGCCGAAGAGCGGCATCAACCCCAACTTCGGCATGAACATGCCGATGATGAGCAGTGCCTTCGACACTGCCGCCTGGCTCAACGCAGCCTGAGTTTTACCCGGCCCTTTCGGGGCCGGCGCCGCACAAGGCTTTGATCGAAGGCCGGCTTCAAAGGGCTCCGAGAGGAGCCCTTTTCACGGCTGCATGCGTGCCAGCGCCAGGTACTCGGCCACCGGCACTTCTTCGGCGCGGCGCTGCAGGTCGAAGTCCACCTGCAGCCCTTGCTGCTCGATCCAGCGGCCGAGGGTGCCGCGAAGAATCTTGCGCCGCTGCGAGAAAGCCACCGCCACCAGGGCGCTCAGGCGTGCGCCGTCCACGCTGTCGTCGGCCGGCAGCGGCTCCATGCGCACCACGGCTGAATCCACGCGTGGCGGCGGGTCGAAGGCTTCGGGCGGCACATCCAGCACGCTTTCGATGCGGTAGCGCCACTGCAGCATCACGCTCAGGCGGCCGTAGTCCTTGCTGCCTGGTGCGGCGGCCATGCGGTCCACCACTTCCTTTTGCAGCATGAAATGCTGGTCTTGCACCTGCGCGCACGCGCTCAACAGGTGAAACAGGATCGGCGTGCTGATGTTGTAGGGCAGGTTGCCCACCACGCGCAGTTTCTGGCCCGCCGCAACGGCGAGTGCCACGAAGTCGACATTCAACACGTCGGCCTCGATGACCTGCAGCGAAGGCTGCTTGCGCAGGCGCGCGGCGAGGTCGCGGTCGAGCTCGATGACCGTCAGCGCCTGGCAGCGCTGCAGCAGCGGAAATGTCAACGCGCCCAGACCAGGCCCGATTTCCACCAGCGCCTGCCCCGGCTGGGGGTCGATGGCGCGCACGATGCCGTCGATGACGGCGTCGTCGGCCAGGAAGTGCTGCCCGAAGCGCTTCCTGGCAATGTGCCTCACCGGAGCGGCGTCCGTGTGAAGAGCCGCCTCATTGGGGCGGAGTCCGTGTAGGGAGCCACCTCATTGAGGCGGCGTGCGTGTGAGGAGCCACCTCATTGAGGAGGCTCGCGGTACTCGACATAGGCGCGCGAGCGAAGCTCCTTCGTCCAGTCCGCATAGGCCTTGTCAAAGCGCTGCTCGCGCATCACGTTGCGCGCTTGCTCGCGCAGCTGCTTTACCTCTACCGCCTGGTCTCGGCGCTCGAGCACCTGGATCAGGTGGACGCCGAAGCGCGAGACCACCGGGTCGGACAGGCCGTTGATCGGCAGTGCGGTCATCGCCTGCTCGAACTCGGGCACCATCATGCCGGGCGTGGCCCAGCCGAGGTCGCCGCCGCCCGCAGCCGAGCCGTCTTCGCTGAATTCGCGCGCGATGTCCTCGAAGCTCTTGGCGCCGGTTTCTATCTGGCGGCGGTACTCCGCCAGCCGGCGCGCGGCCACCTCGGCGGTCAGCTGCGGTGACAGGCGCAGCAGCACGTGGCGCGCGCGGGTCTGCTGTACCTGGCCGAGCACCACTTCCTTGCGCGTCAAGACCTTCAGCACATGGAAGCCGGCGCCGGTGCGCAGCGGCTGTGCCGTCACCTCGCCTGGCCTCAGCGCCTTGGTGGCTTCGACAAACGCGTCGGGCAGGCGCGAGGCTGGCCGCGCGCCGATGACGCCGCCTTGGGCGCGGTTGCCGTCCTCCGACACTTCACGCGCCACGGTCTCGAAGACCTCGCCATTTTTCACGCGCGCCAGCGCCAACTCGGCCACGGCACGGCGCGCTGCCACGGTGGCGGTGTCGGCGTCTTCGGGCACGGTGACGAGAATCTGCGCCAGGTTGGTTTCTGCGTCGGTATTCGCCGCGGTGCGCTGTTCTTCAATGAACTTGTCGAGATCTTCGTCGCTGATCTTGATGCGCTGGTAGACCTCGCGCTCGCGCATGCGTTCGATCATGATCTGCTCGCGGATGTTGGCGCGAAAGCGGAAGTAGTCGGTGCCCTCGGCGGCCAGGCGTTGACGCAGCACGGGCAGCGTGATCTGGTTCTGCGATGCGATGTTTTGAATGGCGCGGTCAATCTCGGCGTCGTCCACGCGCATGCCGCTTTCGCGCGCGTTGCTGATCATCACGCGCTCGTCGATCAGCGCGTCCAATGTCAGCCGGCGCAGTTCGGGTTCGGGCGGCAGGCTCGCGCCGCGCGTGGCCTCGGCCTGCGCCCGGTCCACCCGACGGTCGATCTCGCCTGCTGTCACCAGTTCTTGGTTGACGATGACGGCGATGTAGTCGCCATTGCGCAGCCGCGCCTGGGCTTCGGCATCAAACGCCGGGCCCAGGCTGCCCAGCACGACGGCAGCGAAAACGGCAAGGGCCATGCACAAGGCCCGAGCGGGGGGGCGCAGACGGGGCGAGCAGGGCAGGCAGGGCAGGCAGGGCAGGCAGGAAAGGGGTTCAGTCATGTACGGGAGCAGTGGGCCGGTCATCGGCGGGCGACGCGACGCGGCGCTCGTCACGCAGCAGGCGGTAACCGGGGATATTGTCCTTCAAGACCCTGAGCGGGTTGGAACCGATGCGTGACAGACCCACCAGCTCCAGTTGCAGCATCAGCCGGGTGGTGGCCTCGCTGCGGCCGGTGGACAGGCGTTCTGCGACGAAGCGGCCTATCCAGCAGCCGGCGTCGTATTCCACGCCCAGCACGCTGTCGGTGACGCGGCTGTCCTTCAAGCTGTAGTTCACGCGGCCCACCGAATACCACGTGCCCCGGCAGCCGTTGTTGCTGCCAGCCGCGCGCGGGTTGCCGTACACCGGCCATTGCCAGCCCACTTCCATCTGCTCTGAGAGCCCACGCGCCAGGCGATAAGTGGTGCCAATGGTGCGGAAGGGGCCCGGCGAATAACGCACGCCCAGGATGGTGCGCACCGAGCGCTGGATGTCGGCGCTGTACTGCACCGCGCCGTCCAGCGTCCACCCCGGCAGCACGCTGGTGCTGCCCAGCAGCAGTGCGTCGGAAAAGCGCTGCTCCAGCGGCGCGCCATCGGGCGAGCCGTCGGCCTGGGGCGTGACGCGCTGGCTGCGGAAAAGGTAGCGCTGCACCAGCCCCAGGCGCAGCGCTTCGGCACCGGTAACGGCATCGACGAAGCGTGTCGTGACACCGGCGGTGAGCTGGTGCGCGTCGCTGACCCTGTCGATGCCCGAGAACTGGTTGTCGGTGTAGATCGAGACGAAGTTGAAGTCCTTGGCCGCCGCGTCGTAGTTGGGCAGCTGGCTCTGTGCGCGATAGGGTGTGCGCACATACAAGAGGCGCGGCTCCAGCGTCTGCAGCACCGAGCGTCCGAAGGCGGTAGTGTTGCGTTCGAACTCGAAGCCGGCGTCCAGGCTCAGCGTCGGAATGCTGCGCGAGGCTCTTTGCCGCTGGCTGGGCCCCGGGTTGTTCGGCCCCAGGTTGCCCGACGCCTGATTGCGATAGGCCGCGGCATTGATGCTCAGCCGTGGCACCAGCCACCAGCCCGGCGCGCGCAGCGCATGGCTCACGTGGCCCAGCAGATGCACCCGCTCGCCACCCTCGCGTCCGGCGCGGCTTTCGGTGCCGGTGGGCAGCGTGAAACGGTTGTACTCCACCTCCATGGCCACATCCCAGCCGCCGCGCTGGAGCCCGAGCTGCACGCCCACTTGCGGCGCGCGTTCATAGGGCGACACCACGGCGGCATCCGAGCCCTGCAGCACCTGCCACTGCAGCGCCCGCACGTAGGCCAGGCCTTGCGCCAGCCCGGCCTGCAGCGGCTGTTCCAGCGCCAGCCGTGCCGGCAGCAGACGTGCGCTCAGGCTGCGGCCGGCGTTGGGAAAGTCTTTCCACCACTCGTCATCGGATACGCGTACTAGATCGGCGCTGTAGCGCAGCCCGCCGCCGGTGCTGCCCAGATGCAGCCACTGCAGCGCTTCGCGAGAGCGGCCGGTGAGGCGGTCGTTGGGCAGCCAGTCGAAGTTCAGCGCGCCTTCGTCGCGGGCCTCCAGGTAGCGAAATTCGGTGTCCAGGCCCAGCCCGCGGCGCGTGATCAAACGCGGCGTCAGCGTGGCATCGCGTTGCGGCGCGATGTTCCAGTACCAGGGCATCGAGAACTCGATGCCGCTGCGGTTGTCGGTGTTGATGGAGGGCGGCAACCAGCCCGACTTGCGCGCGTCGGACAGCGGAAAACTCAGCAAAGGCAGCGCCAGGATGGGCACGTCCAGGAAGCGCAGCACCGCGCCTTCGGCCACGCCTTCATTGGCTTCCAGATCGAGGCTGACACGCCGGGTGCGCAGCACCCATGCGGGCTCTTCGGGCGTGTCGCGCGGGCAACTGGTGTATTCAGCGCGGGTGGCACTCGATCGTGCGCTGTCGAAGAAGTCGATGCGCTCGGCGCGCCCGCCGGCGCCGAGCTGAGTGAACTCGAATTCCGGGCGAAGGAAAAATCCTTCGAAGCGCTGCACGCGAAGCTGCAGTTCGGGGCCGGTGTAGATGGCGCCGCCGCGGGTCACGCGCACGTTGCCGATGGCGCTGGCCAGGTCTTGCGCGGTGTCGTAGGCCAGTCGGTCGGCCTTGATGACGGTACCCCCGCGGCGGAACTCGACCTTGCCTTCGGCCACGGTTTCCAGGTCGGGCTGGCTGCGGATTCGATCGGCCTGCAGCACGATGGGCAGGCGCTTGGCATCTTCGCCGCGTGGCAGTGGCAGCAGGCTGCGGCTGCCTTGCAAGGCAGCCGCAGCCTCACCCACGGCCGCTGGCGCAAAGGCCGCACTGGCCGGCGGCTGTGGTGGAGAAGCCGCCTGTGCACGGGCGGTGCTGGCGCCGGCCAGGAGGCCTGCCGCCAGGGCCAGCTGGGAGATGCGTATAGGGTGCAAGGACGGGGCAGCAAGCGCCATGGGGTTCGCCATGGCAATCACGGCGGGTTCGTAAAATCCATTATCCATGAGGCCCCTGTCATGCCCCGGTCATGCCCCGCTCATGCCCCGCTCATGCCCCGCTCATGCCCGGTCAGTTCCGGTCTGCCCACTCACGTACGAGCACTGCGCCTTCCATCACATGACTGCCCACGACACCTTGCGCGCGCAACTGCTGGCGCTGCTGCAGTTCCAGGCCGGTACGCCGGCTGGCAGCTTTCCCCGAGAAGACAGGGCCACGATGGCTCAGAGGCTGGCTGCCTTTGCACCCTGGTGCCAGGCCCATGCGAACGGCAAGATTTGGAGCAGCGCAGAACAAGCGTCTTGGGATCGTGTGTCGCAGGCCCTGGTGGCGAGTGCGGCTGCACAGCCCGCGGTGGCCTTGAAAACAGGCGAACAGGCGGGCGAACAGGCGGACAGACAAGTTCGCGGACAAGCAGGCCCGATGCTGCACGATGTGGCGCGGCTGCTGCGTGCCGACGGTATGGCTCGCGACGAGGCGCTGGAGCTCGACGCTGCCGTACGATGGTGGGAAGGAGCGCGCCGCGCAGGGCTGCCGGTGGAAGCCGACTTCGGCGAGTGCTGGCGAGCCCTGGAATGGATGGCTCTGCAGCAGCACTTGCTGCGTCTGGCTGAGGGTGACACCCGTGATACGGGTGATACGGGTGATACGGGCACTGCCGGCGATGAGGACCACGAAGCCGGCCCGCTGGCTGCGGTGGCCAAGGTGGCCTTGCGCTACGGCCCGTTGAAGCCGCTGCTGTGGCTTTTGCCAGTGCAGCCCGGCGCCGAGTTGAGCGCGGGCTACACCTTTTAAAACAACCGGCGTGGCCGCAGAACGGACACGCCGGCTTTCATCACTTCGGCATCAACACGCTGTCGATGACGTGGATGACACCGTTGTCAGCCGCGATGTCGGTCTTGGTGACCTTGGCCTTGTCGACGGTCACACCGCCCGTGGTGGCCACGGTCAGCGAGCTGCCCTGCACGGTCTTCACCATGCCGGCCTTCACGTCCTTGGCCATCACCTTGCCGGGCACGACGTGGTACGTCAAAACGGCCGTCAGCTTGGCCTTGTCCTTCAGCAGCGCGTCGAGGTCGGCCTTGGGGATCTTGGCGAAGGCCTCGTCGGTGGGTGCGAACACGGTGAACGGGCCTTTGCCCTTCAGGGTGTCGACAAGGCCGGCGGCCTGCAGCGCGGTGGCCAGGGTCTTGAAGTTGCCAGCGGCCACGGCGGTGTCGACGATGTCCTTGGCTTGCGCTGCGAAGGCGGAGGCGGCCAGGGCCGCGACGATGAAGAGCTTTTTCATGGTGATCACTTTCAGGGTGGTTGGAAAGAACGAGCGAGAAAAGTCGGCGTTGTTCAACGCGCTGGCAGGAGAACCTTGTCGATAACGTGAATGACGCCGTTGCTAGTGAGCACGTCGGTGGCGGTGATGTTCCAGGCAGCGAGGTTCTGTGCCGTAATGCCAGAGTTTGTACTGATCAGTTCACGTTATCAACCGTAGGGTTTAATCACAACCAAGGGGGTTACGCGTTGACTGTCTTCGATAGCGGCGTGGCACAGCCTGCCGCTGCCAGCCAGGGGTCGCAGTCTTCGCCACCGAAGATCTGCAGCAGGAAGTCGATGAAGGCGCGGGTGCGCGCGGGCAGGTAGCGCCGCGACGGCATGCCGGCCCACAGCGTGACGTCGAACAGCCGCCATTCGGGCAGCACACGTTCCAGCGCGTGTTCCAGCAACGCGTCTTCGATGACGTAGCTGGGCAGGCCGGCAATGCCCAGACCGGCCAGCGCAGCGGCGTACATGGTGTCGATGTGCGTGGTGGACAGTGCCGGGGGGCGCAGGCGGGGCACTTCGCAGACTTGGCCGCCCGGTCCGTTCTGCCCAATGGGGCCGCTGTAGAAGACCAGGCCGCGCTGCAGTGAAGACATCGGCGGGATGATCGCTTCGTGGGTGCCCAGCTCGCTGGGGTGCTGCGGGTGGCCGCGCCGCGCCAGATACTCTGGCGAGGCGCACACCACCACCTCGCTGCGTGCCAGGCGACGTGCGATGAATTGGCCGTCGGGTGCTTCTCGGCTGGCGAAGATGGTGAGGTCGTAGCTCTCGTCCACGGTGTCCACCGGGCCGGGCGAGGTGATATCCAGCGTGACTTGCGGAAACTGCGCCTGAAAGCGCGGCAGGTGCTTGGCCAACTGATGCACGGCGATGGCTGGCGGGCACAGCAAGCGCAGATGGCCGCGCGGCAGGTGCGTGGCGTCGGCCGCCAGTTCGGCGGCTTCGTCCACCTCGGCCAGGATGAGGCGCAGCTTGTCGAGGTATTGCTCGCCCACTTCGGTGAGTGACAGGCGCCGCGTGGTGCGATTCAGCAGGCGCGCCCCCAGGTGATGTTCCAAATCCGCCACCAGGCGCGTGACCACGGGCGGCGCCATGTCCAGCGCACGCGCGGCTTTGGCAAACCCGCCGTCGTCGACGACGCGGGCAAAAACGCGCATGGCGCGCAGTTGGTCCATCTCTTCTTACCTCCGTGGCGCGCTCTGGCGCGCGAAGTTGTCGGCGAAGTTGCGCGCGAAGTTGCCCATTGCATGACGCACGAAGTTTCGAACTTTATGGCGAGTGATGCGGCACGGGGTGCGGCACCGGATGCGGCCAAACGCCACTGCCACAATGCTGACATCCCCCAACCACCTTGCTGCCTGCGGCCGTCTCGACGAGGTTTCAGGCGGCACGCGTTTGCATGTTCGCCTTCTTCGAAACCCGCATCCGGCCCACGGCGCAGCCGGGTACCGCGCCGCCCGCCGGCTTGCTGGCCTTTTACTGGCATTACGTGCGCCAGACACGCGGCCTCTTCGCGGCGATGTTCGCTACAGGCCTCGCGGTGGCGCTGATCGACACCCTGATCCCTGTCTTCATCGGCAAGCTGGTCCGGCTGATGCAGGCCAGTGACCGCGTCGCAGCGCTGGCCGATGCCATGCCGCTGCTGATCGCGATGGCCGTGCTCATTCTCGTGGGCCGGCCGCTGGCGCTGATGGCCGATAGTCTGGTGCGCAACAACGCCGTGGTGCCCGGTGTCACGAGCCTGATCCGCTGGCAGAGCCACTGGCACGTGGTGCGCCAGAGCTGGCCGTTTTTCCAGAACGACTTTGCCGGCCGCATTGCCAACCGCGTGATGCAGACCAGCAATGCACTGCGCGATTGCGTGGTGAGTTCCATCCGCGCCGTCTGGTACATCCTGGTCTACGGCCTCTCCGCACTGTTCCTGATGAGCCTAGCCGATTGGCGCCTGGCCATCCCCACGGTCTTGTGGTTCGCGGGTTACGTGTTCTTCTTGCGCCACTTCGTGCCCAGGATGCGCGACCTGGCCAAGACCAGCAGTGAATTGCGCAGCCTGGTGATGGGGCGTGTGGTCGACAGCTACACCAACATCCTGACCGTGAAGCTGTTCGCGCGATCGAGGGACGAAGACGACTACGTGCGCGAAGTCATCGAAGAGCACACCGTCGCCATCCAGGCCCACATGCGCCTGATCACCACCTTCATGACCACGCTGTCGGCGCTGAACGCGATGCTGCTCGTCAGCACTGCGGCCATCGGCATCACGTTGTGGGGGCAGGGAAAGATCGACGCCGGCACCGTGGCCACGGCGCTGCCGCTGGCCTGGACCCTGGCCAACGTGGCGGGCTGGGTGAGCTGGGAAGTCACGGGCATCTTCGAGAACATCGGCGTGGTGCAGGAAGGCATGGAAACCATCGCCGTGCCGCACGGCATGACCGACGCGCCAGCCGCACGCGAACTGGTGGTGACGCCGGCGCCCGAAGGCGGCGAGGTGCGCTTCGATCACCTCACCTTCACTTACGGGCGCAACGACGGCAAGAAGGTGCTCGACGACCTCAACCTCGTCATCCGCCCCGGTGAACGCGTGGGCCTCATCGGACGCAGCGGCGCCGGCAAGAGCACGCTCGTCAACCTGCTGCTGCGCTTTCACGACCTGGAGCAGGGCAGCCTGCGCATCGACGGCCACGATGTGCGTGAAATCAGCCAGGAAAGCCTGCGCGCCGCCATCGGCATGGTCACGCAGGACACCTCGTTGCTGCACCGTTCAATCGCCGCCAACATCGGCTACGGCCGGCCTGGTGCGAGCCTGGACGAGATCGTCGCTGCAGCGAAAAAGGCGCAGGCCCATGAGTTCATCCTGCAGTTGCAGGACTGGAAAGGCCGCACCGGCTACGAGGCCCATGTGGGCGAGCGCGGCGTGAAACTCAGCGGCGGCCAGCGCCAGCGCGTCGCCATCGCGCGCGTGGTGTTGAAAGACGCGCCCATCCTGGTGCTGGACGAAGCCACCAGCGCGCTGGACAGTGAAGTCGAGCTCGCCATCCAGACCCAGCTGCTGGGCCTGATGGAGGGCAAGACCGTCATCGCCATTGCGCACCGCCTGAGCACCATCGCGCGCATGGACCGGCTCATCGTGCTGGAGCAGGGCCGCATCGTCGAGCAGGGCAGCCACGCCGAACTGCTGGCGCAGCATGGCCATTACGCGAAATTGTGGGCACACCAGAGCGGCGGATTTCTTCTTGAAGACCTGCCGGCTGATCAGCCTGCTGCCTGAGCACCGAGAATTCGACCCGCCATGGAAATCATCAGCTTCCTCATCGACTTCATCCTGAACGTCGACACCCATCTCGCCAATTTCGTGCAGGCCTACGGCGCGTGGGTCTACGCGCTGCTCTTCCTCATCATCTTCGTTGAAACGGGCTTGGTGGTGATGCCCTTCCTGCCTGGCGACAGCCTGCTCTTCGTGGTGGGCGCGCTGTGCGGCCTGGGTCTGATGAGCCTGCCTTTGGCGATGGTGCTGCTGACCCTGGCGGCCATCCTGGGTGACCAGACGAACTACAGCATCGGTCGCTACTTCGGGCCCAAGGTTTTCAGCTGGCCGAACTCACGCTGGTTCAACCGCAACGCCTTCGATCGCACGCACGCCTTCTACGAAAAGTACGGCGGCATCACCATCGTCATCGCGCGCTTCATGCCCTTCGCGCGCACCTTCGCGCCCTTCGTGGCGGGTGTGGGCGAGATGACGCGCAGCAAGTTCACCGCCTACAACGTGGGCGGCGGCATTCTTTGGGTGTGCAGCCTGACGCTGCTGGGCTACATCTTCGGCAACCTGCCCTGGGTGCAGCAGAACCTTTCGATGATCATCTGGGCCCTGATCATCGTGCCGGGCTTGCTGGTGATGTTCGGGGCCTGGAAAGCGGGCCGCCAGAAAGCACAAAGCCCCGCAACTTGAACCTGCGGGGCTTTGTTGGCGCGCCGCGAAGCGCGTTCTGCGTTCAGGCCTTGCGGCGGCGGGCAGCGACCACCACGGCCAGCATGCCCAGAGCCATCATGCCGTACGTACCGGGTTCGGGCACGACGCCGATGTTGCCCAGCGTGATGCCACCGGCGGTCCAGTTGGCGTCGGCAGCACCGGGCACGTCGTCAAAAGTCTCGTAGAACTCGACGATCAGCAGGCCGTCGGCGCCGATGTTGAAGGTGAGGCCGAAATCTGCCAGAAGCACGGCGTCTGAGAAGGTGCCGGTGCCGGGGTTGTCGTTACCGAAACCGGCAGTCAGCACCACGCCGTCGCCGTTGCTGTTCAGGAAGGAGACGGCGGCTTCCGACAACCAGCTCGCGCCCACTGTGGCCAGCGACAGGTTGTAGGAGATGGCATTCACCAGCGCGCCGGGCGTGACGTTGAACGTCAGCACAGTGTTGCCAGCGGCGGCGGGGCCGTCGAAGCTGCGCACGCCGGCGGCGTTGATGAACAGATCGGTCGCCTGCATCTGGGCCAGGAGAGGGTTGGTGCTGGCCAACTCTGCCGCGGTGTTCGACGCTTGCGTGAAGACGCCGGTCGCTGCTGCAACGCTGGTGGCGGCATGTGCGGTACCGAAAGCCATGCTGGCCAGCACCATGGCGGCCCCGGCGACCGTCCGCACGGCCCATTGATTCATCGACATCTGAAAAGCTCCTTGGACATTACTGAGGAACCGGCGCTTGTCTGTCTGCCGGCACGAACACACCGAATTTGACAGGGGCGCATGACGCTGGCAATACACAACAGTCGCTTCAGGAACACGAACCCCCCGAGCGCGGGGGCGTGTCGATCACGCTTCTTTCAAGGGCAGGCGGTGATGACCTGCGCCACCGAAGCCGTGAGCTTCTTGCCGTAAGGCACATGCAGGAATTCGTTGGGGCCGTGGGCATTACTTTTCGGACCCAAGACGCCGCAAACCATCATTTGTGCCTGCGGGAATCCTTTCTGCAGCATGCTCATCAGCGGAATCGTGCCGCCCTGCCCGATGTAGCCCACCGGCGCGCCGAAGTGCGCTGTGGATGCACGGTTCATCGCCTCGTCGAGCCAGGGCGCCAGTTCAGGTGCGTTCCACCCCGTGGCACCCAAGGCGCCGGCTCGGCCGTCGGGGTGGAAGGTGACCTTGGCGTTGTAGGGCGCGTTGTCTTCCAGCAGCGTCTTTAACGCCAGGCTGGCGGCATTGCCGTCCACCAGTGGCGGCAGGCGCAGCGACAGCTTGAAGGCCGTCCAGGGGCGCAGCACGTTGCCGGCGCTCTTCAGCTCGGGGAAGCCGTCGACGCCGGTGACGCTGAGCGTGGGCCGCCAGGTGCGGTTGAGCAGGCCTTCCACGGCGTCGGTGGTGGTGGGCAGCACGGCCCCGCCGTCGGCCCCGCAGGCCCACGGCATGCGCTTCCACACCTCGTCACCGAGGATGGCCGCGGTGGCTCGCGCCTGCTCCAGCCGTGCCGCCGGCAACTGGCAGTGAAAGCTCTCGGGCAGCAGGCGGCCGGTCTGGCTGTCTTCAAGCCGGTCGAGCACGTGGCGCAGCACGCGGAAGCTGCTCGGCACCAGGCCCGAAGCGTCGCCGCTGTGAATGCCTTCGGTCAGGATTTCGACCTTGAGCATGCCGCTGACCATGCCGCGCAGGCTGGTCGTCAGCCACAGCTGGTCATAGTTGCCGGCGCCGCTGTCGAGGCACACCACCAGGCTGACGTTGCCCAGCCGCGTGCCCAGTGCCGCAAGGTAGGCCGGCAGGTCGAAACTGCCGCTTTCTTCGCAGCTTTCGATCAAACCCACACAGCGCGGATACGGCAGTCCTTGCGCCTGCAGCGCTTCCAGCGCGGTGACGGCGGCATAGACCGCATAACCGTCATCAGCGCCGCCGCGGCCGTAGAGCAGCCCGTTTTCGTACTTCGGCGTCCAGGGGCCGAGGTCCTTGCGCCAGCCGTTGAACTCGGGTTGTTTGTCGAGATGGCCGTAGAGCAGCACCGTGTCGCCACTGGCCGGGCGGCTTTCATGGCCGCCGCTGGCCGGCAGCTCGAAGAAGATCACCGGCGTGCGGCCTTCCAGGCGGATGACCTCCAGCTTCAGGCCCGGCAGCTTGCGGCCTTCGACCCAGGCTGCGGCGTCGCGAACAACGCGGTCGACAAAACCGTTCGCGGCCCAGTCGGCGTCGAACATCGGGCTTTTCGCGGGCACCGCGATGTACTCGGTGAGCGCCGGCACGATGCGCTGGTCCCAGGCTTCGTCGGCATAGGCAGCAAGTGCCTGCACGACAGCGGCTTCTTTAGGGCGGGTGGGGGCATTCATGGGCAGGCTCCGCGCAGGCGTGGACAAGGGGGCTGAGTTTAGGCCGGGCCCTGGAAGCGTTGCAGGAAGCGTTGCAGCCAGGCCAGCAGGTGTTGAATGACCTGTTCGCGTTCGGGCTCGTTGAAGATCTCAGTTTGAAGTTGTCCTGGGGTGCCCGGTACCTAGACAAGCCGCTGCGCGAAGTGACTGGATGAGCCTGCATGCTGACGACGCACAGGCAAAGATTCAATGAGCGCTCAATCGCCGAAGGCTTCGGCCAGCGCGCGCCGCAGCTCATCCTGGCTGCGCGGATGGTGCAGCACACCCACGCGGCGCCCGTCGCCGGTAAACAAGAGCACGGTGCCGTCGCGCGCGGCATGGCGCTCGGCGAACGCCTGCCCGTCGGCCATCGCCAGGTGGGCCACCAGGAACTCGACGCGCCCTGCATAGTCGGCGCGGATGCCGTTCATGAGCTCCATCACCTCGGCGCCGCCGACGTAGTTGCTGTCCTGGGCCAGCACCAGCGTCGCGCGCCCGGCGCCCACACGCGACAGGTCGGTCAGGTAAGCGGCGCCGGGCAGCTGCAGCCACAGCAGCGCAGCCACCACCCCGAGCGCAAGCAGGCTCAGCGGCCACTTGGTCCAGCGCGACGCCCGGCGGTTGGGTTGGGGAAGGGGTGGGTTCATTCGTGGTGTGAGTCGAGCACAGAGACCGGCGCTTGAGTAACGGAGTTGTTCGAAATCACGATACACAACGCCGCAAGGCCGCAAGGCCACAAGGCCACAAGGCGACGAAACTTCTCTCCACATCGGCCGCGCTCAGAGCTTCAAGTCGTAGTCGACGATCAACGGAGCGTGGTCGGAGAAGCGCTGCGCCAGGTAGATGGCTTCGCGCCTGGCGGTGGCCGCAACGCCAGGAGTCGCCAAGTGGTAGTCGATGCGCCAGCCCACGTTGTTGGCCCAGGCCTGGCCGCGGTTGCTCCACCAGGTGTACTGGTCGGGCTGTGTGTTCAAGGTACGAAACACGTCCACCAGGCCGCCTTCCGTGAGCAGCTTCGTCATCCACTCGCGCTCTTCGGGCAGGAAGCCGCTGTTCTTCTGGTTGCTGCGCCAGTTTTTCAGGTCGATGGCGTGGTGGGCGATGTTCACGTCGCCCATCAGGATGAACTCTCGCTCTTGTCTCAGGCGCAGTAGATGGGGGTAGACCAGCGCCAGGAAACGGAACTTGGCTTGCTGGCGTTCTTCGCTGCTGCTGCCGCTGGGAAAGTAGCAGCTGATGACGGAAAGCTTGCGCTTGGCGGTGTCGTAGCGCGCCTCCACCCAGCGGCCTTCTGCGTCGAATTCGGCGCTGCCAATGCCAGTGATGATTTCGCTGGGCGCCTTCTTCAAGTACAGGCCCACGCCCGAATAGCCCTTCTTCTCGGCGCAGTGGAAGTGGCCTTGCAACCCGGCGATGCTGTCGAGCTTGCCCTCGAGGTCGCAGTGCTGGGCCTTGAGCTCCTGCACGCCCATACAATCAATATCCAAAGTTTCAGCCCAGGCCAGCAGGCCTTTGCTTGCAGCTGAACGGATGCCGTTCACGTTCAGCGAGATCATTCGCAAACTCAAAGCCCACTCCACTTGATGACCATGCGCAACGTTGCCGACCCCCAGTTGGCACAGGAATTCGTGGCCTTTGCACTGCAGTCGGGCGTGCTGCGCTTCGGAGAGTTCAAGACGAAAGCGGGGCGGCTGTCGCCCTACTTCTTCAACGCCGGTCTCTTCGACGACGGTGCCAAGCTGGGCCGCTTGGCGGAATTTTATGCGCGGCGTCTGATGGCCAGCGGTTTGGAGTTCGACATGATCTTCGGCCCCGCCTACAAAGGCATCACTCTGGCGGCGGCGTTGGCGGTGGAACTGGCCCGCTGCGGCCGCAATGTGCCGTTTGCCTACAACCGCAAGGAAGCGAAAGACCACGGCGAAGGCGGCACGCTGGTCGGCGCGAAGCTCTCGGGGCGAGTTCTCATCATCGATGACGTCATTTCTGCAGGCACTTCAGTGCGTGAATCGATCAGCATCATCAGTGCGGCCGGCGCGCAGCCCGTGGGCGTGGCCATTGCACTCGACCGCCAGGAGCGGGCCACTGGCGAAGGCGGCCAGGAAGTGCCGTGGAGCGCGGTGCAGTACGTGTCGGCTGAATTGAAACTGGGCGTGGCAGCGATTGCGACCCTGGACGACTTGCTTCAATATCTGCGCGGCAATGCCGATACGCGGATGAGCGCCCACGCCGGCTCGGTGCAGGCCTATCGAGACCGTTACGGAGTCTGAATGTCGCGTCTCAATGTCCGGCCGCTGGCCCGCCCCTTTGTCTGCATGGCCTGCGTGTTGCCCATCATGGCGGGCGTTGTGCTCGAAGCTGCCGCGCAGGCGCCTGCACAGCCTTTTACGGGCATTTACAGCTGCATCGACGACAAGGGTCGCCGACTCACGGCTGACCGTCCCATCGCCGAATGTGCCGGCAAGGACCAGCATGTCCTGAACCGCGACGGCTCCTTGCGCACCGTCGTCCCGCCCACGCTGACAGCCGAAGAGCGCGCCGAGAAGGAAGCGCGTGAGCGCGCCCAGAGGGAGGTCAAGTCCGCCGCCGCAGACGCTGTGCGGCGGGACCGCAACCTGGTGGCGCGCTTTCCCACCGAAGCGGCCCACGGCCGTGCGCGCGAGGCCGCACTCGATACCGTTCGTCTGGCGATGAAAGCCACCGAGACAAGGCTGCGCGAACTCGCCGCCGAGCGCAAGCCGCTGCGGGACGAGGCCGAGTTCTACAAAGACCGCCAGTTGCCGCCCAAGCTGCGCGCGCAGCAGGACGCCAACGAGGCTGCGGTGGAAGCCCAGCGCGGGGCCACAGCGAACCAGCAAGCCGAACTCGACCGTATCAACAAGCTCTACGACGTGGAGCTGGACCGGCTGCGCAAGCTCTGGGCCGGCGCGCCCGCGGGCTCGCTGGGGCCGCTGCCGTCTTCGTCGTCGCCGGGCTCAGCCCGCCCGGGTTCGGCCCCCGGCAGGCCGGCCGCGAACTGAAGCAGCCCGCGCGGCAAGCGGGCTTCAGCCCAGCCGCTGCCGCAGCAGTTCACCCGCCTGCGCCGGATTGGCCTTGCCCTTGCTGGCCTTCATCACCTGCCCCACCAGCGCATTGAAGGCCTTGTCCTTGCCGGCGCGAAACTCTTCGACGCTCTTGGCATTGGCCGCAAGCACCTCGTCGACGATGGCCAGCAAAGCGCTGCTGTCGCTCATCTGCTGGAGGCCCTGGCTTTCGATGATCGCGTCGACATCGCTGTTCTGCCCTGACCACAACAGATCGAAGACCTGGCGCGCGCCGTTGTTCGACACCGTGCCATCGCTCACGCGCCGAATCAGCAAGGCCAGCGTGGCCGGCTTCAACGCGGTGGCCGTGATGGCGCGCCCCTCTGCATTCAGGCGCTTGCTCACTTCGCCCATCAGCCAGTTGGCTGCCAGCTTGGGGCTGCCGCAACCGTCGCGCGTGGCTTCGTAGAACTGCGCGAACGCCAGGCTCTGCGTCATCAGTGCGGCATCGGCGGCGGGCAGCGCGTCGTCGCGCATGAGGCGATCGGTCATCGCCGCTGGCAGCTCGGGCATCGCGGCTCTGACGCGTTCGATCCACTCCGGCGCAATCAGCAGCGGTGGCAGGTCGGGGTCGGGGAAGTAGCGGTAGTCGTGCGCATCTTCCTTGCTGCGCATGGCACGCGTCTCGCCGGTGTCGGGGTTGAACAGCACCGTGGCCTGCTCGATGGGCAGGCCGTCTTCGATGCGGTCGATCTGCCACTGCACCTCGAAGTCGATGGCCTGCTGCAGGAAGCGAAAGCTGTTCAGGTTCTTGATCTCGCGCCGCGTGCCCAGCATCGCACCGGGCTTGCGCACGCTCACGTTGGCATCGCAGCGGAAGCTGCCTTCCTGCATGTTGCCGTCGCAGATGGAGAGCCACATCACCAGGGTGTGCAGGGCCTTGGCGTACTCCACCGCCTCGGCGCTGCTGCGCATGTCGGGCTCGCTGACGATCTCGAGCAGCGGCGTGCCCGCGCGGTTCAGGTCGATGCCGGTCTGGCCCTGATAGTCCTCGTGCAGGCTCTTTCCCGCGTCTTCTTCGAGGTGGGCGCGCGTCAGACGCACGACCCGCTTCTGCCCGTTCAGCAGAAACTCGACCTTGCCGCCCTGCACCACCGGTATCTCGTACTGGCTGATCTGGTAGCCCTTCGGCAGATCGGGATAGAAGTAGTTCTTGCGCGCGAAGATCGACAGCGGTGCCACCTTGGCCTGAACGGCCAGCCCGAACTGGATCGCACGTTCCACCGCGCCCCGGTTCATCACGGGCAGCGTGCCGGGCAGGGCCAGGTCCACCGCGCAGGCCTGGGTGTTGGGCGCGGCGCCGAACTGCGTGCTGGCGCCGCTGAAGATCTTGCTCGCCGTGGACAGCTGGGTGTGCGTTTCCAGGCCGATGACGACCTCGTAGCCGCGAGTCAAGGCGGGCGCGTTCACAGCGAAGGTTCCTCGGCGGCGCCGGGCCGCTGCCAAGCCGCCGCAGCCCCCTCGGGGGGTGGCGACCGGAGGAAGCCTGGGGGCTCGCGCAAATGCCAGTCGGTGGCCTGTTGCAGTGCATGCGCGGCATGCAGCAGCCTGCCTTCCTCGAAGTAGTTGCCGAGCAGCTGCAGGCCCACGGGCAAGCCGCTTTCGCCGAAGCCCGCAGGCACACTCATGCCGGGCAGGCCCGCCAGGCTGCCGGGCAGCGTGAAGATATCGGCCAGATAGGCTTTCACGGGGTCGTCGCCCTGCTCGCCGAGCTTCCAGGCCACGGTGGGTGCGACCGGCCCAGCAATCACGTCGCAAGCCTTGAAGCAGGCCTGGAAGTCGTCGGCAATCATGCGGCGCAGCTTCTGTGCCTGCACGTAGTAGGCGTCGTAGTAGCCGTGGCTCAGCACATAGGTGCCGATCATGATGCGGCGTTTGACCTCGGCACCGAAGCCCTCGGCGCGAGTCTTCTTGTACATGTCGAGCAGGTCGCCATGCTGTTGCGCGCGATGGCCGAACTTCACGCCGTCGTAGCGCCCCAGGTTGCTGCTGGCTTCGGCCGGCGCGATGAGGTAGTACACGGGGATGGACAACTCGGTGCGCGGCAGGCTCACGTCGACCAGGGTTGCGCCCAGCTTCTCCAGTTCGGCCAGCGCCTGGCGCACGGCGCCGCTCACATCGGCCGCCAGCGCGGAGGTGAAAAATTCCCTGGGCAGACCGATGCGCAGGCCCTGCAGTGGCTTGGCGGCAGAGGCGCCTTGCCGCGGCGCGAGCATCTGCGCGTGGAAGTCTTGCGGCGGACGCTGGGCGCTGGTGGCATCGCGCTCGTCGAAGCCGCTCATCGCCGAAAGCAGCAGCGCGCAATCTTCGGCCGATCGCGCCATCGGGCCGGCCTGGTCCAGGCTGCTGGCGAAGGCCACCATGCCGTAGCGGCTGCACACGCCGTAGGTCGGCTTGATGCCGGTGATGCCGGTGAAGCTGGCGGGCTGGCGGATGGAGCCGCCGGTGTCGGTGCCGGTGGCCGCCGGCACCAGGCGCGCGGCCACCGCCGCGGCGCTGCCGCCTGAGCTGCCGCCCGGCACACGCGCCGTGTTCCAGGGGTTCTTGACAACGCCGTACGCCGAATTTTCGTTGGCCGAGCCCATCGCGAATTCGTCGCAGTTGAGCTTGCCCAAGGTGACGGTGCCGGCCCCCGGGCCGCGGCCCGGTTCGCCTGGCCCCAGCCGCGCCACGATGGTGGCGTCGAAGGGGCTGGCGTAGCCCTGCAGCATCTTGCTGCCGGCGGTGGTGGGCAGGCCCGTGCGCGCGAAGTCGGTGACGAAAACGTCCTTGTGCGCCAGCGGCACGCCGCTCAGCGCGCCAGCCGTGCCCGCGGCAATGGCCGCGTCGGCCGCGCGCGCCTCGGAAAGCGCGCCCTCTGTGTGGGTCGCGAGAAAGGCGCCCAGCCCCGCATGTTGGCTGATCCGTGCCTGCAGAGCCTGCGTCAGCTCGACGCTGGAGACCTGCCTGGCCGCCAGCGCGCGCGACAGCGCCGCCACGCCCAGGGTGTGCAGTGGCGCATTCATTCGATCACCTTGGGAACGAGGAAGAGCCCGTCTTCCACCGCGGGCGCGCTGCGCTGGTTGGCTTCGCGCATGTCGGTTTCGGTCACGGTGTCTTCGCGCAGCCGCAATTCGACCGCCTGCACCGCCGACAGCGGCGTGTACAGCGGCTCTACGCCGCGCGTGTCCACAGCGCTCATCTGCTCGACGATGCCGAAGAAGCCGTTCAGCTGCTCCAGCATCCGGGCCTGCTCGGCACTGGAGACTTCCAGCCGCGCCAGATGGGCGATGCGGCTCACATCCTGCAAGGTCAGGGCCATCTTGTGGGGGCGAGGATCGAAGGGGGTGGGGAAGGCCCGTCAGGGGTGGCAGGGCTGCTGAAAAAAGCAGCGCCTCACCTTGGAATCGGGGGTGTTTGCGTTATTATCTTCGGTTACACGCAAGGCCTTGGGTCAGCAGCTTCGCTGGGTTACCGTGGCGGCCCGAAGTTTTCGAGTCTTGCGGCCCGAACACCCTCCAAAACACTCCAGCGCCAGCGCCCGACGACCCTGCCGTCGTACCCGGTCAGACTCCAGGCCCAACCCCAGGTCTCCAGCCTCGGTCTACAGCTGTCTGCGAACGACGCCCTCCCGTCCCGCCCGCCGCTCGCGCATCCGTACCACCTCACAGCCCATGTTCGCTGCATCCCTGCGCCGCTACTTTTCCACCGACCTGGCCATCGACCTCGGCACCGCCAACACGCTGATTTACGTGCGTGGCAAAGGCATCGTGCTGGACGAGCCCTCGGTCGTCGCCATCCGCCACGAGGGCGGCCCGCAAGGCAAGAAAACGATCCAGGCCGTCGGCAAGGAAGCCAAGGCCATGCTCGGCAAGGTGCCCGGCAATATCGAAGCCATACGGCCCATGAAAGACGGCGTCATCGCCGATTTCACGGTGACCGAGCAGATGCTCAAGCAGTTCATCAAGATGGTGCACCCGCGAGGCATCCTGCGGCCCAGCCCACGCATCATCATCTGCGTGCCCTGTGGCAGCACGCAAGTCGAGCGCCGCGCCATTCGCGAAAGCGCACTAGGTGCCGGTGCCAGTGATGTGTACCTGATCGAAGAACCCATGGCCGCGGCCCTCGGCGCCGGCCTGCCGGTGTCTGAAGCCAGCGGCTCGATGGTTGTCGACATCGGCGGCGGAACGACCGAGGTGGGCGTCATCAGCCTGGGCGGCATGGTCTACAAGGGCAGCATCCGCGTCGGTGGCGACAAGTTCGATGAAAGCATCATCAACTACATCCGCCGCAACTACGGCATGTTGATCGGCGAGCCCACGGCCGAGGCCATCAAGAAGAACATTGGCAGCGCCTTTCCCGGTTCCGAGGTGAAGGAAATGGAAGTCAAGGGCCGCAACCTCAGCGAGGGCGTGCCGCGCAGTTTCACCATCAGCAGCAACGAGATTCTCGAAGCGCTGACCGACCCGCTGAACCAGATGGTGAGCGCGGTGAAGAATGCGCTGGAGCAAACGCCGCCCGAGCTGGGCGCCGACATTGCCGAGCGCGGCATGATGTTGACCGGCGGCGGCGCCTTGCTGCGCGACCTGGACCGCTTGCTGGCCGAAGAAACCGGCTTGCCGGTGCTGGTGGCCGAAGACCCGCTGACGTGCGTGGTGCGCGGTTGCGGCATGGCGCTGGAACGAATGGAGCGTCTGGGCGGCTCCATCTTCACCTCCGAGTAAGCCACTCACTACCGCAACGCAGGAGCGCCCCCAATGCCCTTGGGAACGCTCGACCGCACGCCGCCGCCGTTCTTCCGCCAGGGCCCCTCGGCCCTGAGTAAGCTCGTGTTCTTCTCCGCGCTGGCCCTCTTCCTGATGGTCGCCGACGCCCGTTTCCAGCTCGTGCAGCCGCTGCGCGCCGGGCTGGCTGTGGTGCTGCTGCCCGCGCAGCGGCTCTTGGCGGTGCCGGTGGAGATTTGGCAGGGTGGTGAAGGCTATCTGCGCGGCCTGCGTGGCGCTCAGGCCGCCGAGCGCGAGATGCAGCTGCGCCTGGCCGCGCAAGCCGAGCGTGCACAACGCACCGAGCAACTGGCGCAAGAGAACACCCGCCTGCGTGCCCTGTTGGAACTGCGCGCTGCCACGGCGGTGCGTTCGCGCCCGGCCGAGTTGCTGTACGAGGCGGCCGACCTGTATTCACGCAAGGTCTTGATCGACCGCGGCTTGGTGCAGGGCGTGGTGCTCGGCTCGCCCGTCATCAACGAGGCCGGCGTGCTGGGCCAGGTGACGCGGATCTTCGCTCTCACTTCCGAGGTCACTTTGCTGGCCGACAAGGACGCCGCGATTCCGGTGCTGAACACGCGCACCCAGCAGCGCGGTGCCGCCTTCGGTGGCGGCCCGGCAGGCGGCATGGAACTGCGCTACGCCTCGGCCAACGCCGACGTGAAGGAAGGCGACCTGCTACACACCAGCGGCCTGGACGGCATCTACCCGCCGGGCCTTCTGGTGGCGCGTGTGGCCAGTGTCGAGCGGCGTGTCGAGTCGGGGTTCGCGCGCATCGTGCTGCAACCCACCGCCCAGGCCGACGGGGTGCGTCATGTGCTGGTGCTGGAGCCGCTGCAGGCGCAGCTGCCGCCACGCCCAGAACTCGAGCGCGACAAGGCCGAGGGAGCTGGCAAAGCCGAACGTCAGCTCAGCACGCCCAGGCGGGGAGCGTCGGCACCATGATCATGCCGCGTGGTTCAAACCAGTTGCTGTTGCCGGTCAACCCCTTCTTCATCGCTTTCACGCTGGCCTTGGCCTTTGGCTTCAACCTGCTGCCGCTGGGCCGCGAGCCAGCCATGCCCGACTTGCTGGCGGTCGCGCTGGTGTTCTGGAACGTGCACCAGCCGCGTCGCGTGGGCGTGGGCACGGCGTTTGTCCTGGGTTTGATGATGGACACCCACCAGGGCGCGTTGCTCGGCCAGCATGCGCTGGCCTACACCCTGCTGAGCTTTGCCGGCGTCAGCATGCAGCGCCGCATGTTGTGGTTCGGCGTGGTCGAGCAGGCGCTGCAGATACTGCCGGTGTTCGTCGCGGTTCACCTCGTCTCGCTGGCCGTGCGGCTGCTGGCCGGCGGCATGTTCCCGGGCTGGAGCCTGCTGCTGGCACCGGTATTCGAGGCCTTGTTGTGGCCCATGGTGACCTTGCTCTTGCTGGCCCCTCAACGCCGCGCGCCCGACCCGGATCAGAATCGGCCCCTGTAATGACCATCCTGCGCGACGTTGAAAGCGAGATCGGCCTCTTCCGCGGCCGGCTGCTGGCTGCGGCAGGCTTCGTGCTGCTGGCATTTGCGTTGCTGGCCGCGCGGCTCGTGTACCTGCAGGTGATTCGCCACGACGAACTGGCCACGCAGGCCGAGGCCAACCGCATTGCGGTGGTGCCCATCGTGCCCAACCGCGGCCTCATCGTCGACCGCAACGGGGTCGTGCTGGCCACCAACTACGCCGCCTACACGCTGGAGATTGCGCCTCAGCGCGGCCGGCAGGCTGCCGCCGAGCTCGAGGCGCTGATGGACGAGCTGGCGGAGGTGGTCACCATCGAGGCCAAGGACCGCCGCCGCTTCAAGCGGCTGCAGGAAGAGTTGAAGGGCGCCGATTCGCTGCCCATACGCACCAAGCTCAGCGACGAAGAGGTGTCGCGTTTCATGGCGCAACGTTTCCGCTTCCCGGGGGTCGAGGTCAAAGCGCGGCTCTTCCGCAATTACCCGCTGGGCGAGACCGGCAGTCATGTGCTGGGGTACATCGGCCGCATCAACCAGGCCGAGAAGAAGGCCATGGAAGATTGGGACGAGCAAGAGCAGGGCAACTACAAGGGCACCGAATACATCGGCAAGCTGGGCCTGGAGCAAAGCTACGAAAAGTTGCTGCACGGCACAGCCGGCTTCGAGGAAGTGGAAACCAGCGCCAGTGGCCGCGCCGTGCGGCGCCTGAAGAGCCACCCGCCGACGCCGGGCGACAAGCTGGTGCTCAGCATCGACATCAAGCTGCAGGCGCTGGTGGAAGACTTGTTCGGCAACCGCCGCGGCGCGTTGGTGGCGCTGGACCCGCGCACCGGCGAAATCCTGGCCTTCGTCAGCAAGCCCACGTTCGACCCCAACCTCTTCGTCGACGGCATCGACTTCGACAGCTGGCGCGAACTGAACGAAAGCATCGACAAGCCGCTGTTGAACCGGGCCTTGCGCGGCACCTACCCGCCGGGCAGCACCTTCAAGCCTTTCATGGCGATGGCGGCGCTGAACAGCGGCAAACGCGGCGCCAGCACCGTCATCAACGACGGCGGCACCTTCCAGTTCGGCAACCACACCTTTCGCAGCCATGGCGACAAGGGCCTGGGGCCGGTGGACATGCACCGCAGCATCGTCAAGAGCAGCAACGTCTACTACTACTCGCTGGCCAACGAGATGGGCGTCGACCTGATGCACGAGCAGCTGCAGCCTTTCGGCTTCGGCGTGAAGACGGGCATCGACATCGAGAACGAAGTCACCGGTATCCTGCCGTCGACGGCCTGGAAGAAGCGTTACTACAAGAAGCCCGAGCAGCAGCGCTGGTATGCCGGCGAAACCATTTCGCTCGGCATCGGCCAGGGTTACAACAATTTCACCATGCTGCAGCTGGCCAGTGCCACGGCCACGCTGGTCAGCGGCGGGCAGCGCTTTCAGCCGCGCCTGGTGCGCGAGGTCGAGAACGCGCTCACCAGCGAGCGCAAGCGGGTGGTCGGTGAAGATGTATCTCCGCTGCCGCTGCAGCCCGAACACGTCGAGATCATCCGCAAGGCGCTGCAAGGCGTGACGACCGAGGGCACGTCGACGCGCAGCTTCCTGGGCGCGCCTTACGCGAGCGGCGGCAAGACCGGCACTGCCCAGGCCGTGGGCGTGCGGCAGAACGAAAAGTACGACGCGGCCAAATTGGAAGAGCACAAGCGCGACCACGCGCTCTACATAGCCGCAGCACCCATCGACAACCCCACCGTGGCGCTGGCCATCGTGGTGGAGAACGCCGGTTTCGGCGGCCAAAGCGCTGCGCCCATCGCCCGGCGGGTGTTCGACTACCTGCTGCTCGGCCTGTACCCCAGCGAAGAAGACATGGCCGGTGTGCGAGAAGGCCGCGTGCTCACACCCATAGGCACACCGCGTCAGGCCGCCGATGTGCCGCTGCCAGGCCAGCAGGCGCTGCCGCCGTTGGCGTCGGCGTCGGCGCCCGCCGCGCCTGCTGTGCTCGCGCCGCGCGCAGCACCGGTGGCCGCATCGGCGCCGCAGCGTGTCGCGGCGGCGGCAGCGGCAGCGGCGGTGGCCAGGCCGCGATGAACGCCATCTTCGAGCGCCCCTCGCCCTGGTTGATGGTGCGCCGCGTGTTCGGCGGTTTCGACGGGCCCTTGTTTGCGGCCGTGATGCTGCTGGCCACCATCGGCCTGGTGGCCATGTACTCGGCGGGCTATGACCACGGCACGCGTTTTGTCGACCATGGCCGCAACATGCTGATCGCGTTGGCGGTGCTGTTCATGGTGTCGCAGGTGCCGCCGCAGAAGCTGCAACAGCTGGCCGTGCCGCTTTACCTGGCCGGGTTGGCACTGCTGGTGGCCACGGCCATGTTCGGCATCACGCGCAAGGGCGCCGAGCGTTGGCTCGACATCGGCTTCATGGTCATCCAGCCCAGCGAGATCATGAAGATCGCCATGCCGCTGATGATGGCCTGGTGGTTCCAGAAGCGCGAAGGCCAGCTCAGGGTGCCGGACTTCGTCGTCGCGTTCGTGCTGCTGGCCGTGCCGGTGGGCATGGTGATGAAGCAGCCCGATCTGGGCACCTCATTGCTGATACTGGCCAGCGGCATCTACGTCATGTTTTTTGCAGGTCTGAGCTGGAAAATCGTGATTCCGGCGTTGGTGTTGGGGGCCATCGGCCTGCTCGCCATCGTGCTGACCGGCGACATCATCTGCGAGCCGGGCGTGGAGTGGCCGGTGCTGCGCGAGTACCAGCGCCACCGCGTCTGCACCCTGCTCGACCCCACGCGCGACCCGCTGGGCAAGGGTTTCCACATCATCCAGGGCATGATCGCCATCGGCTCCGGCGGGCTCGGTGGCAAGGGCTTCATGCAGGGAACGCAGACGCACCTCGAGTTCATCCCCGAGCGCACCACCGACTTCATTTTCGCCGCCTTCAGCGAGGAGTTCGGCCTCGCCGGCGTGTTGACGCTGCTGGCCGCCTTCACCTTCCTGATCTTTCGCGGGCTCATCATTGCCTCGGAGGCGCCCACCGTCTTCACGCGCCTGCTGGCCGGCGCGGTGACCTTGAGCTTCTTCACCTATGCCTTCGTCAACATGGGCATGGTCAGCGGCATCTTGCCTGTGGTGGGTGTACCGCTGCCCTTCGTCAGCTACGGCGGCACGGCCATGGTCTCGTTGGGCCTGGGCCTCGGCATCCTGATGTCCATCTCGCGCAGCCGCAGGCTCATGCAAAGCTGAGCAAGCCGGCCGTCAGTCGACAGCTGCCGTTGTAGCGGCCTGCGCCAGTGGAAACCGCACCGTGAACAGTGCCCCGGGCGTGCTGCCGGGCTGCCCGCCCATGCTGGGCCGTGGCCTCGCGTCTGCCACCGTGATGTCGGCGCCGTGGCGCTGTGCCACCTCGGCCACGATGGCCAGGCCCAGACCGCTGCCGTCGACCTGCGTGCCCAGGGCCCGGTAGAAGGGCCGGAAGATGGCCTCGCGCTCGCTGGGTGCGATGCCCGGGCCGGTGTCTTCCACCTGCAGGATCGCCACCTGCCCGAAGGGGTCGGTGACCACGCGCGCTGTCACCGTGCCGCCCTGAGGCGTGTATTGCAGCGCGTTGTCCACCAGGTTGCGCACCATCTCGCTCAGCAGCACGGGCTCGGCACGCAGGCGTGTGGCGCCGGCGCCGTGGCCGTCACTGCCGGGGCCTTCGTAGCCCAGGTCGATGCGGCGTTCGATGGCGCGCGGCACGAAGTCGCGCACCACGGCGCGTGTCACCGCAGCCAGGTCCACGGTCTGGTGGCGGGCGGCCTGACCGCTGTCTTCGGCACGCGCCATGGCCAGCAGCTGGTTCACGACATGGGCGGCGCGCTGCGTGCTCAGCGCAATCTGCTGCAGCGTGTGTTTCATCGAGGCCGGATCGCCGCCACCGCTGTCGATCTCGCGCGCGGCCAGTTCGGCCTGCATGCGCAGCCCGGCCAGCGGCGTCTTCAGCTGGTGCGCAGCGTCGGCCAGGAAGTGGCGCTGCGTGGCGATGGTCTTGTCCAGCCGCTGCAGAAGGTCGTTAATGGCGTGCACCAGCGGCGCCACCTCATCGGGCACATCACCGTCGGGAATGGCAGAAAGGTCGGTGCTTTCGCGCTTGCGGATGCGCTGCTGCAGTTCTGCCAGCGGCCGAATGCCGCGCGACAGCGCAAACCACACCAACAGCACCGCCAGCGGCAAGATGATGAACTGCGGCAGGATCACGCCCTTGATGATTTCTGTGGCCAGCTGGCTGCGTTTGCCCAGGGTCTCGGCCACTTGCACCAGGGCCTCGCTGCGGGTGTCGCCCGGCGCTGGCGGCAGCCACAGGTAGGCCACGCGCACCGGTTCATCGCCGATGCTGTCGTCGCGAAAGCGCACGCTACCTTCGGGCGGCGGGCTCAAGTCTTCGCCGGGCACCGCGAGCCCAGCCTCGCCGGCCAGCAGTTCGCCCCGTCGGCCCAGCACCTGGTAGTAGCTGCGGTCGTCGTCATCGACGCGCTTCAGCGTTGCTGCGGCGCGTTCCAGTTCGGTGCGAACGCTGCCCACCGGCAAGTCGGCGGTCGAGGTCTGCACTGTGGCCTGGCGCGCCAGCGCACGCACCACGTCGGCCAGTTCACGGTCGTAGGGCCGGGCTGCGATGGCCTGGGCGACGACCCAGGTCAGCCCCAGGCTCATCGGCCACAGCAGCAGCAGCGGGGCGAGCATCCAGTCGAGGATCTCGCCGAACAGCGAGCGCTGCTCCCGGCGCGGTGCGCCTGCCGTCGCAGCGGGGGTGGGCGGTGCGGCGGCAGGCAAATCAGGCCGCGATCTTTTCCAGGCAGTAGCCCAGCCCGCGGACTGTCGCTATGCGCACAGGCCCCTGCTCGATCTTCTTGCGCAGGCGGTGGATGTAGACCTCGATGGCGTTGTTGCTCACCTCTTCGCCCCACTCGCACAGGCGTTCCACCAACTGGTCTTTGCTGACCAGCCGGCCGGCGCGCTGCAGCAGCACTTCCAGCAGGCTCAGTTCACGTGCCGACAGCTCCACCATCTGGTCGTTGAGATAGGCCACGCGGCCGGTGGCGTCGAAGGTCAGCGGCCCGTGTTTGAGGATGCTGCTGGCGGTGCCCAGACCGCGTCGCGTCAGCGCCCGGACGCGGGCTTCCAGCTCTTGCAGCGAGAAGGGTTTGGCCATGTAGTCGTCGGCGCCCAGGTCCAGCCCCTTCACGCGCTGCTCCACGCTGTCGGCTGCGGTGAGGATGAGCACCGGCACGCTGCTGCCACGAGCGCGCATCTTGCGCAGCACCTCGAAGCCGTGCATCTTGGGCAAACCCAGGTCGAGAATGACGAGGTCAAACTCGTGGCCGGCGATGGCGGCATCGGCCTCGCTGCCGGTGCTCACCTGGTCGACCGCATAGCCGCCCGCGCGCAGCGAGCGCAGCAGTCCGTCGGCCATCACTTGGTCATCTTCTGCAATCAGGATGCGCATGGTCTTGTCTCCTGCGGTTTGACTTCAAGAAGCGGGTGGTCTGTCACCCCACAGCGATCACCCGCCAGAGGTGGCCCCACGGAGTTACCCCGAAAGGACTGTACGCATATCCAGCTTTGTGCGCATAATCACGTCAACGAAGGAGATTCCCATGGATGCACCCGTGAAAGCACTCAACACCGAAAAAGCCAAGGCCCTGCAGGCCGCGTTGGCCCAGATCGAAAAGCAGTTCGGCAAGGGCTCGATCATGCGCCTGGGCGAAGGCGAAGTCATCGAAGACATCCAGGTCGTCTCCACCGGCAGCCTGGGCCTCGATATTGCCTTGGGCGTCGGCGGCCTGCCACGCGGCCGCGTGGTTGAAATCTACGGCCCGGAAAGCTCTGGCAAAACCACGCTCACACTGCAGGTCATTGCCGAAATGCAGAAGCAGGGCGGTATCGCCGCCTTCATCGACGCTGAACACGCGCTGGACATCCAGTACGCGCAGAAGCTGGGCGTCAACCTGCAAGAACTGCTGATCAGCCAGCCCGACACCGGTGAGCAGGCGCTCGAAATCGTCGATGCCCTGGTGCGCAGCGGCAGCATCGACTTGATCGTCATCGACTCGGTGGCCGCGCTCACGCCCAAGGCCGAGCTCGAAGGCGAAATGGGCGACAGCCTGCCCGGCTTGCAAGCGCGCTTGATGAGCCAGGCGCTGCGCAAGCTCACCGGCACCATCAAGAAGACCAACACCATGGTCATCTTCATCAACCAGATCCGCATGAAGATCGGCGTGATGTTCGGCAACCCCGAAACCACCACGGGCGGCAACGCGCTGAAGTTCTACGCCAGCGTTCGTCTTGACATTCGCCGCACCGGCAACATCAAGAAGGGCGAAGAAGTCATCGGTTCCGAGACCAAGGTCAAGGTCGTGAAGAACAAGGTCAGCCCGCCTTTCAAGGTGGCCGAGTTCGACATCCTCTACGGCGAAGGCATCAGCCGCGAAGGCGAAATCATCGACATGGGTGTCGAGGCGCGCATTCTGGAAAAGAGCGGCGCCTGGTATGCCTACAACGGCGAAAAAATCGGCCAGGGCAAGGACAACGCCCGCGAGTTCCTGCGCGAGAACCCCGTCGTGGCGCGTGAGATCGAAAACAAGGTGCGTGAGCACATGGGCATACCGCTGCTGAACGCCGAGGGCGGCAAGTAGACCTGTCGGCTTCTGCCACCCGGTTTGCGTCAACTGCACCGTGGGTTTCGGCGCTATTTCGGTCAAGGGTCGGGCGCTGCGTTACTTGTCGCAGCGCGAACACTCCCGGGTCGAGCTCGAACGCAAGCTCTCCCGCCACGTGCAAGACACCGAAGCGGCCTGCGCACAGGCGCAGATTGCCTCCGCGCTGGACGACCTGGCCGCCAAGGGCTTGCTGAGCGAGGCGCGCACCGCCGAGTCGGTGCTGAACAGCCAGGGGCGACGCTACGGCGTGCGCCGCCTGAAACAAACACTGCAGGGCAAGGGTTTGGCGGCCGAGTTGGTGGCCAGCACCTTGCTAAGAGCGCGCGGCACAGAACTTGAACGCGCCCAGGAAATGTGGCGCCGCCGCTTCGGGGAGCCGGCCGCTGACGCCGCTGGGCGTGCCCGGCAAATGCGGTTTCTGGCCGGTCGCGGCTTCGAGGGTGACGTGATACGGCGCGTGGTGCGCGGCGGTGAAGACGAGCATGGCGCCTGAACGAACGCCTGAACGAACGCCCGATCGAGCGCCCGATCCAGCGTTGGAATGGGCGGCTGAACGGGCATCTCACCCCACCTCTCTTCCCCGGCCGCCGTCAGCGCTGTAAGCATCTGCTGCACAGCAGCATGCTAAATTCGCCGCCGCCGCGCTGCACCAGCGCCCAGCAGCGTCTGCTCCAGCCCCCTCCAAGATGACTCTTCCGCAAGCGGCGCCAACGCGCCAGCTGAAGCACCGCCGCCAAATCGACGTGCAGGTGTTCCTGCGCGAAGACGGGCTGTGGGAAGTGGACGCCACGCTTACCGACACCAAGACCCGCATGGCCCACCTGGGCAGCGGCCCGCGCGAAGCGGGTGTTCCCATCCACGAAATGCTGCTGCGCCTGGTCGTGAACGCGCAACTCGACATCCTCGAGGCCGGCTCCGAGACCCGCTGGATGCCGTACACCGGCCATTGCAACGAACACGGCGACGTCTACCAGCGCCTGGTGGGTCTGAACCTGCTGAAGAACTTCCGCCTGACCTCGCGTGAACGTGTCGGCGGGGTTCTAGGTTGCACCCACATCACCGAATTGGCACAGGTACTGCCCACCGCTGTGGTCCAGGCCTTTGCCGGTGAAGTGATCGACACCCGCGGCAACACCGAGGGCGCCAGCCGGCCCTTCCAGATCGACCGCTGCCACGCGCTGCGCAGCGACGGCGCGGTTGTACAGCAGTACTACCCGCGCTGGTACCGCCCGGTGCCCAGACCCTGATTCACCCCGACATTCCGCGCGAGCGAAGAGGAGCCCACCCATGAAGATCCACGAATACCAGGCCAAGGAAGTGCTGCGAGCGCATGGCGTGCCCGTGCCGCGCGGCTACGCCGCTTTCACAGTGCGCGAAGCCCAGGAAGCGGCGCAGAAGCTGGGCGGCTTGGTGTGGGTCGTGAAGGCGCAAATCCACGCCGGCGGCCGCGGCAAAGGTGGTGGTGTCAAGCTCGCGCGCTCTCTTGCCGAGCTGGAAACCCTGTCGGGCCAGATCCTCGGCATGCAGCTCAAGACCCACCAGACCGGCCCCGTCGGCCAGAAGGTGCGTCGCCTCTACATCGAAGAAGGCGCCGACATCCAGAAGGAGTACTACGTCTCGCTGGTGACGGACCGGGCCACGCAGAAGGTGGCGTTCATCGCGTCGAGCGAAGGCGGGATGGACATCGAGGAAGTGGCGCACAGCACGCCAGAGAAAATCATCACCGAGTTCATCGACCCGCTCACCGGCCTGGCTGACGAGCAGGCCAAGAAGATTGCCGACGCCATCGGCCTGCCTGCCGACAGCACGGCGCAGGCCATCGACATCTTCCAGAAGCTCTACGCCTGCTACATGGCAACCGACGCCTCGCTGGTGGAGATCAACCCGCTGAACCGCGACAGCAAGGGCGGCTTGATGGCGCTGGATGCCAAGTTCAACTTCGACCCCAACGCGCTTTTCCGTCACCCCGACATCGTCGCCTACCGCGACCTCGACGAAGAAGACCCGGCAGAGGTGGAGGCCAGCAAGTTCGATCTCGCCTACATCAGCCTGGACGGCAACATCGGCTGCCTGGTCAACGGCGCCGGCCTGGCCATGGCCACGATGGACACCATCAAGCTTTTCGGCGGCGAGCCGGCCAACTTCCTGGACGTCGGCGGTGGCGCCACGGCCGAGAAGGTGACTGAGGCCTTCAAGATCATGCTGAAGAACAAGGGCGTGAAGGGCATCCTCGTCAACATCTTCGGCGGCATCATGAAGTGCGACACCATCGCTGAAGGTGTCGTCGCCGCCTGCAAGGCCGTCAACCTGAACGTGCCGCTGGTGGTGCGCATGAAGGGCACCAACGAAGATTTGGGCAAGAAGATGCTGGCCGAAAGTGGTCTGCCCATCATTGCGGCCAACACCATGGCCGAAGCCGCCACCGCCATCGTGGCCGCAGTCAAGTAACAGGGGACATCACGCCATGAGCATCTTCATCAACAAGGACTCCCGCGTCATCACGCAGGGTATTACCGGCAAGACCGGCCAGTTCCACACCAGGGGCTGCCAGGCCTACGCCAACGGCATGGCCTGTTTTGTCGCCGGCGTGAACCCGAAGAAGGCCGGCGAGTCGTTCGAGGGCATTCCCATCCACGCCAGCGTCAAGGATGCCAAGGCCGCCACGGGCGCCAACGTCAGCGTCATCTACGTGCCGCCCGCCGGTGCGGCCGATGCGATCTGGGAAGGTGTCGAGGCCGACCTCGACCTCGTCATCTGCATCACCGAAGGTATTCCTGTGAAGGACATGCTGATGGTGCGCAACAAGATGCGGGCCAAGGAAGCGGCCGGCGGCAAGAAGACGCTGCTGCTGGGCCCGAACTGCCCGGGCCTGATCACGCCGGAAGAGATCAAGATCGGCATCATGCCGGGGCACATTCACCGCAAGGGCCGCATCGGAGTCGTCAGCCGCTCGGGCACGCTGACCTACGAAGCGGTGGCGCAGCTGACAGAAATCGGCCTCGGCCAAAGCAGCGCTGTCGGCATCGGCGGCGACCCCATCAACGGCTTGAAGCACATCGACGTGATGCAGGCCTTCAACGACGACCCCGACACCGATGCCGTCATCATGATCGGCGAGATTGGCGGCCCCGACGAAGCCGAAGCAGCGCGCTGGTGCAAGGCCCACATGAAGAAGCCCATCGTCGGCTTCATCGCAGGCGTGACTGCGCCAGCCGGCAAACGAATGGGCCATGCCGGGGCGCTGATCAGCGGCGGCGCCGACACGGCCGACGCCAAGCTGGCCATCATGGAAGAGTGCGGCTTCACCATCACCCGCAACCCGAGCGAGATGGCGCGCCTGCTGAAGGCCTTGCTCTGACGCCAGCCTCGGGCCCCGCGCTCTGCCCTGCGGTTTCCCGCAGTGGCCCGCGTGGCCTGCAGCAGGCCCTGTAGTTCCCACAGTCGGCGCCTCACGGGCGCCGACTAAACTTTTCGGCTTCGCTCGACACCGCCAAGTCGCAGGAAAGCGCCCCAGATGGAACAGTTCATGACGCCCGAGTTCTGGGTCGCGGTCGGGCAGATCATCATGATCGACATCCTGCTGGGCGGCGACAACGCGGTGGTCATCGCGCTGGCGTGCCGCAAGCTGCCGCCCGCGCAGCGCACCAAGGGCATCATCTGGGGCACTGTCGGCGCCATCGTGCTGCGCGTGATCCTGATCTTTTTCGCACTCACGCTGCTGGCCATTCCTTACCTCAAGATCGTCGGCGCGCTGCTGCTGTTGTGGATCGGCGTCAAGCTACTCGCCCCCGACGAAGACGGCCACGGCGACGTGGCTGCCTCAGACAAGCTCATCGCCGCCATCAAGACCATCATCGTGGCTGACCTGGTGATGAGCGTCGACAACGTCATCGCGGTGGCGGGCGCTGCCGAGAGTGCGGGCGGCGACCACAAGATGCCGTTGGTCATCTTCGGTTTGCTGGTCTCCATCCCGATCATCGTCTGGGGCAGCCAGCTCGTCATCAAGTTGATGGACCGCTTCCCGATTGTCATCACCATTGGCGGCATGCTGCTCGGCTGGATTGCCGGCACGATGGCCGTCACCGACCCTGCAGTGCTGGGCTACATGCCCACGTTGCCCATCGCGCGTACCGGCGCGCTGCCCGAGGTGGTGGCCACGCTGCGCTACGGTGCTGGCATCGCAGGCGCCTTGCTGGTGCTGGGCGTCGGCATGGTGGTGAAACACCGGCGCGCGGGCAGCGCCGCCTGACAGCCTGCGCCCTGATGCAGGAAGGCTGGCTCCTCGGGCAAACCGTCGCCGGCTTCCGCCTGCAGCGCGCCTTGGGGCGCGGCACACACGGCGAGGTCTATCTCGCCGAAGGTGCCTCCGGTGGGCCGGTGGCGCTGAAGCTGGCCGAGGTGCCCACCGGCGCGGCCGCCACAGCGTGGAAAGAAAACTTCCTGTCGGGCGCGCGCACCGCGCAACGCCTGGTGCATCTGGACATCGTGGCCGTGCACGGCGCCGGCATCGAAGGCCGCCTGGCCTGGCTGGCGATGGAACTCGTGCCTGGTGGCGACCTGGCGCGCTACACCGCCAGCCATCGTCTGCTGCCGGAGCGGCTTGTGTTGATGCTGAGCCAGCGCATCGCACGCGCCGTGGCCTACGCCCACCGGCAGGGCGTGGTGCACCGCGACCTGAAACCGGCCAACGTGCTGGTGCACCTGCCCGGCCAGACCGTGAAACTGGCCGACTTCGGCCTCGCACGCGCCGAAGATTCGGCCCAGACCGGCACCGGCATCGTTGTCGGTTCGCCGGCCTACATGGCGCCCGAACAGCTGGCCGGCAACCTGCCGACGCCGTCAACCGACCTCTATGCCCTGGGCGTGATGCTGTTTCAGCTGCTCAGCGGTCGGCTGCCGCACGATTCACCGTCGATGGGTGAGCTGTTGCGCCAGGTGGCCGCAGAGCCTGCGCCCGACCTGCGCGAGCTGGTGCCCGGCATTCAACCTGGCCTGGCGGCACTTGTGGCCCGCCTGCTGGCCAAGCAGCCGAGCCGGCGCCCCGGTGATGGCGAAGCCCTGGCCGCCGAGTTGCAGGCTCTGGCGCAGCAACTCGCGCAGCAACTGGCAGACATCCAGGGCGCAACGGCAGAGGCGGCCTCGTCGGCGCCTTCGACCTCGGCGGCTGGGCGGAAGACCCAGGTTTCCGATGCACAATCGTTGAGCATTCCACTCCGCGCCCCGAC
>Ga0209591_10000974_pt1 | contig 36815 bp, 26 predicted proteins | sample MAT01_FD_187207 | JGI IMG/M metagenome (GOLD analysis project Ga0209591, IMG submission 187207) | Freshwater microbial communities from Lake Fryxell liftoff mats and glacier meltwater in Antarctica - MAT-01 (SPAdes) (version 2) | ecosystem: Environmental > Aquatic > Freshwater > Ice > Liftoff... | reverse complement strand
CACTCAAGCCCCTGACTCGTGAGACGTTCAAACAAGTCCATGACCACCATTGGCAAATCGAGAGTTTTCACAGAGTCATCAAACAGGTTTGTAATATTGAGCGCTTTCAAGTGCGAGATGAACAAGCCATTCGCAATCATTTCTTTTGTGCCCTGAGTGCCTTTGGCAAACTTCAGACGATGCGAATTGAGGGGTTGATCGACAACCTATATCAGGTATCGAGGCAGTTATTTATCCCAGTGATTCGACAATTCATCTTGAAAAATCGCTCAGAACCTGCTTCCGCGTGACGACTCACATTACTCCATTTCTGTCAATGCGTAAGTCCTAAATTAATACAAAGTGTCCCATGTCTTGACCCGATAGTGAAAAATGCCGCCTTTGTTCTAAGCTGAGCGCTATTGCAGCTCAGCAACGACATGGGGCGACAGAGGATGGTTGCTGGGATGATAAGAAATGCCATAATCGTCGTTCTTATTATCGACATCGGGGCACCAGAAACCATACGCGCAAGCAGCAACGGCGCAACGAGACTCAGAATCAGATGAGGGATGGAGAAAAGATTGCAACGGTGACGCTGGAAATTCCGACGCCAGCCGTTCCAGCAGCAGTGGTGCATTGGTATCGGGAAACAAAAGATTCTCCCTTACATGCGTTGAGTGCCAAGCTGTGGATTGGAAACGATCGCGTCGCAAAGATTGAACCTGTGCATGGATTAGGATTAACAGAATTGCAAATTAAAACGCTATTGCTACGAATCTTAGACGGTTTTTCTCACCATACAGGCTTGAAGATTGAACGGTTTCGGACTTCTGTCGAATTGCAATCAATTCCAGTCGCTTGCTTTCCCTGGTTTTCGGGGACAATTGAAGAAAAAGCGATCGCCAATCTCTGCCTCCGCTGTTACATCTCTCACCAGTGACCAAATAGGGTTTGATATGACCACTGAACCAAGCCAAGAAGTTTCCACACCCGCAATGTATTCCTATCTCAATCCAGAAATTCCACTCGTTTTTGTGTGCAATTCTGCCGAGGCAGTTTTTGCCTATATGAACCGAGCCGAGTCTGAAGCCGATCGCCACTTTCTCATTCGAGAGATGCAGGCATTAGGCGATCGCGCTTTGCTTTACCCTGTAGAAAGAAAGCTGGTGTTTACCAGTTTGCCGCTGCACCATGAATCTTTGCTAAATTCACTAGGCTATTCCCAAACTCATTACTACTACCCTCACAAACCCTCGCCTCGCCTCAGCCTTGACCTCCTGCAAGAACCCGTACTGCTAGAGAAAATCGCTACATTTGCCGGGGAGGGACAGTCTATTCAACTCATTCCACAGGTTACAACACTGGAGTTCTTGGCTCTGGCTACAGCTTTAAGGAGAGACTATGGACTGGAGGTATTGCTTCCTGAAAGTCCTGACCCATCTTGTCTATGGGTTCGAGATTATATTGATTCTAAAACTGGGTTTCGCCATTTAGCAACCGCCTGGCTTCCGGATGCGGTTGCACTGCTGCCACAGGGATTTATTTGCTCTGATCTCTCGCAGGCTGCCTCGATTGCCTATTGGTTTAGTCAGTGCCACCAGTCTTGTATCGTCAAAGCAGATTGTGGCAATGATGCACTAGGGCATACAGTAATTTCGCCCGCGCCTACGATGTCTGTCAATGAAATTTACTGTTGTCTTCAGCAAAATGAGTTTCTCCAAGCTTCTATGTTCAATAGCCTAGATCAGGAGTCTACCCACTACTCCGACAGTGGGGCGTTACCCCTGCGTTTAGCTAGCAATCTACTCATTGTCGAAGAATATCTGCCGTCTCCTGAGGCTCTGTTTCCGTCGGCTGAGTTTTTTGTCCCACCCTTGGGTACTGGTACTCCTTATTTGACGTATGTGTGCAATCAGCTTTTTTATGAATCGGGCACCTTTGCTGGAATTATCATCAGTTCAAACTTTCAAACAATGGGTTGGTATACCGCTCTAGTCAGTAGCGGGCTACACATGGCTAAACAGCTACAGCAAATGGGCTACGTAGGGCATTTTGACCTAGATGCGATCGCGAGCCAGGAGGAAATTTTGGCATTGCTCGAAATTAATGCCCGTCGCACTGGAGGCACCCATGTCCACGAATTAGCATGGTTTCTGTTGGGTCAATCCTACTTACAATTCGTTACGCTAATAAGCAACACCGCGATGTCCAGCGGAAAGATTCAGACCTTTGACAATTTAGTAGAAGCGATCGCCTCCATCCTCTACCCAATGCAACAAAATCAGCAGGGGGTCATCATTACCCACACCTCTAACCTGGAAGAGCACAAATTTGGGTACATCATTATTGCCCCTTCCATGCAGAGAGGGTTAGAACTTCGCCAAGAACTGGTAACTTTATTGACGGCTGCCTAATCCGTGTCCCCATCTAACCCAGTCATTCTTTGCAGCAAATGCTCCGAGTGTTGAATTGGACGTATTTTAGTCCCGTCCCAAGATATCGGGTAACCACAATACAGCAATAATTAACAGACAAATTCCAACCAGCGCGACGCTAAATGCAGTAGAGTCTTCCATATTATTCCACTCTCTAAATACTAATGTTCTTGTTCCACATAGCGGTTCTCGCTGAGCTAGAATACGGTGCTATATGTTTGGAGGATTTTCATGCTCCTCAGACTGCTCTGCCTCAGACTGCTCTACCTCAGACTGCTCTGCCTCAGACTGAAAGCTCTCCTGCAATCGCTGCTTTGCTCCTCGCAATTTCTGAGCTTTCGACTGCAAATTCTGAAAAAAGTCGCTCTCTACAATTTCGCTCACTTGCTTCTTGCGTCTAACCTCATCAATCTCAACCTTCAGTTCTATAACCTGCAATTTCAAGGTTTCCTCCCGCTGCCGCACCTTGTTCACCATGAGAGCAAGCACCTCAGCCAAGGTACTAATTTCATCCCGCCAGCGAAGTGTTTGAAACATTGTTAGGTCATTATTATAATTTCCTTCTCCAATCTGTTTAGCAACTTTGGTTAATTTGAGGATGGGTTTTGTAAATAAATCAGAGAGTAAATAGACCAGTACGAATAAAAATGCATAGGTGATGACAAATCCCAACAATACTTGATCTAGAATCGCCTTCTGCACTTCCCGAATGTAGTCAGCCTCAAAATCAATTCCTAAAATGGCAACGGTTTGCCCGACAGAATTTTTAAGCGGGACATAAGTCGAGATCCAGCTACCAAATTGACCATCGTCATACAGTGGTCGATCAACAATTGTTCCTTCTCGGTATGCTTTTAAGGTAAATTCACTGGCAGAGGAAACCTCTAAAAATTTTGCGGCTTTAGAAGGATTGTGACGAATCCAGAGATCGACTAAAAATACGGTTGGTAGAGATTTTCCGGGCTGAAGCTGGGCAACATCAGTTGAGCTGGCGATCGGAGGGCGATCGCGAACTGAGGAAAGAATCGTTCCCGATTTCAGTTGGTCAGGGGGAGCATCAACCAGCACGTAAGTATATAACCAGGCACGAGACTCTATATTATTGACATGTTGAAATATCTCTAGCTGCGCCTGGTATCGGGGATCTGTTGAAATGTTGCTGGAGTTACTACTGACTTTCCCCTCTTTATAGAGTGCGAGTAACTCATTTGGATCAATTTCCTTTGCCGCTCCTGAAGCAGTTCCGCGCATATCCAGGAACAGGCGGTTCATCGTTTTTTCAGTCGCAAAACTGTAAAACCAGTAAAAAGCTAGTGCGAAAACTCCACTAAAAAGGAGGGTGAAGCCAATCAGGATCTTAATCCGTAGACTAAACTGTTTTGCGCTGTGTTGTTGTGAGTTTGACTCCATATAACGTCCTCTAGGGGCCTATTCTGACTCCAGTTTTAGAAGTCAAGCTTATCTAGTATACTCTTGCTCCGCTGACGTCTCTTTAAATGCCAATTTAGAAGACTTGTGTCGTACACAGTTCGCATCCGGATAATGGCAGCAACAGCAATCAATGCAGCTAAAGCACCTGCTCCTAAATAGATATAGAAGTAATTAGGAATGTCATAAAAGCCACCCAAAAGAAGGATAATGCCAGTTATTAAAGCAGCAATAATTGCACTACCTGCAACGAGGTAAGAATCCATAAACAAACTAACCCGCCCTCGACGCTCTTCTGGGACAAAGCCTTGAAAGGATTTTCGGGCAGTTTCATCAACTGTATACTGAGGCAATTTCTGAAGTGCAACTGCACCTGCACTTCCCCAAAGACTAGGATTAAGGATGACACAGGTGGCTGCTGCTACTGCTCCTAAAGGAGCAATCAAAAATGCGTTTTTAAGATTTAACTTAGTAATTAAACGCTGTGTAAAGAAGGATTGAATGGTAAGGTAGCTGACGACTCTGGTGAGAGTAAATAGGCTGAGAAAGGTTTGATAGGTGTTGGAGTCACTAAAAGTTAATTCAGAAGTTGTAAGGAACTGGAAATCGATAATATTTTCGCAGACCATAACGCCTAACATTGAAAAGGTTAGGTAACGAAAGGCAGGTACTTCTCGAATAAACTCCCATCCTTCCATAAGCGTTTCTTTCAACGTTTCGATTTTTACCTGAGTTTTGCGAAGCTGTACCTTTTGCAATCCAACCTGGAGTAAGCTACATATGGCAAGGTAAATCAGAGCATTGAGGATCAGTAACTCTTCAGGCTTCGCATCAAGTCTTTGCAACACACTAGGGGAAAGGGCTGCGATACCAATTCCTAAGACGTTGCCCACTAAACCCCAGACAGAGATGAGAGAAAATAAGCGTTGCGATTGCTGGGGTTCAAAAAGGTCATTGGCCAAAAGCCAAAAAGCCAATGGGAAGAAGATGAACTGTTGTTCGGCAAGTAAATAGAAGAGAGAATAATTCAACCAATTTGGAGCATTAAAAATAAACAGACATCGCAAAAATATAAACGATAAGCCAAAGCCAAAGCAGATGCCGTTTAGCAAAGTAATGCGATCAAACCGATCAACCAGCAGAGATTGGACACCAGTCATGCCAATACTAATGACACTACTAACAATTAGTAGCAGTAAAAACTGTGGCACTCCTACGTCAGTCAGAAAGTTGCTGATAGATGCAAGTTCTGCAATCTTCTGAGCGAGCGAGTTACCCAGTAGGGCAACCCCTAGAATTAGAACGATAGGCAGCTCACCCGATCGCAGTCCCCAAATACGGTTCAGAAATGCGTTCATTGATATCAAGACTAATATTTGAACAGATACATTCAGGATTCCTCTCTGCTGGAAATGTGGCTACCCTAGTATTACCTCTGGGGGACTAGAAGGGGATTAATTAAGTGTTACACATCTTTATCGATTGAAGCGCCGATAGAAAAAAATAGGATAGCGCCTGGTTGTTCAGGGTGAGTCGTAAGTTTGGCTTTTAAAAACCGATACCGACGGCACGTTGTAAGGCGGCGATCGCTCGATTATATCCCAATGTTGCCGTCTTAATTCTTCCCTGTGCCTCAGTCAGTCGGAACTCGGCATCTAGTACTTCTGTCTGGATGCCCACCCCTGCTTGAAAACGGAGTCGAGCGATTCGTAGCGCTTCTTCAGCGCGGGTTGCCTGAGCAATCGAGATTTGCAAATTTTGGGCGTTGGTTTGCATACTGGCAAAATCCCGGCTAGTTTCTGCGCGGATTTGGCTACTAGTATCAGCAAATTGCAGTTCTGCGATCGTACTATTGGCTTCGGCAGCTCTAGACCCGGCTCTGGCTGCACCTCCATCAAATAGAAGCCAGTCCATCGTTAACCCCACTGAGTATCCATCTCCAAACCCCTCAATGGCGGAAGTTCGGGAATCCGCAGTGGCGATATTAAGGACATTGTAAGCGGCAAACAGGTTAACTTGAGGACTGGTGCTTGCCCGAGATGCTTGCCCCTGGGCTTCAGCAATGCGGCGCTGGGTCAACTGCTGCTCTAGTTCTACTCGATTTTGTAGTGCCAGAAGGATGGTATCTTCCAGAGAAAGGAGCCAGGGGTCAACCGTCTCCACTGGGTCGGCAGCGATGATTGCGACTCCAGGGGGAATACTCAAGATGCGATCGAGAGCGCTCAAGGCTGTCTGACGTCGATTCTGAGCATCTAGCAAGTTCTGCTCAGAGTTGCCCAGTTCTACCTGAGAATTTAGTAAGTCTAGGCGGGTTGCCAGTCCTTCGCGTGTTAATGCCTGAATATCGCTGAGGTTGCGTTGTCGCCGCTCAATATCAGCCTGAAAAATCTGGATGAGGGAATCTGCATCTTGCAAATCGTAATAAGCATTGATGACACCTAATCGCACTTCCTCTTCTAACCGCTGCACCTCCTGTTCTGACAGGCGCACCTGTTCTCTAGCTTGCCGCAAGCTAGCATTCCTTTGAGCAGAGTAGAGAGAGTAGCCTAGCCGCAGTCCACCGGAAAGGGATGTAGTGGCAAAGTTATCTAGTTCTTCCAGAGCAGTTTGACTACCTTGCAGGCTTTGTTGGAGTTGCGACAGTTGCAGCGTTAGAAGTGTTCTTTGCGTTGGGTCTGTAATACCAGGGATAGCAGACTCTAAGGTCTGGATGGCAGTTTGAGTGTCCGAGATTTGAGATGTGAGCTGTTCCCGCTGGGCGTTTGTCGAAATTTCTGAAGAGGCGTCAAGTTGGTAAGTTACACCTCCCTGCAAACTGAGGGTAGGAAATAGCTGCGCCCTAACCTGCCGCTGAAGTGCCCGATCGCGTCTAAGCTGTTCTTGGGTGATCTGTAATTGCCGATTATTTAGTTTGGCAAGGGCGATCGCCTGTTCTAGGGTGATGGGTATGGTTTGGGTAATCTGTACGTCTTCTGGTGCAGTTGGCAATTGCAGGAGGTTAGGATTGGGATTTAGTTCCTCTGGTTTCTTCAGCGTCAGAAAGACGGACTGATCAGAGAAGTCTTGATGAGAAGAAGCTGGCGATCGCCAGCTCGGAATTAATTCCCTCGCTTTTAAGTTCGGCTGAGCGATTGCTTTAGCGTTGAGGCTGATGGTGCCACTCCCGCACACGAAGACCAGAATGCCGATGCACTTTGTTAGGGAAGCGTAGAAAGAATATTGGCGCATTTGTATAGGAATTGCTAAGTAAAGATTAACTAAGGAACATCAAAGGTCAAGCGATGAGTAGAAGGGCGATGAGCGGATCGAAGGGTGTTTGGTTGAGGCACTGGAAAGGAATCGTCTTGAGTTTTCCAATATTTGGAATGTTGTAATGTAACTAAATTGTTGTAATGCTCCGGGAGCTTTAGTAATAGAGGATCGCCAACCTGCGTGAACCCATCGGGAGTCACTATTTTTGTTGGCGTTAATAAGTAAATTTGTTGCGTGTGGTGATATTCAGTTGTCCAGTTGGCGTAGTAAGTTGTTTTGAGTTGCTGAATCAGGCTGTAGTAACAGGATGCCGTGATCCAAGTGAAAGAGCTGGCAAGGGAATGCGCTCCCGCTTGAGCTTGAACAGTTGATTGTGTAAAATCAAAATGCCATGTTTCCGAATGATCTGAGAAGAAAACCGTAAGCTGGTAAATAATTTGCCATCTGATGTGGTTTTGAAATAGAGAATGTTGATAATCTGTAATAAACTTGGGCAGATTTACACAAATTTCTTCATGAACCACCTGACTCATTTTGATGCGATCATATTGTTCAGCATTGCGATCGCACATTTCATAGATTTCTGTAGAAAGCCGTTCATCTACAGTTCCACTCGTGGGTATAAGCTGCACAAATTCACAGCTATCTGTGCAAACCTCGATCGACTGTTGATCAATACTCAAGACATCCCCCGGTTCCAACCAAGCGCCTGTGACATCAGGTACACCCGTTTCAACATCTCGATAGAAGCGATCGCGGGTGATAGGTAAACGAGAGTGCATCGGGGCAGAGATGGGATACACGGGTTTCATGCCGTTGGCAACGATTGTTACCGTCCGTGGTTGAACTAGACGGATGTCGTCGAAAAAATGATTATAGGTACTTAGAAACCTGGAGTGGTTCTCAGGCAACGGTAGCAGAGAGGATTGCCACGGCATTAACAAACAGTCAATCGTATCGAACCGCTCCTGAACCTGCTGAAAAACACTGGGTTGAATCGGTCGGTCGATCGGATGCCAGCAAACTCCTGACTGATCAGCAACGACTAGACCCAATCGATCAGTGGTGTTTTTGAGGCAGGTATTGAGCAGAGTGGTTGAGCCAAACGTAATTTCTGTAAGAGGTCTGAGAGGATAGAGATTGGTATAGCCAAGTTCTTGTAGACATGCCCCCAACAGCCGATTGGGGGGGATTAGGACGGGCACAGAAGTTGGTAAGGTCATCAGGGTAGCAGGATCAAAATGATCGGGTTGGGCAGAGGAGATGACTAATAAATCAAACGAAGGAAGGCGATCGCGCACTACTGCTCGTCTGGGAAAAATCTCAAACCATCCCTCCGAGTGCACCTGCCCAAACACAGGATCTATCAAAATTCTACAATCCTGAGTTTTGATCAGGAGCGAAGCATGACCAATCAGATGAATGTCCATAGGCTGCTCAGTTGCGACGTTCAAGTGTTTGTCTTACATAACAACACAACAGTAGGGAAATACTGGAGTACAATACACATTCTATGGGTGAGTGTCACATTCTTGGCAGAAAAAATAGGCTAAAAGTAGGTATAGAAAGCTATAGGCGAATCTTCAAGAAGGCATTCATGCAAAAGGTCTAATCAACACTTTTAGATCAACACTTTCAGAAAAACTGTCCAGAGCATCGACTGATGGGAGAACTGTTATAAACCCTCGACTGCCAGGTATAATTGCGCGCTCTAAATCTTTATCTTTCTACATCTTATTGATGATCTATTGATCTTATTGTTATGGGCAGTACCTAAATGCACTCGCAAACGATGGGGTTCGAGAGATTATCACTAGTCTGTATCAGATGTCAAGATAGTTATTTATCGCTGTTTATCCCAGTAGTGCGCCAGTTCATTCAAGAAAATACTCAGAAATCGTTTAAAGTCTTTGTCCTATGTCACATTAATTTCTATTTCTGTCAATCCGTAAGCCCTATAATCGTTAGATTTAGAATCCATATTTCTCCCTCCTGCCGCCATATTACGCTGTTGTTCATCGAGAGGTTATGAATGCTCGTCTCCGAAATTCTGCGAGGACTCCCTGCGTCCTTAGAGTGGATGGTTCTATTTAATATATCTGCAATACGGCAGTTAACCGACGATAATATCGTGCGGGCGATGTATCACCTGCCGGAGGAACTGGATCTTTCTACCTATAGCCATGTAGTGCTGGCAAACACAGGACGGTTTTTGGCATTGCATGAGCGGATAGCACTGGTGGATGTAGTGTCTGGTCGAGAGTGCCCGTCCAACTCCATTCAGAGTTCTCTATACGATCGCTTTGCACAACAACTAGCCTTATTTTCGGTAGACGAAGCCGATTGTCTAGGGTTGGGAGAACTGTCGCCCTACGCGCCTGTTTTACTGCATATCAGAATTGAGTCAGGTTATGGTGAGGCGAATGCTATCTTTGAGCAGCAACCTTCAACTCAGCACTACGAGTTGCTTCAAGCGGTAGGTGTTCAGTTTTTAGGGGGTGAGCAGAAGAGAGATTATTATCTGGCGCAATTTCGCAACCAACTGCCCGTGCATATTCATGCAGGCATCTTGTCCCATTTTAGTCGGACGGGACATTGCAATCTGTTCTTTTTACAGCAGGGCACGGTTGATGCGCGTCTGGAAAGTGGATTACTACAGGCAGCAGATCATCGCATCCAATGGGGTTGGCAGCGAGGAGGGCAGGTTTTGGCAGCACTGGCGGCTCGATCTGCCAGCGAGTCCTTTGCAATGACCTGTCTGCCAGCGTTCCCGGCTACCCCCTTCTCCTACGGAAATCTAGTGCCGCTGGGGTTTGTGCTGCGAGCGCTAAGCACAGCTATGACTCGCCTCAATGATCGACTCCCTCCGCTTACCCCTGCCCTCAACGAACTCAACGCCAAAATGAACAAGGCTGCTGAACAGCTACAAACCGTTTTGATGGATCATCGCCAGGATGATCTGTGGGCGTTTCACACGGGGCGGTTAGTCACAGCAACCGATTCGGTACTGGTGCTGCAAGGCTTGGCTCCCCAGGTTGCATCTCAGTCGCTTCTGGCTCTAGAGCAGTTCGCTGACGGACAGGGAGGCTATTACCCTCAAAGCTGGGCAGACCAGCCCCAACCCGGAAAAATGGCGATTGACGCTGCATGCCATCATTGGTGCCAGCCAGACTATGCGACAACCTGTCTGGTGCGATCGCTTCGTCAAGCAGCGCAATTACCGACTCAAACGCCACTGTCGGTCTTAGCAGAGGGAATGAGCGATCGCGCTGGGCTGTATTTTGCCAACCCCTACTTAGTGGATTGGGCGGTGGCTCAGGCGATCGCTACTGATGAAGCCGCTGTTGCTCTACAGCAGCTGTTGCTCGACGACACTCTGGAGAGTATGAACCCAGATTACTCGTTTGGGACGTATGATCTAGCCTTGTCTACAGCGCTTGCCATTCTGACTCTGGCAGCCTTGAACTATCGAGGGCGCTGGCTACGGGCTGCTCAACTCCGTTTGCTCAGCTATATGGAAGCCGATGGACGCTTTCCGATCGCCATCCCCTTCTACTCCAGCTTGAGAATTGACCATGAGGTATCCCCTGAAGACCGGATCAAGATGCTGCTCGTTGGTGCAGCAGTCAGTCAGACCCAACGTGGTCAGAAGCAAATCCGGCAGGTTGGCGAACAGTGTCACAGCATTTCCCTCTATCAAGATACCAACAGGCTGATTGGAACTGCCCTGGCGACGTTAGCGCTGACAGAAGCTCATGTCGTAGAAGCATCAGAGTTCCGCCCTCAGTTCAACCCTCATCCCCGCTATCAGTGCAAAACTCACAGCGATTATATTGCCAGGTTTGCTCTGCCTCCTTACTGCAAATCAGAACTCTATGTTTAAAGTGAGCTGATTGTGAAAATTCACATGCTAGGTCATGCCTCCATCGTTGTAGAAACACAGGACTGCCGAATCTTGATGGATCCTGTGCTATGGGACCCCTTTTGTGAAGGGTTAAATGAGTCTTGCCCTCAACGAAACGTTTTCCCAGAGCAGTTGGCGGCTTTGGATGTTCTGATCATTTCCCATCAGCATTTAGATCATTTTGATATTCGCTCCCTCGCCTATCTGCCCAAACAGGTAGATGTGTTTATTCCCCACGATCCGCTGATTCAAGATTGTTTGCATCAACTGGGCTATCGACACGTCTATCCCTTGTCGGACTTCACGACGGTTAAATTTGGTTCAACCAGCTTGACCACAACCCGTTCAGAGATCCCTGTCCCCGAATTTGGCGTTGTCTTTGCTGACCCATCCGGTATCTTCTGGAATACGGTTGATACACTGTTTGCGCCGTCTACTATTCAGGCCATTCGGCAAACGTATCCTACGATCGACTTTTTGTTGGCAACTTGGATGGTTAGTATGGAAGGCCGCTACCAGTCTAACCAGCCGCTTGCGTTTCCCTTCGAGCTTTACGGCAGTTTGTTTAATTTAATGAGTTTGATTGAACCAAAAGCGATCGCCCCAGGCGCTCAGGGATTTAAATATGTCGGTTCATCCGCATGGCAAAATCAGGTTGTTTTTCCGGTATCAAGGGAGCGGTTTTGCCACGATTTGAAAACAGCTTTCCCTGAATTGGAATCCACCATTTTTTGTTTAGATCCGGGAGATGTGCTGACGCTTGAGAAGGGCAAGTCTACTCACCAAGTAGGTCAGAGCCATTACGTGACCATGACGGTAGACGATCGCGAATGTGTAGAATTCTCGCCCGTGAAGGCGGGTAATCCGCTGATAGATACAAACCCCGACGGTTATGAACTCACCCTCATGAGCCAGGTGATTGAGGAAGAACTGACCGTGCATTTACCTGAGTTTATCCATCGCCATCGCCATTCGTTATTTAGACAACACTGTATTTGGAACGTTATTTATGAAATAGAAGTGGTGTTTCCAGATGGCGCGAAACGGTGGTGGTTTGATTTTTCAAAAGATCTCATTCAAACTCAACTAGGTCGTCAGCCACTTGCCAATTTATTAACCTGTGTTACTGCTTCCGATCTATACAGTTTGATGGTTCGCGATCGCGATTGGGATTATCTGTACTGTAGCGGCAACTTTCGCACGTTTCATACGGTCTACAGTATGACTCGGTTAGGCATCAGCTCTGCTGAAGGAGTGGCGATTCCTGACCCCGTTCAAATCAAGTTTCCCTCCGGTCATGTTGCCGGAAATAACCTCCATCAGGCGATCGCCCAGTGGGCTACTCCAAATGCTTCCCCAGCCCCAGAGCAGGAGGATGGTTCGATGATTAAACTAGGCAACCTGCTGATTAAGCGCCGCGATGTAGCCAAAGCAAGGGGCGATCGCTCTCAATAGTTGAAGCAAGTAACGTAATTAAGCATAAAATCTAAATTTTGAGCCGTTCGCAGCGCGAATGGCTCAAAATCTGAGATCTGGTTTTTTCCTAGGTGACTACCACTTCGTAGCGTGATACGTTGCCGAACCAACCGTCAGACCAACTGTCGTAGCAGCGGTAACTCCAAGGGTAACCATGAAGGTTATTGCAGGAGTTAATCCCCCCGCGACGGTTTCCAGTTCTTCATCGCTGAGTTCGCCAGATGACTGACGGGTCTCAAACTCGCTCTGGCGTTTTTGAACCTCCGCCCACAGTTCGTCTGCTGTAAAGCTAAAACCACTCGAATTGGCCAGTTGGGTCACGGCTTCTCGATCATTGTCTGCTTCGAGTGCTGTTACCAATCCTGTTTGCAGGGCTTGGTCTTCGGAAACCTTCTGAAAGAATTGCTCAACGGATTCAGTGCTCATAATACGCTCCTTAGAATTACTTTGTGATGCTGATCAATAGCCCTCTCGCATCAATGCTGGTTTGAGGGTGCGAATCATTTCCTGGATTCGCCAGGAAATGATTCATACAAGCAGTTTAGTGTGGAATGTTTTGTGGAGTATTCAGTCCGACAAACCATTTGATCGAGCAAGCTACCACTTGATGTTCAAGGCGCTACCAAGCGCTGGGGCAGTCATAAAGCCAGCACTCAATGCGGCTGAAATAGCGCCCAAGACAGCTGTAGGAGTAATGCCTCCTGCTACTGCCTCTAGTTCTTCATCGGTCAATTCACCTGCTGCTTGACGGGCTTCAAAATCACTCTGGCGCTTCTGCACCTCAACCCATAGCTCATCAGAAGAGAAGGTATAGCCGTGCTTAGCAGCCAGTTGGGTGACGGCTTCCCGGTCGTTATCTGCCTGGAGTGATTGAGTCAATTCTTGTTGAAGTGCGGGATCGTCAGAAACGCTTTGCAGAAATTGTTGAACGGTTTCGAGGCTCATTGTAAATCTCCTTAGTAATAGACGGAACGGTACAGACAGAGCACGATAATCATGAATTTCATCCCTAATCAGCATGGGAGACGAAATTCATCCTTGAACCCTTCACTCCAAAAGCAGGATTGAAGGCAGTTGATGGGTATGAGCTATTCTCAACAGCGCATACCCAATGCCAGATAGCCCATGAAAGAAACCTGGATTGATCATGTCGGGGGAACCCCGCTCAAATACATGAAATAGTCCCTGAGTCTGAGCTGTCGTCAGCACTTTTTTGCTGGCTTGACGAGCGGTGGTAAGCAGATCGGGTTGATCGAGTACCTGAGCTGCTAACAGCAATGGCTCAATTCGCCCTAACGTACCCCAGCAAACCGAATCTAATCCCCATACCAGAGCCTGTTGGGTTGTGTTTAGAGCGATCGCAATCTGTTGGCGAATTGCCTCGGTATCGAGTATCGCTAGTCCTCCTAGTCGCGCTAGGGCAATGCCAGGTGCCCCCTGTGCCCAACTAACTCGAAACAGGGGTTCACTCGATCGCAGGTCAGCCCAGTTTTGGCACTCCGCAGAAAATAGCGTTTGTTCGTACGCGATCGCCTCCGTTGCAGCATCTAGAAACCGAGCATCGTGAGTTACGGCAAACAGCCGCAGCAGTGCGTAGGCAATCCCAGCCGCCCCTTGAGAGAAACCGCTGAGTTGCTGCTCACGCCAGGTTGTCCAAGCTCTTGGCGTGCCGTCAGTGCCGGTTTGCTGATTCAACAAATGCTGACCACAGACTGTTGCTAGCTCAACTAGCTGAGCGCGATCAGACTCGCCCACCCGCTCTGCAAGCGATAACAGCCCCAACAGGCACCCAGCGCTGCCACCCACCACATCAAATCGACGATCGTCAGCAATGCGCTCTGGTGTGATTAAAGCGGTAGCCTGCAATGCAAGCTGTAACAGGGTTGGATCATCGAGCCACTGGCTTAGATGAGACAGCGCATAGAGTAGGGAACCCATTCCCGTTGCGCCACCAATGCCCAGTAATTTGATTAAGCGATCGCCATTATCGGGTGCAAGATTTGCAAACATGGCGTGTAATGGCTTCAGGAGAGTCCGGGAAAGCTGCTGCCAGTGGGTTTCACCCGTAATTCTGGCTAAGGCCGCTAAAAATAGGGCAACTCCACTAGAGCCGTCGTAAAGGTTGATCCCTAACCCCTGAATATGAAAGCTTTGAGAACTGTGCTGATACCCAATGCCCAACCATCCGATCGTGCCGTCTTCCGCCACAATAGCTTGCTGTTCGAGGATTTTAGCGATCGCGATTGCTTCATCGATCAGTTCCTGCGGGGAGGCGATCGCGGCAGTATCTATTGCGGCATTTGTGCTGACAGATGCAGTACTGACAGATGCCGGATCGGCAGCGCCATTGTCAGAAAAAACCAAAGGGGCTGTAGAGGCACCGTCGAGATCAGGCTCCTGGCAAAAACGGGAGTAAAGGGAAAGCTGAATCACCTGACGCTGAAACGCCAGATCTGCCTTGCTCAGCGATTGAACACGAGAAATCACTCGATCAAAGCTAGATTCTTCAAATAGATCGACAATAACAGTCCCGGTAGGCAGCACCAGGTCTTTACTAGATGTGTTGGCTGTTAACAAGGGGATATCAAGCTGCTCCATCGCCTGCTGTTCTGCTGCCAAAATAGACCAGTATTGAGGCTTTCGAGGAGTTATTAAATAAGCTCGGCTCAAAACATCTAGCCCTACACTGCGAGCTACACCAGCCTGCAACAATTGTGAATCATAGGAATGGGCTAAGATAGATGCGTAGGTTCTGGTGTTGCGAAAGACCAATCGGCACTCCTGATTGGCAAACGCCCTTAGCAAACTATCGGCAGCAAGCAACTGAGTTCGTTGAGACATCAGCCAGCGATACATTTGCTCAAACCCATCCACAATTTCATCGACAAAATCCCCCGAAGAGGCAGATACATCGTGGAGAGTGGGGACGTTGGCTTCGGTCGAAATATTAATGTCCTCATAGCCCAGCACCATGCCATCAGTATTAATGTGCTGCCACCGTAAGCTGGGAATCGTGTGGTCTTGAACGGCTCCCAAACCACTCATATCGAATCGAATCTGGTCACTCGCAATAGAAAGCTCCTTTTGCGGCAATAGTGCCGTCCGTAGCACAGAATTAGATAGTTGCTGCACAAGTTGAGTTGTAGCATCCATTTGGAGGAGTTCTGAGGGTTTGATCTGAGGATGAAACAGAGTTTCCATGTCTACCAGAACAGGATACTCGCCGTTCGCAATCAAATTTTCATAGTGGCAATCAGTTCCCTCTAGCGTGTGGATGAGGCACATTAACATGCCGGAACGTCTGTAAAACCGCTGCAAAGCTTCAGGTGTATCACACGAATCAACGGGAATAAAGCTTGCCCAGCCGTGAGTTGAGCAATTCAAGACATGCGGGACCTTAAAATCGAGCAGATCTTCTGCTTGACTGCACCAGTGCAATAAATTGCCAAAGGCGATTTCTAGCGCCAAATCTTTAGGCTTGTAAACTAGCTTGAGTTTAGTATCAAACGTCAAAATGGCTACCGATCGCCCACGGTTGTGATCGTCTGAAAGCCCAACCTGAAGTGCCTCAACTTGGCTAAGCGGATGGTTGGGGGAAAACGTTTGCTCTAAAGTTGCCCAATCTACCTGCAACCGATTCACAAGTTCGGCTGTCGATTCAGCCCAAAATTCAATTATCGTCACCGCTAAACGACCTAAAGCACTGTACTGCTCAAACAGGTGCAGTAACCCATCCTGTAGCTGAGCATTAATGAATGCTTGGTATTTTTCACGTTTGTTAGACCCCTGAAGCGAAATGATTAAATAATCTCGCAGCGCATTTCCCGACGTTCGCGATGCTGAGAATTGCTGCATTAAAGTAGGTGCAAAGACGTAAGCAAGCGATTCTATTAAATTGTGCTCTAAAGCTACCTGAGCATCGGTTGCGAGCATCCGGTGATAAGCGTCAAACTGCCCACCAAGCCTTTTTTCTAGCAACGTTTGAGCAACATCAAGACACGGAAGAAATAGGTCTTCAAATGGAATGGGGCGTTCTGCCTTTAACGCTCGATGAGGAACCTTGAGGGGTTGAACTGGGCTTCGTTGTGCTGACTCAATGACTTGCTTTAGGGTCTGTGTCCAAAGAGGCAGCGCCGACGCTGTGGGGACAGGTTCGCCTAGCAGGAGGCGAGCAGTTTTGATATCTAGTTCATCCCACAGGAGTCGCCGTTCAAATTTCTCCCAATCACCCTTGGCAACAACTTGACACCAAAACTCCAATCGTCTCTCAATTTCGGACGATACTTCAGGGTCAGACTGGGACGGAGTTCCATTGCTGACTAAGAATGATAAGCGCTCTGAAAGGGGACAGGCTTTCGTGGCGATCGCGGTTAAATAATCAGTTAATAAAGACGCATTGGATAAGCTGAAGTCATTACACATAAACAGAGCACAACTGTGAGAGGTTGTTTGAGAAGTTGATGTTCCATGCGCCTAACGCACAAAAAATCAACCTTAGTCAGTCCACAATTTAGTGTTAACTCAGCACTAAGTTCACTGACTAAAGGGCAGATCCCTTTAACGAAACCAAGTATTAAAATAAATTGCGAATTTCTAGAAAATACTATTTCACAGATTAGAGTAATCCAAAGGCTTTGGCAATGGGATAAAGCAAATATTTTCAATACAAAGTTCAGGCTAAAGTCGCTCCCTTAATGTAATTTAAATTACCTTTACAAATCAAAATGTTGTTGCATGCAAAGTAAAGCACGTTCTTAGTGATTTGTATTAAACATCTTAATAGTGCGTTGAATAAACGTTAAAGAAGTTTGATCGAAGTAAGTTTGTACTAAAGTGACATAGTTATACTCACCATGTTTACTAATTGCAATCTTTATACTATTGTCTTATTGCATGTTCCTAATAATATCGATCGTCAAGTCAATTCTTAGTTAGCAACTTTCTAAAGGAGAATCAAAGTTTATGTCTATTACAGCAGTTGAAGAATTTTTGACCCATGTAGGACAAGATCCCGCACTCCAGACCGAGCTAACCCAAGCGCTCGACGCAGACAACGATCGCGAAGCTGTAACTGCATTAGCACAGTCAAAGGGCTACAGCTTTAGCCCCGACGAACTGTGGGCAGAAGTTCAAAAACGCCAAGCCGACTTCAAGTCAGATCCGCCAACCGAAGATCTAGAGCTGAGCGATGAAGAATTGGAATCTGTTGCAGGTGGTGAGTTGCTGGTGATCGCTGTTTTAAGCGCCGCAGGAGCTCTCGCCAGTGCGGGCTTTGCCATTAGTCGTAGTATCGGCGACAAGATTAAGTGGTAATCGCAAAACGCACACCACAACGTTGACTTCCGTATTCTTCGCTAATTTCTCAAAGAAGGAGTCTAAGGACTATGGCTACTGCATCAGTTCAGGAATTTTTAGATCAGGTTGGGCAAGATCCGGCGCTTCAGGGTGAGCTGATGAAAGCTCTTGATGCCGATAACGATCGCGAATCGGTTACAGCACTGGCTCAGACGAAGGGATATGAGTTTTCATCTGATGAGCTATGGGCAGAAGTTCAGAATCGGCAAGCTGCGTTGCAGGCATCTGGCGAACTTTCAGAAGAAGATCTGGAGGCGGTAGCTGGAGGAGTAACTCTAACATTTATACATGGCGTTGCCAGCGTTGGCGGTGGATTGACTATTCCTCGAACTCAGTGGTGATGTCTCTAGGTTCAAGGTGGCAGGTGGTGAGTTCCTGATACTTGCTGTTTTAAGCGCCGCAGCAGGTATTGGCAGCGCAGGTCTTGCCATTAGTCGTAGTATCGGCGACAAGATTAAATGGTAATCGCAAAACGCACACCACAACGTTGACTTCCGTATTCTTCGCTAATTTCTCAAAGAAGGAGTCTAAGGACTATGGCTACTGCATCAGTTCAGGAATTTTTAGATCAGGTTGGGCAAGATCCGGCGCTTCAGGGTGAGCTGATGAAAGCTCTTGATGCCGATAACGATCGCGAATCGGTTACAGCACTGGCTCAGACGAAGGGATATGAGTTTTCATCTGATGAACTATGGGCAGAAGTTCAGAATCGGCAAGCTGCGTTGCAGGCATCTGGCGAACTTTCAGAAGAAGAGCTGGAGGCGGTAGCTGGAGGAATTACTCCAACATTTGCTGTGCTAGCTACAGTTTTAGCTAGCGTTGCCAGCGTTGGCGCTGGATTGGCTGTTCCTCAAATTAAGTGGTGATGTTCTAGGTTTAAGTGTGATTCAACATCAGATCTCCAGACTCTCGAAAGATCTGGGGAGCTGATGTTTTACATTCCAGCACTCCCAGGAAGGTCGGCATCGCCCACCTGTACTAATTGTTCTTGTTCTAAACGTCTTTAAACTGAAAATCCTCTCGTAGTTCAAGCCAAGTCAATACCCTCCCAATGAAACAGGTCATTTCTTTTACTAAAGGTTCACAGGTGCGAGCGCTCACAGCCAGTGATCTCTGTAGCTTTAGTATTCAGCCGTTTGTTCAAGACATCTTAAATCGATTTGTTGAATCTGATGATTTAGAGACTGCGATCGTCCGGGCTGCGGAGAATCATCAACCTGTAGTCGAGAACTTATTTGAGATTGACCCGAATAACGTTGTCGAAAGTTTTACGCTAAAGGAACCCTACCTGTTTCCGGAAACCAATCCTGTGATTGGATTCTCTTTCACTAACACTCGCTTCAGCGCCTTTATGCCTGCAAATGGGGCAGCCATGGTGCGCGATCAGGCGGTTTTACCAGAGTTCCATGAGCTGCTCTACCGCTGCGGTCAAGCCAAGTTTTCTTACGACGAGATTTGTGAGCAGGTGAGTAAACCATCTGTAAACCTGCTGGATAAACTCATAAAAGCTCGGGTATTAGTAGAGCAACCTCCCTCTACTAGAACCATTCCCAAAGACCTATCCGGTGTCTTTCGCCTGCAACACGCCGCTCTCTTGTACCGAACGAATACGACAGGTATTCTGGTCGATCCTCAGCTACATTCCAACTACGGCATATCGGATCTAAAACGAGATTTTACCCGTGCCATGTTTGAGGGGAGTGTCGATGCTATTTTGATCTCCCACAGCCACTATGATCACTGGCACTTTCCCACATTGATGCAGTTCTCTCCAGACATCCCAATTGTGGTGCCAAAAGTGCCTCGTGGCTCAATTACTTGCGAGGATATGCAATCTCGACTTGAAGGGCTAGGCTTCCAAAATGTGATTGCAGTAGATTGGTATGCCGAACCGATTGTCATTGGTGACATTGAAATCTATGTGTTGCCCTTTTACGGAGAGCAACCTGTGGTTCCAGAGTATAACGAAACCAAACATCCTGACCTACGCAATTGGGGCAACACTTATTTGTTGCGGACACCTGATTACTCCTCCTGGTTTTTGGTTGATGCAGGTACCGATCCAATGGGTTCTATGGTAGAAGTTGCCGAGCATGTGGCGCGAAAGTTTGGTGATGTTGATCAGGTGCTGAGTAATTTTCAGCCCTTGTCGTATAACTCGATTGGCACCGATTTATCTGGCTGGGGTGCAGATATTATTGGCAACCTGCTCAGTAATCCCCCTATTTTCTCTGTTACGAACAAAACCGAAGGGTTTCACTTGGCGACCTTGGGGCCTAAAGGGGTTGCAGAACTCTGTGCCATTGTGAACGCAGAGGCGTGCTTGCCCTATGCTCACAGTTGGGCAGAAGTGGGACACCACACCATGCACGACGAGGCATTAGTGCAGCAGGTGCAGGCTGAGTTAGACGCTCTGGGGTGCTCAACAAAGGTAATTTCCTGGCGCATTGGGGATGCTTATGTCAGTTGTAGCGGGACGGCAACCTGCTGCAATGCAGTGTACTAAACCTTGTTCTATAAAAATACTAAACCTTGTTCTATAAAAAACTATTGAGTTGCTTAGATCATGATTTCTAACCAGGAGCATTCGTTAACTGAATATCTCAATTTAGTGAAACCTTTTGTCTCTTCTGATCTCATTGATCCAATGAGTTGGACGGAGATTGAGGCGATCGCTCAACAAATGCCTAGTCAGATCACTAGCTTCTTTGGTTTTGAATGCCGTTTGGGAGTTGCAGCAGCAAAGGCAGACTTGCTGCTCTGCATTGCGACCGGTGAGATTGGGCAAAAAGTTCTGGATGGCAGCAAACACGCTGATTTATTTCCAAAGAACTGGTTCAAGCAGCCTGTTTGGTCTCATCTGCGAGACTTTGCCGCTTGTTGGCAAGACAAGACCTCTCCCCTCCATGAGAAGGTTAGCAATATCTGGTTAGAGTTCGATGTCGCAGAAACCGATGACCAAGCGCTGATCCCAAGTTGCTTCTTTGGCTCGTCGTTCATTTTTGCTGATCCGAGTTCCACCACCCATCACCAGAGTTGGATCACTCAAACCGCAATCTCGATGTTGCGAGGGCAGCCTCTTTTGCCTCTAGTTGAACAACACTTGTTTCGCTGCATTAATGCTCTGCCCACAGGAGCCTACGTCTTCCAAATTGGTTTAATGCTGTCTCGGCGATCGGAGATGGTCAGGATTTGTCTGCGGGGCATTGCCGGGAGCCATCTGAGCGACTATTTACAGCAGGTTCGATGGTCTGGGTCAACGGCAGCACTGCAAGCTCAGGTGATGGAGATTGCAACTTATGTGGATCGAATTGACCTGGATCTAGATATTGGTGAGACAGGGGTTGCTTCTAGAATTGGGCTGGAATGCTACCTATTCCAACAGCCCAAGTTCCAACCGAAGTGGCAGGCGTTCCTTGATTATCTGGTCAATGCTGAACTATGCCTGCCGCAAAAACGAGAGGCACTGCTGTCTTATCCAGGTCATGTCCGAGAAAAAAACCATCGAACACAGTGGCCAACTCACCTGCTAAACCTCTCTAAATTTTTGGGAAATAACCACGAAAGCGTGTTCATGAGGGGTTTACACCACATCAAACTGGTTTATCAAGACGAAAGGGTGCAGGAGGCAAAAGCGTATTGCTGGGTAACTCACCAAATGGTCAGTCGGCAATCTGTGCCGAGCCTACGGGACTCTCAACGCCTCAGCATTCAAATTGAAAACTTTCTGACGCCGGAAGAGCATTGCCAACTGCTAGATTTTGTCAGTCGCAGTGAATCTGATTTTCTGCCTAGCAAGACGTTTAACGACACAGACGAAGGCAGCTATGATATCTTTCATCGCAATTCTCTCATTTACGAACCCGCGTTACCTGCGTTATCAGAAGGGATTACGCAGCGAATCCGCAAGACATTTTTGAACATTATGGCTCAGTTAGAGTTTCCCCAGTTCGATTTGTCCTACATTGAAGCCCAGTTGACTGCTCATAATAACGATCACTACTATAAACTCCACAACGACAGCAGTACACCAAAACTAGCTGGTCGTCAAATTACATTTGTCTACTACTTCTATTGCGAACCTAAACCGTTTAGCGGAGGAGAACTACGAATTTTTAGCAGCACTGCCGAAAATACCACACTAGGATATGGAGCGTCGAAACTCATCGAACCCTTAAACAACAGCATTGTGTTTTTTCCTAGCCGATACCTCCACGAAGTGCTTCCTATCCACTGTCCTTCCAAAGCTTTTACAGATAGCCGATTTACTGTTAACGGCTGGTTATGGCAGGCAGATCCACTTCACGTAAACGTCGCATTGGAACGGGAAAATATAAGATCGGACTGCACAAATTCCACAAGCTATTGAGAGCAGCAATGAGTACATTCTATAGTTATTGATTGAGTTGTATGAGAAATATTTCTATCTGCGGTCGCCAGGTTCAACAATCGAAGCCTCCTCCTAGTCTTGTTCAGACGGTAAGCATAGAGGGAGTTGAGGTGCGTTGTGGGCTGATCTACACCGAGGACGTTGAGTTTGATCCCAATGCTGTAGAAAATGAAGTCAAAGTCTTAGTCAAAAAGCGCGCTTTTTCATGTAATTATCGAGATAAAAGCTTTATCTTTAAAGCAGCTATTAATGCTCCTAACGATCGCTTCTATACTGTCGGGTCAGACTTTGTGGCAGAAGTTGTTCAAAAGGGTTCATTGGTTAGTGATTTACAGATTGGCGATCGCGTGATTGCCAATAATAGCTATCCAGATCCTGCTGCCCCTGATCTACGACCGGGTATTCCTACCAATCACGCATCAAAAGAGTACCAGACTTTTCACCACAAACAGCTCCTTAAGATTCCTGCCGAAATCTCAGATGCAACAGCAGCGTCTTTCAGTATTGGCGGGCAAACTGTTTACAGTATGCTGCGTAAGCTGGACATTCAACCGGGAGCCAATGTGCTAGTAACGGCTGCCAAGTCGAACACTTCCCTCTTCGTCATCAATGCATTGAAGCAATATGGGGTTAATCTGTATGCAACCTCCACCTCGCTCCAGTTTGAGCAAGAACTTCAACAACTGGGGGTCAAGCAATTAATTCAGGTAGACCCCACCCACTCCAGTTGGCTATCCAATCCGGTAATGGCAGAAGTGTATCGGCAGACAGGAGGATTTGATTACATTGTGGATCCATTTTTCGACTTACACATTGGCAAGGTTGTTCCTCTATTTCCACCCATGCGAGGTGGAAAGTATGTCACCTGCGGACTTTACGATCAATACTCCAGCCTGATAGGGCAAGAGTTTCAGTATCATGGTCTGAGCCTAGGACAAATTTTCAGCTTTATGATGCTCAATAACATTCAGATAATCGGTAACTGCCTAGGAACAACTCAAGATTTGAGCCAAGCCATTCATGACTGTGCCGCTGGTCGGCTTAAGGTCATAGTCGATGCAGTCTTTTCAGGCTCACAGGTTAGCGACTTTTTTGATAGAACCTACAATGCCAAAGACCGCTTTGGCAAAGTTGTCTACCAATTTTCACACGAATGACTGGGGCAGCCCTTGTTTTTATAGTTGCTCAGCCCTCGGATCGTGAATTAAATTAAATCCAATGATTTTTTGTGAAAGGCCGGAGAACTGCCCTTTCACAAAGAACGATTAGAAGCTAATTTGTCTACGATCCTTGGGGAGGGTAGACGTGCATCTGCGACCAAGGATCTTCGACATAGTAGGAATCGCCCTCCTGCTTTTGTAGAAAATGAGGACCAATGGGAACCTTGCCATAGCCCCCTGGAATATCAAGTACGTAGGTGGGCTGACAGATCCCTGAAACTCGACCCCGCAGCGCCCGCATCAATGCCTGTCCTTCCTGAATCGTGATTCGGAAGTGACTCGTACCTTTTGCCATGTCTCCATGGTGCAGGTAGTACGGCTTAATACGGTTTTTAACCATTGTTCTAAATAGTTGGGTCAGCGTCTCTGGGTTATCATTGATGCCCTTCAATACAACCGTTTGGCTCAACATCGGGATTCCGGTGTCAATCAGTGTGGCGCAAGCCGTACGGGCTGCATCGCTGAACTCCTGAGGATGGTTCGTGTGGAGCACCACATAAACAGGTTTACTGACCTTTAAAATTTGGGCGACTTCGGCATCAATACGGCTGGGATCAACAACGGGAATGCGGGTGTGAATCCGAATGACATCAACATGCTCAATCTGATCTAAAGCTTGAATAATGTGATGCAGCTTTGCCTTAGATAGAATAAGTGGGTCTCCCCCCGTTAGGATGACCTCCCATATGTCAGGATGCGTACGAATATAGGTGAGGGCAGCGTCTAACTCGGCGGGCGACAACCCTTCACCATTGTCGCCGACAACTTCCCGTCGAAAGCAGAAACGACAATATACTGGGCAAACGTGAACTGGCTTTAATAAGACTCGGTCAGGGTAACGGTGGGTAATTCCCTTGACCGGAGTATGGGGAATATCGCCAATGGGGTCAGCGAGTTCTTCAGGTCGAGTTTCAAGTTCTCTAGGATCGGGAATGAACTGTCGAGCGATCGCATCATTGGCATCTGCCGGATCAATTAGTGCCATCATGTCCGGTGTCACGGCTATTGAGAAATGCTCATTCACGGCATCAATTGCAGCTACATCAGAAGGCGAAATCAAGTTTGCTTCAAGTAAATCTTGACTACTACGAGTAGTGCGCTGTCGGTTTACACGAGGCGTTGCAGGAGTGTCCATAAAATTTTGATAGTTGCTCGAAGATTAGGTTAGTTGCTTTAAAGAACAGGCTTCAACCAGTTAACTTATAGTTTCAAGTCATACTAGTAGTCCGTCAATCATAAGTTGAGGGATAGGTTTTTCTGGAAAGCTGCTTCTAGTCAGAAGTTATAGGTTCCCGCTACCCCTCAAAACAGACTTGACAGACTACTAGCTGCCCTAAATGACTCTTGATATCGGTAGTAAAGATTGCCATAGCTGTTACTTAAATCATTCACGAGTGTTTCTTAAAAGTGTATTATGACAGATTGTTTAGAGAGGATCAGAGTTGAAGCGATTGAAAATCATTCTCTTTTTGAAGTGATGGTAGATTGATACCTACAGAAGATTAAAAATTTGTGTGTAAGTAACAAAAAATTATAATCGAGTCTTTAACTTTATGCTAAAATTTTGAAGAAAAATCACGAGTGTTTAAAGGTAGTTGTACTGAGTAAATCCTCGTTTCTATTTTCGCGTGACCGCCCAGTCTTACATGTAATTCTGTAGTTTACAAAATGTAACCATATTCTTTACGATCTCGCAGCATTGGAAAGAATATCGCTGCTATACCTGACTCCAGGTGCGACTGTATAGCTTAATAACTTTATTTGCCAATCCAGAGGTCTAGTTCATGCCAAAAATCGTGTCTATTCACTCGTATCGGGGAGGAACTGGAAAATCAAATTCGACAGCAAATTTGGCTGCAACTATCGCTAAGTATGGGAAGCGAGTTGCTATTGTCGATACCGACATACAGTCCCCCGGTATTCATGTCTTGTTTGGCTTTAACGGAGACCAGATCAAAACATCTCTCAATGACTATCTCTGGGGACGTCGTCCTATTTCAGAAGTTTACTACGATGTCAGCAGTACTCTAGGTGAAGCTGCTAGTGCTGGTGGCAAGATTTATTTAATTCCATGTAGTACCCGTGCTGAAGATATTGCCCGGGTTCTGCGAGAAGGATATGACATTGAGCGTCTGAGCGAAGGTTTGCAAACATTAGTTACTGAGCTGAAACTCGATTACTTGTTAGTAGACACCCACCCTGGCTTAAATGAAGAAACCTTGTTGTCCATCACTATCTCTGATATTTTGGTGCTGATCCTACGTCCTGATATGCAGGACTACCAGGGAACGGCAGTGACAGTGGATGTGTCCCGCAAGCTTCAAGTTCCCAACTTGCTGATGCTGGTGAATAAAGTTCCCACGGCGTTTGACTTGGATGAACTGAAAGCCAAGATAGAGAAGATTTATGACGTTGAGGTTGTGGGAGTGTTGCCTCATTCTGATGAAATGATGGTTTTGGCAAGTAGTGGTCTGTTTACTGTAAAGTATCCCAATAGCCCGTTAACAAAAGTATTTGATGGAGTTGCTCGACGAATCATGCAGTAGTAACTTCTAATCCCCTCTATCAATCAGCATGGTAACAGTATGGTGTATGACGGGTTCGACTTGAAACGACTAATTTATCCACTGTTTCCGGAAACTTTTTGGCAGGAATATTGGGAGAAACGTCCGCTGCTGGTTCAAAACCGACAAACTCAATATTATGGCGATTTATTTTCGCTGGCTCAGGTGGATCATGTCCTCTTACAAGCCCGACCTCAACCGCCAGAAATTCGCATCGTCTGTAATCAAAAAGATCTGCTACCAGACACCTATATCAACAGCGATCGCAGTTTGAACTTGAACCAGATTTATAAAGCTTACGACGAAGGGCACACGCTAATTCTGAATGGAATTCAGAAATTTCAGCCAACTCTGGCAGCATTTTGCCAGGATCTACAGCAGTTCCTTAATCACTCTGTGATTGCTAACTTATATTTGTCGCCTCAGAACTCTAGAGGATTGATGGCGCATTATGACACTCATGATGTGTTTGTGCTGCAAATTGAAGGCTCTAAACAATGGCAGATTTATGACCCAATTCAACCTCTACCCTTGTTGGGCAGCTTTCAGCCTGTTATCCCTGATGCTCACCTGGGCGAGCCGCTCCAATCGGTGACCCTTCAACCGGGAGATCTGTTATACATTCCGAGGGGATTTATCCATGAAGCTAAAACCACAGAGGCGTTCTCGTTACACCTGACGATTGGTATTTATCCGAGTCAATGGATTGATCTGATTCACCAATCACTGGTGGCGGTCAGTTTGCGAGATGTTCGCTTCCGACAGGCATTACCAGTCAAATTCTTAGACCAGAAGGATGCTGCCCTTCAGCTTCAACAAACCTTTCATGACCTGATTGCAGCGCTCCTGAATAATGCCAACGTAGAGGATGGGTTAGCAGGACTAGAGGAACACCTGATTCATCAAATGCCCTCTGTTCCTGATGGGCACTTTACACAAATTATTGATACGTTAAATACCATTCAACTAGACACGGTTATGACTTGCCGAACCAATATGCGCTGTCGCGCTGTGGATCGATTTACGTCAGCCGCTATCCAATTTTCAGGTAACACTATCAGCGGCGCGAGGCGAATTTATCCTGCCCTTTGTTTTATTGCTGAAACCAAAACTTTTACAGTTCAAGAGTTGCCGGGTACTTTGAGTGAGGATGACAAAATTAAGCTGGTGCAGCGATTAGTCCGAGGCGGATTATTGCGAGTCAAACGATCGCCAACCTCTGATTCTCTGAAGATTCACGAATTCCCATCTGACAGGGTTGCTGACATGGCTCAGGTCAAGGGAGAAGGATGACGATGAGTATCTTAGAGCTGCGAACCCAAGTATTACAGGCGCATGGTGCAGGCAGTGCAGAGGTCGAAGAACTGCTCGCCTACAACCAGAACGTGTTTGATCATCACAGTGAGGCGATCGCGCAGCTATCTTTCCCGCTCGTCAATGAACCCCATATAGCCGCTTGGCAGGACTATGTAGAAACGGCACAGTACCAGGGAGCCAGAACTGCATTAATTTCCTCCCTGGTTCAGTTTCAGTTTCCGATTCAATCAGGGATTAGCACAACAGCAGACTATCAGTTAGCGACTCGTAAGGGACAGCGATCGACTCGTCCGCAGCCAGGATTAGAACTACAGCAACCAGAGCAGATGCAGGTTTCGATTCATTCCACCCTCGCTGGCGCAATTCCAGTGATTACAGTAGGCTGTCGAGCCGATTTTGTGTCCTTAATCCAGGCTTTCACAAAACGCAATGAGCCAGTAGAAATTCCAGATTCGATGGGAGCTTGCATTATTGGCGGGTATAACAATTGGGATCGGGTGAACCGCTATCGTCAGCAGTGGGCAGCAGAGAACCCCGGTCACTGTTCTGAACAAGACTGGTTAGTAGAATTCACCCGTTTAGTTCCACGTAAGGAGCTTTACCAGGATCGATTTGTAATCTTGAGTCGTGGTTTCTACAGCAACGTTGCCCCAGCGAGTTTGGGTTTAACAGAATTTGAGTGGCTACAGCTTTCTCTAACCATTCGCCTAGAACATGAATGCATCCACTACTTCACCCGACGATGCTTTAACTCGATGCGAAATAACGTGTTAGATGAGTTGATTGCAGATTATTGTGGCATCGTTGCAGCGATTGGACAATATCGGGCAGATTGGTTTTTGCACTTCATTGGCTTGGAGGCATTTCCAACTTACCGTGAAGGAGGTCGCCTCCAAGCCTATCGAGGAAATCCGCTGCTCTCAAATTCAGCCTTTCAGGTCTTACGATCAGTCATCAAATCCGCCGCAGAAAACCTTGAGCAGTTTGACTGCACCTATTTCTCAAGCCATCGAACCCCACTCGATCAGGTTGCTACACTCATTGCATTGACTACATTAACCCTTGAGCAGCTAGCGTCTGTTTCCAGTGCCTCAATTCTGGCAATGTCTATCAATTTCCAAAAAGAACGCTTTGGCTCAGTCTTTGTCTAACGCATTCCATTTGTTTTGTTATCAAGCTAAATGATTTGAACGATGCTAAATCTAACAGAAAAATTAGGAACCTGAGGATATGGCAGAGGTATTGCTGGAAGAACTAACCGACCGTGATATTGAATGGCTTGTGTCGGCAGGTCACCAAAAAGAGTTAACGCCAAACACGGTACTGATTCAGCAAAATACTCCTGTTGATGCGTTTTACATTATCTTCAATGGCAATCTCACTGTCGCTGTTGCTGACGACAAAGAGAGCGCATTAGGGCGTGCCTTCTCAGCCATTTCAGGCGATTCAAATCTAGAGCAGGAGTTGCTCTCGCTAGGTGACGGAGATATCGTGGGAGAATTGGCGGTATTACGTAACACCGATTCCCCACTGACGGTTCGAGTCACGACAGCTTCAACGGTCCTGCTCGTGCCGCGAGAACGGCTTCAGGTTCATTTAAAAGAAGATTCTGACTTCGCTGCTCGCTTTTACCGGGCGATCGCCATTCTTCTACTCAACCGATATGAGTTCCTCCTCGATAAATTTATTCACCGCAGAGGCATTCAGTTGGCTCCCTTACAAGATGGTCCAGTCATCTTTGGCGAACTCTACGACAGCGACGTGAATTGGATGATTGAGCATGGTACCATTCAGCAGGTTGCCCCAGGCACCTCACTCATCCAGGCTAATCGTCCGGCAGATACTCTGTATATTGTCCTCCAAGGGTTACTGTCTACCTCTATCATTGAAGAGCGATCGGCGACGCTCACTAAAGTTTTTGCCCGACTTGCCACGGCAGGTCAGTCTGAAGCTCCGCTCGGTCGAGAGATTGCTCGATCCTCTCGAGGTGAGATGGTGGGTGAAACCACGCTGATCGATTCTCGGCTTTCTAAGTTTGCGGTAAGCGCGATCGAAAGCTCGGTTTTGTTGGCTATCCCACGCCGAGATCTGTTCATCAAATTGCAGCAAGACCCCGCTATGAGTGCTCGCTTCTATCGAGTTTTAACAGTTTTGCTCTCAGAACGATTAACGAGTCTAATTAATCGCCTAGGATATGGTAAACGCTCTTATCAATCTGGGCAATCGCTTGCTTCTGGCGTTACCTATGAAGACGAACTAGATCTAGATTTGGTGGATAATCTTACTATCGGTGGTGCCCGCTTTGATTGGATGCTCAAACGTTTGAAGGTTGGAAACGCATGACGAATGATCTGAAGGAAAAAGAAAAAAAAAACTCTTTCGTAAAGAGTCTATTGAACGTGTCTCATCTCCAGAGCAGCTCGACCAGCTAGTCGAAGTTGTTGACCCAAAAGCTTGGGTTCCCCTCATAGCAATCGGGGTCTTAATCATAACGGCAGTTCTCTGGGGGATCTTTGGACGGTTACCGCTCAATGTCGCTGGACAGGGAGTGCTAGTGAGTCCTCGGCGAGTGGTGCAGGTACAGGTTCCTGGGGGAGGACGGATTCTCTCACTCAGTGTTCAACCTGGCGACACCGTTCAAAAAGGGCAGACTATTGGAACCATTGACCAGTCCTCAGCAGAGCAGCAGCTACGGCAGGCACAAGAGCAGCTCATCCGGTTACAGTCGCAAACTCAGGAAAATACAACCTTAGATGCACGGCAGGTTACCCTCCAGCGAGCCGTGATCCAGCAGCAGCGAGAGGCGTTACTGGCTAACTTGCAGGCGACTGAAGAGCTGGTTCCCATCCTGCGTGATCGCGGCGTGCGGGCAATTCAGGAAAACCGCCGGAGCCTGGATGTACGGTTGAATCAGGCGGATGAATTACTGCCAACTTTACGCGAGCGGGTAGAAGGTCGTCGGAGCTTATTAGAACAACAGGTGATTACGGGGGACGTGTTGCTGCAAGCCCAGCAAGAATATTTCAATAGCCTGTCGCAGGTTGCTGAACTAGAAGCACAACGCCGCCAACTCGACGTCCAGGAAACAGATGCCCAACGTCAATATCTGCAAAATCTGAACACTGTCAAAGAAATTCAGGCGCAACTCCGTGATCTTGCCACCCAGGAAGCCCGACTAAGTCAGCAAAAGCTAGAAACAGGCTTTACTCGCAATAATCAGATTGAACAGGTGCGTGAACGCATTGCTCAGCTTGAGCTACAGTTGAAGACCCAGGGAAGCATTACCAGTCCTTACACCGGACGACTGTTGGGGCTATCAATTGTAGCGGGGCAGATCATCGAACCGGGCAGACAACTAGCATCTCTAGAGGTTGAAGACACAAACACCCAGTTGTTAAGCGTTTCCTACTTCCCCGATCGAGACGGGAAACGAATCGACGCTGGAATGCCTGCTCAGGTCACTCCCAGCATCGTCAAACGAGAGCGTTATGGTGGTATTGTGGGCAAGGTTGTATCTGTGTCGCCCTTTCCTGTCACGACTCAAGACATCACAGCAGTGGTTGGAAATACTGAGCTGGCCAATAACCTGAGTCGCAACAGTGCTCCTGTCCAGGTTACGATTCAGCTTCAGCCCAACGAAAAAAATGCTAGCGGCTATGACTGGACTTCATCAGATGGACCCCTTCAAAAAGTTTCATCGGGCACTACTACAATAGTGCAGGTTCGAGTTGGAGAGATCGCTCCCATTGCTTATATTATTCCCCTGTTCCGCTCCTGGACAGGAGTTTACTAATTCTCTCTACTGACCGTTCAATGTTCATTGCTCTGTTTTTTTTGTACAGTCCTTATGGCTATTGGCTTTATTGGCAATTTTGTCTCTCAGCTTCGGCTAGACCCCAGCCGCACTCCAACGCTGATCCAAATGGAAAATGTGGAATGTGGCGCAGCGGCACTAGGCATTATCCTGGGCTACTACGGTCGCATTGTGCCGTTGCCAGAACTACGGCGCGAATGCGGTGTCTCCAGAGATGGCAGCAAAGCATCGAACGTCCTAAAAGCAGCCCGGCTATATGGGTTAGAGGCAAAGGGGTTTCGCAAAGGGGTAGATAGCCTCAAAGAGGTTCGCCTACCTTGTATTGTGTTCTGGAACTTCAACCACTTTCTGGTGGTCGAGAAATTTGACACCGATAAGGTTTATCTGAACGATCCGGCTTCGGGGCGGCGAAAGGTTTCCAAAGAGGAATTCAACGAGTCTTACACAGGAGTCGTTCTGGTTGTAGAGCCGAGCCTTGATTTTCAGCGGGGAGGCAAGAAAAAAGGGATTCTGCCTGCCTTAATTGCTCGACTGCGATACTCTCGGCAGGCAATTCTCTTTTGTTTTGTAGCGGGGCTACTGCTGACGTTACCCCGACTGGCGGTGCCTGCCTTCACCCAAGTCTTCGTAGATGAGGTGTTGGTTCAAAACCGGAATGAGTGGCTACGACCACTGTTGATTGGCATGTTATTTACTGCCCTGCTGCAGGGACTTCTGGCTCGGTTACGGCAGACGTACCTGCGACGGCTAATGATCAAAATGTCGGTTGCCATGTCGGGGCAGTTTATCTGGCATACTCTGCGGCTACCCATTGGGTTCTACGCTCAACGCTATGCTGGAGAGATCAGTAACCGGACGCAACTCAACGATCGCGTTGCTAGCGTTATCTCAGGGCAGTTAGCAACGACAGTCATCGACACGGTCATGATCGTGTTTTATGCCGCCATTATGTTTGCCTATGACTGGGTGTTGACGGTAATTGCGATCGCCTTTGCAACGCTCAATCTGGTTGCCCTCAAGCTATTGTCCGATAGTCGGACTGATGCAAACAGTAAGCTGGCGCAGGAGAGTGGAAAAAGCATTGGGGTAGCAATCAGTGGGCTGCTTTCGATTGAAAGCGTTAAAGCATCGGGATTAGAGGCTGATCTATTCTCCAAGTTTGCTGGATACTACGCCAAGCTGAACAACGCTCAACGAGAAGCTGGGTTGCCTAATCAGATGCTGGCAACCCTCCCTGGTTTTTTGGAAGCGATCGCCGTTGCAGTGATTCTGCTAGTGGGCGGTCTACGAGTCATCAATGGCACCCTCAGTATCGGCATGTTAGTCGCTTATCAGAGTTTAACACTCAGTTTTTTAGGTCCCGTCTCCACCCTGCTTAGCTTTGGCAGTACTCTGCAAGATCTGGAAGCAGACCTTAACCGTCTAGATGACGTGCTAGAAAACCCTCTTGATCCAGAAGCCGAGCGCGTGATCACGACAGGCAATGGTCAACTGCTTGCCCCAGCCCGAGACTCGTTTCAACTGCAAGGCTATGTTGAGATCCGTAATCTTTCCTTTAGCTACAGTCGTCTTGATCCACCGCTGATTGACAGTTTGAGCCTGACCATTAAATCAGGACAACGGGTTGCCTTAGTAGGCGGTAGTGGATCGGGCAAATCGACCGTTGCTAAGCTAGTTACAGGTTTATATGTTCCTTGGTCAGGGTCGATCCTGTTTGATGGCATTCCCCGTGAAGAAATTCCCCGCTCTGTCCTTTCAAATTCCCTGGCGATGGTCGAACAGGAGATCTTCTTATTTGCTGGAAGTGTGCGTGATAACTTGACGCTGTGGGATCCTACTGTCCCCTTAGACGATGTGATACAAGCCTGCAAAGATGCAGCTATTCATGATCTCATTGCCTTAATGCCAGGAGGATACGATGCACAACTGGCAGAATCAGGGGCAAATGTCAGCGGCGGTCAGCGTCAGCGATTGGAAATTGCTCGGGCACTTGTGCGCAATCCTGCTGTATTGGTGTTAGACGAAGCTACCAGCGCTCTAGATGCCGAAACAGAACTGATTATTGATCGCAATTTACGGCGGCGTGGTTGCTCTTGTATCGTGGTTGCCCATCGACTCAGCACCATTCGGGACTGTGATGAGATCATTGTGCTGGATAGGGGCAAGGTTGTCCAGCGTGGCACCCATGATGAACTGCGCCTGCAAGATGGACATTATCGTCAGTTGGTTGGCGCTGGAGAATCCGAAGACGTTACGAACGGTGCAGGAGGGTAGTTCTATGCTAAATACAAAGTCAATAGATTCAACCTTTAGCCTGAAGGGTAACCAGCCTCTACTCTTGCAAGATAATCAGTCCGTCTGGTATGTCTGCTCTGGCTCTCTGGCATTATTTGCAACTCGTGTTAATGGTGCAGGGGAAGCGACGGGTCGCCGCCGATACTTGTTTACAGTTCGCTCAGGCGAGTGGCTGGTCGGCATGGGGCTATTTTCTGAAACAGCGAGCGAACCTTATGGAATCATTGCCGTTGCCTATGAGGAATTAGAGTTAGAACCCATGCCGATCGCCGATTTCATGGCAGCGATTGTGGCTGACAATGGCAACGCTGTTACGGGGCTAGAGATCTGGATTCAACACCTGAGCGACTGGCTCTCCCAACAGCGGTTAGCTCTTTCAATTGAGGCTCGCGATCCTGTTTTGGTGAAGCAATCTCGATATCTATCGTTGTTGAATAAACAAACTCTGTATCCTCAGCGCGATCGAGTGAGCTGGGTTAATGTACAGCAGGGTATGACTCAATGGCTGGGGCTAGAGAGCCTGAAAATTGGTTCAACTAGCCCAATTTTTCCTGTCACAACAGACCTGTGGTTGCAGGCAGAAGGCGCGACAGAGCTTGAGATTGTGCCGCTGAATGAAGTACAGGATGGCGCTGGTCTCTCTGAAGGGGTAAGACTCCTTCATTTTCATCTATTTTATTACTTGAACCTGCTGGAAAATCAAACCACAGATGTTGAGTTCCATCGTTTTCAGGAACGACAGGAGCTGACCCAGCGGGCAGCCACCGGAGCCATGAGTGAACTGTCTGCGGTGCTGTCTCCTCAAGCCGTTAGTTTCTTTCCAGGAGCAGCCCCGCTGCTCGTTGCGGCTGGGGCTGTGGGACGAGTATTAGGAATAGAGATACGCCTACCTGCCGATTCTGAAAACTTTCAGCGAGTTCAGGATCCGCTAGAGGCGATCGCCCGCGCCTCTAAATTTCGCATTCGTCGGGTGCTGCTAACAGGAGACTGGTGGAACCGAGAGCAGGGTCCACTGCTATCCTATACCGAAGACCGACAACCCTGTGCTCTCTTGCAGGGGAGCGGTAAGCGATATTTCCTGTTCGACCCTGTTGCCCTCACTCGAACACCGATAGACGAATCGGTGGCAGACAGCCTTGGCGTAGAAGCGTATATGTTCTACCGCCCACTCCCCGAACGCATCAATAAGGCTTATGAAATTCTTCAGTTTGCCATTCGGGGGCATTTTGTAGATATCATCTGGGTGATCGGCTTGGGAGTCGTCGGCTCACTGTTAGGTATGGTCGTGCCCCAAGCCACCTCGCTGCTGGTTAATAATGCAATTCCAGCAGGCGATCGCTCCATCCTCTACCAGATTGGGTTAGCGTTGATTGTCACTGCCTTCGCTCGGGCTGTTTTTGAATTTGCCCAAGGGATTATGTCCCTTCGCATTGAAACTGTGGCAGACGGCACGCTTCAACCTGCTGTATGGGATCGCCTGCTGCAACTACACCCCTCTTTCTTCCGCCAGTTTGCCACGGGCGATTTGCTAGTACGATTGCTGTCGGTGAGCCAAATCCGCAAGCAGTTGAGCGGAGCAACTCAGCAATCGCTGCTAAATGGTGTTTTCGCACTGCTCAACCTGGGGTTGATGTTCATTTATAGTGTCAAACTAGCGATCGTAGGGATAGGTGTAACTGCCATTACAACTGGAATCACGTTCATAACTAGTATGATGCTGGTACGGAAGGCACGTAAACAAGAAAAAATAGATGGCCAAATTAATAGTCTAAACGTGGAATTAATCAACGGCGTAGCTAAGCTGCGGGTGGCTGCCGCTGAAGAGAGAGCACTGGGCGCATGGGCAAAAATATTTGCTCAACGTACCCGTCAAATGGCAGGAATTCAGCGCTTAAATGACAGTATTTCTATACTGACTGAAGCCCTGCCTTTGCTCAGTTCTGTCTTAATGTTCTGGTTCGCCATTGTGTTTCTCCAGTCGGCTCAGGCGGATGGTAGACCCGGATTAACGATTGGTGCCTTCCTGGCATTTAGTTCAGCCTATGGCACATTTTTGGGCGGTGTTACCTCTCTCGGCAACACCATAACCGATATCCTAGAGATTGTGCCGCTATGGGAGCGAGCCGAGGTGATTGTGCGAGGCGAACCCGAAGCCGATTCTAGACAGACAGATCCAGGACGGCTAACTGGTCGCCTCCGCCTAGAGCATGTCACATTTCGCTATCGTGATGATGGTCCGCTGATTCTAGAAGATGTCAGCATTCATGCAGAACCAGGAGAGTTTATTGCCCTGGTTGGTCCCTCTGGCAGCGGTAAATCAACAGTTTTCCGAATGCTACTGGGATTTGAAACTCCCTTGAGCGGTACCATTTATTACGATGGGCAGGATTTGACTGGACTAGACATTCAGGCGGTGCGTCGACAGCTTGGAGTAGTACTCCAAAACGGTAGAATCGGTGCAGGCAGCATTTTCGACAACATTACAGGCGGGGCACTAGTGTCGCTGGATGAAGCTTGGGAAGCAGCTAATATGTCGGGGTTGACCGATGATATTAAGCAAATGCCGATGGGAATGCACACAATGGTTAGCGAAGGAGGAACCAATTTATCAGGTGGGCAACGGCAGCGGTTGCTAATTGCCAGAGCAATCGTCTTAAAACCAAACATTATTCTTCTAGATGAAGCAACCAGTGCCCTCGATAACCGAACTCAGACAATTGTTACTGATAGTTTGCACAACTTAAATGCAACACGGGTGGTAATTGCCCACCGACTCAGCACGATTCGTAATGCCGATCGCATCTATGTTATACAATCAGGAAGGGTTATGCAGGTAGGCACCTTTGCTGAATTAGTGCAGCAAGAGGGATTATTTGCCACTCTTGCGTCTCGACAGCTTGATTAGCGTAATCAGGATAGCCGATTCGACCTAATGGCTACTCAGGGTGCAGAGTTACGCTCTAAAACCACTATTCCTTCGTAGAACTCAATCGCTCAAGCGACCTTAAAACACTTGAGTAGTTGCTGGGTGAGCAGCTCATCAGGATTTTAGGCAACTGCTCCATTTCATGAGATTGGGGTGAAACCTAGAATTAATGAAGGTTTCGAGATTTTCAACTTGTTCTCAACCTCGGTGCCAGTCTCACACAGTTCCGCCATCCTGACGGGGTGCATCCCAGTCTTGCGAGTCTTACTTTGAGAACTCTCCATTGAGGTAGGCGCAGCGGTGCAACAACACTTGCGGGACATTATCTGAGTTCCACTGAGCACCTGAGAGTTTGATCCGTCCCCCAATCTGTTTCACCGTTGATTCAATTTCTCCTGAACCAATGGAAATTCCTTCGGCTTGAAAATAGTCGTAATTGACAATCCGCCCTCGGTGA
>Ga0209591_10000971_pt1 | contig 36866 bp, 29 predicted proteins | sample MAT01_FD_187207 | JGI IMG/M metagenome (GOLD analysis project Ga0209591, IMG submission 187207) | Freshwater microbial communities from Lake Fryxell liftoff mats and glacier meltwater in Antarctica - MAT-01 (SPAdes) (version 2) | ecosystem: Environmental > Aquatic > Freshwater > Ice > Liftoff... | reverse complement strand
GTGCTTTAAGCTGTTGTGGGGGCTGGCGTAAAGAAAATATTTGGGAAATGGATTTGGGGGTTGGTGGGCTGCGCCGGCGCGCGCACAAAGGCGCACCTGGTGCCTGGAACGGGGGACGGGGGCAGACGAGCGGCCCGTGCTACTGGGTTCGGAACATGGCCAGGCAGGCGGTTTGGCCGTGGACGAAGACTTGATCGCCGACTGGGCCGATTTCACCTGCTGCGAAGAAGCCGGCGAGCGCGAAGTGTTTCTCTGCGCCGGGGACCTTGCTTGCTCGGACAGGGAAACCCATTTTGGCGGCTTCTTCACCTGCGGGCATGATGTTGAAGGCTTTCATAACCTGCCTGGCATCGTGATGGGGGGAATCGAACATTTTGATGCCTCGACCGTTGCAGGTGAAGAGGAGTGCGCCGGCGGGTCGCTCGTGGAGTTGCTGCGCATCGAGGAGGAGGGCGAGGTCTTCGGTTGCGGTGGCCTGATCGCGGAGGTGGAACTGGACGGTCTGTCCGACCTTGAGAAGTTCCATGACGGCGATAGCGCTGTGTGCCTGGTCAACCCCGAAGACGTTGCGGATGAGGAAGTCGTCGCGCCCGAAACGGGTTTTGTATTCGTCGATGGCGCGGCCGAGAAAGAGGCCGCGTTGCAACTGTTCGCGCTGCTTGCCGCCGAGCGAGTCAAGGAGGTCTTTGAGTGCATCGATGGCGGGACGGCCGCCGAGGCCGGTGACGAGTTGACCCTTGACACCGGTTACGACGTACGTTGGTCCGACGGGGCGACAGCCTTGCGAGACGAGCGTATCAACCCGCACGTTGCCCGCGAGCGAGACACCGACGCCGCCGTTGCGCATGATGCGGTCGTTGAGGATGAGGACGTTGCCTTCGGGCCTGGGTGATGCGGAGGCCATGCCGCCGATGATGGGACCGAATGGGCGCGGGAGTGGCTGTGTTGCATCGCTGCTCAACTGGGCACGGCGGGCTGGCACGACCCCGATCTGGGTGAGTGCATCGGGAAGTGAGCGGGCGCGGGCCATGAGTGGCAGGAGGTTGTTGACGGGGACGCTGAAGGGATCGACAAAGAGGAAGGTCGCTCGGTGAGGTGCATCGTGCCTGCCGCCGCGAACGCCGCCAAGGCCAGCGATCTCTCGCATGGCCTGCAAGTCCATCTCGCCCTCGATGCCTTCACGAACACCCGGCAACTGATCGGTCGAGAATCCCTTGATGTGTACACCGGGGAGGGAAGCGGCGAATATGGAGATACCGGGTGTTCCTTCAAGCTCAACCTCGCCGCCGAGGGTGGCTTCGGCGGAGACGCCGATGAGGCAGGCGGGGTTGAGACGACGTTCGATGGCGGCGACGATGGATTGTGCCGCGTCGATGTGGTGTGAGGAGAAGAAGACGAAGGCGAGGTCGGGGCGGTGACCTTCGAGCCCTTCCATGCACTGCTGGGCGGCCTGTTCGGCGGCCTGGACAGGGCTCAAGTGTCCTGAAAGACCAGCGCCAATGCGCATGGCGGTATCGGCCGCCCCCACTACCCCCGGTGTATCGCTCTGCTCCATGATTAGCTGAGTGTATGTGGCCCGATCGGTGTCCGCAGCGTGTGGTTCAAGGGAATGCGAGCTTCCTTCCGCCGGTTGCGCGCATCGAATATGCTCATTGCGTATGTCGCCCGATCAAGAGTCACAAGTTGAGTCATCAATCGGCCTGGCCCGTCGCGTTGTGGTCAAGGTTGGGAGCGCGGTGCTGGCCCAAAGGGGTGTGCTGGAACCGGCGCGTGTTGCACGACTGGCGACGGATATTGGTGCCGCACTGAGCGAAGATGCACGGCGTCAGATTGTGCTCGTGTCATCGGGCGCGGTGGCCTCGGGGTTTCGCGCGCTTGGCCTGGCGCGGCCGCCGAAGATCATCGCGGATAAACAGGCGGCGGCGGCGGTTGGACAGCCGCGGCTAATGGCCGCGTATGGTGCGGCGTTTGGAGGGCTGCAACCGGCACGGACGGTTGCGCAGGTGCTGCTCACGGCCGATGACATTGACCATCGGGCGAGATTCTTGAATGCGCGGCACACGCTTGAACGATTGCTTCAGAGCGGTGTGATCCCGATCATCAATGAGAACGACTCGGTGAGTTTTTCGGAGATCAAGCTGGGTGACAATGACCGACTCAGTTCATTGGTTGCGAGCCTTGTGAACGCGGATGCGCTGATTATTCTGTCGAGTGTTGCCGGGGTGTGGGGTGCGCATCCGATGCGCGAGGCGGCTCGCCAACCGGAGATTGTGCCGATCATTCGTTCGCTGAGAGAGGGACTTGCGCTGGTTGCCCCGACGAAGTCGGAGACGGGAACGGGGGGAATGGGTACAAAGATCGGCGCGGCGTGCCAGGCGGCGTCGCTGGGTATTGGGGTGGTGATTGCAGATGGTGGTGAACCGGGCGTTGTCCGGCGACTGCTTTCGGGCGAACGATTGGGGACGCACTTCCCACCTGTCGCTCGTTCGCACGCGGCGAGGAGGCGGTGGATCGGGTTTGCAGCGCGACCGAAGGGGACGCTGATGGTTGATGATGGCGCGCGGCGAGCGGTGGTTTCGCGCGGGGCGAGCCTGCTGCCGGGGGGCATATCGGGGGTGAAGGGAGAGTTTGCGGTAGGGGCACTTGTTGAGCTTCAGGTTGAGCGTGGGGCACCGTTTGCGAGAGGGCTGGTCTCGTATGCTTCGGCGGATATCAATCGCATCAAGGGGAAGAAGGGGTCGGAGATCGAGGGCGTGCTCGGCTTTCGATATGCTGATGAGGTTATCCACCGGGATGATCTTGTGCTGCTGAACGATCTGGAGTCTTCGTGATGAATCAGCCCGCATCGTCGATGGTGTCGATACCGATCGAGCAATCGGCCAAGCTTGCGCGCGAAGCATCGCGGCGGCTGGCCACGCTGAGCACGCAGCAGAAGAACCAGCTGCTGTTGAAGCTGGCGAGCGCGATTGAGACTCGGGTGGAGGCAGTGCTTGCGGCGAACGAGGCGGATCTGGGCGCGGCGCGAGAGGGGGGGCTTGCGGCATCGAAGGTTCAACGATTGAGTCTTGACCGGGCGGCGCTGGGGCGGATGGCGGAAGGACTACGGCAGATCGCGGCGTTGCCTGATCCGGTTGGCGCGGTCACGAGCGAGCGTGTGGTGGCGAATGGTCTGCGGGTGCGGAAGGTTCGTGCGCCGCTCGGGGTGATCGCGATGATCTATGAGGCGAGGCCGGGTGTGACGATCGATGCGTTTGCGTTGTGCTTCAAGGCGGGGAATGCGTGCATTTTGAAGGGTGGCAAAGAGGCGGCCGCGTCAAACGCGGCACTGGCGGCGATTGTTCGAGAAGTGCTTCTGGGCGCGGACCTGCCGGAAGCCGCGATCACGTCGGTTTCGGCGCCAACGCGAGATGATTTGAAGGAACTGCTGGAGTTGAACCAGTATATTGATCTGGTGATTCCGCGGGGCGGGCGCGAGCTGATCGAGTTTGTCGTGGGACACTCGACGATTCCGACCATCCAGCACTTTCAGGGTGTATGCCACATCGTGATTGATGAGACGGCTGAAGTGGGTGCGGCGATTGAGATCTGCGCGACGGCGAAGACAAGCGCGCCTGCGGCGTGCAACGCCGTGGAGTGTCTGCTTGTTCACAAGAACATTGCGGATCGGTTTATTCCGCCGATGGTTGAGCGTTTTGCGCGTGAAGGTGTTGAGGTTCGCGCGGGGCCACGGGCGCACGCGCTCTGCCCGGAGGGCGTGGGAAAGACGGTCAAGCTTGCGCAGGCGGAGGACTTTGGACACGAGTTTCTGGACCTCATCATCGCGATGCGCATTGTGGAGAACATTGATGAGGCGATCGACCACATCGCTACCTATGGCTCGAACCATACCGAATCGATACTCACTGAAGACGCGGCGAGCGCGCTGCGGTTTACGACCGCGGTGCAGAGCTCGTGTGTCATGGTGAACGCGAGCACACGGTTTAACGATGGGTTCAGTCTCGGGCTTGGTGCGGAGATTGGCATATCGACCAGCCGCATTCATGCGTATGGGCCGATGGGACTTGAAGAGCTGACGACGCAGAGGTGGATTGTTGAGGGGAGCGGGCATACGAGATGAGCAGAAGGGTGTTGCGAGGAGTGACCGGTGGAAGGTCGGCCAGCATGCGCTGCGCGGCGAGGGTTGGGGTGTGCGTGTTGTTTGGTGTGGTGATGACGACCGCTCTGGCGTGGTGGCCGATCATCTTGAACAAGACGAGCTGGACGTACACAGAATATCTGCAGGGTTTCGATGAGCCGCGCAACCTGCGGTGGCATGAGCATCCTTCGCGGTGGGCCTCGGAGGGGCGAGCGTGGCGTTCGACGCGCGATGAACTGCCGGAGTCGATCTCGGGGCTTCGCGAAGAGAGGGCACCGGGGTGGTTCATCCTGCCGCGTGCGGATGGGCCTGAGAGCGGAGAGGCGAATGAGACGTCCACCCTCGCGTATGGGTATCCGTTTCGGAGCCTGAGGGCTGGAACGCTCATGTGGCGACAGTCATCAACGCGGCCGAATCAGGCGACGGGGAGTGTCGGGTGGTGGTCGGCATTTCGGATGCCGAATCGAGTTGGTGGGCAGATGCTTCGATTGCCGGCGCGGATCTGGTGGCCGGGGTTTGTTGCGGACACGATGATTGGCAGTGCAATGGCGATGGCGGTTGTGTTCGGAGTGCCGCAGGCTCGTCGGCGGATTCGCGCGCGGCGGAACGCGTGTCTTGCGTGCGGGTATCTGCTGCATGGGCTTTCGACACGCTCGTGTCCGGAGTGCGGGTGGTGCGAAGAGGTATCGGGTTCACGTTGGGCTTGAGTTGTTGAGGCGATTGATGGCTCGTTATTTTTGGCTGATGCCGGTGAGAGTTTGCGGGACGCTTAAGAGCGGTTCATGGGTCACGCCGCTGTTTCTTTGGCTGGTGATGGTTGAAGTGGTGGACCAGTTCCTCGCGGTCGATTCGATTCCGGCGATGTTCGACTCTCTGCCTGATTTGTTCCTCGTGATTGCTTCCAACAGCTTTGCGATCATGGACCTCTGGTCGTTGTACTTCTGCCCGGCGGTGATGATCGCGGAGGTCGGTTCCCTGAAACCTGCGTTCATCATTATTCTGGCGTTTGTGGGCATCAAACTGCCTTTGCTCTCGCTTCGGTCGAGTCTTGACAAGGCGGGTGGATGGTTCGGGATGAGGGTGGAAACGATGGCGGAGATCAGGATCGATGCCGCGCCTTCAGTGGGGCGTGTGCTTGCAAAGTTTGTGTCCGCTTGGTTGCGTGGGTCGTTCGACCGGCGAGCGACGCGGAAGCGAATAGACCGTCGGGTCGTGTGATCGACTACCATCGGCACTGTGAAACTTCGGATGCTGGACATGACCACCTTCGGCACGGGAAACTGACTCCATGATCTGGCTGTGGATCGGATTTATCGCGTTCATTCTCGTGATGCTCGCCCTCGACCTGGGCGTCTTCAACCGCAAAGCGCACGAGGTTTCGGCCAAGGAGGCGATGCGCTGGGTGGGTGTGTTTGTGACAATGGGGTTTCTGTTTTCGTTTGCGGTCTACTACATCTATGAGCACAACTGGATGGGGATCGGCGCGAACTTTGCGACCACGATGCCGCACGCGGCGGGCGCGGCGGAAGCACACCTGCCTATTCACACCCCGGGTGAAGTGGGCGCGGCGATTGAACGGACGGCTGATGGGCGGAGCATCGGCATGACGGCGGCGATGCAGTATCTCGCGGGGTGGCTGACGGAGTACGCGCTGAGCATCGACAACATCTTTGTAATTGCGATGATCTTCACATACTTCCGGGTGCCAGCGAAGCACCAGCACCGGGTGCTCTTCTGGGGAATTCTGGGCGCGCTGATCATGCGTGGGGTGATGATCGGGGTGGGGATCAAGCTGGTGCAGCACTTTGAGTGGGTGCTGTACATCTTCGGACTGATCCTGATCTACACCGCGATCAAGATGCTCAAGGGTGATCAGGACGACTTCAACCCGGAGAAGAGCAGGACGGTGCGGATTGTGCGGCGGTTTCTGCCTGTGTCAAACACGTTCGATGGGGCGAACTTTTTCACGCGGATACCCAGTGAAGGCGCGGCGGCGGATGCGAAGCCAGCTGCTGGGATCAATCCTCTTGGACGGCTTGCGATCACGCCGCTGTTTCTCGTGCTGCTGATTGTCGAGGTTACGGATGTTGTGTTCGCGGTGGATTCGATCCCTGCGATTATCGGGATCACGCGCGATCCGTTCCTGGTATTTACCTCGAACGTCTTTGCGATCATGGGGCTGCGGTCGCTGTACTTTGCGCTGGCGAGCCTGATGGATAAGTTTCATTATCTGAAGTACAGCCTCTCGGCGGTGCTGGCATTTGTCGGCATCAAGATGCTGATCGAGGGCTTTCACCATCTGACCAAACTCCAACGGTGGCTGCCGGACAATCTGGACGCGTTGGTCGCGTGGATTCCGGAGAAGCAGATCCACCTGCCGACGGCCGCGTCTTTGGGGTTTATTGTGGTTGCGCTGAGTGCGGGCGTGCTGGCCTCGCTAGGGCGGGCGAAGCGGAGTGAAGAGGTTGTATCGAAATCATTGGAAGTCGGAGTGGACCATCGGGCAAGTGGGCGAGCGGATGAACAGAAACCCATGCACTGACAAATGGTGGGGTCGAGAGTGGAAGATTTCAACCTTTGGTTGATCGCTTTCGTGGCTGCCTTGCGGGTGGCTTCGTTGTTGCTGCCGGCTTCGTGGCGGCCTTTTGCCTTCATCGAGTCATACCAGCGTTTCACGATTCAACATTTGCGTTTCTGATGATCTGCGATAGACTCGTGTGAGGTACGCCTCAGGCACCCCTCTCACGAGAACCCGACCATGCGGCGAATCCAAGATGTTGTGCGATTTTCTGCCGCGTTTACCGGGCTTTTACCAAAGACAGCACGGGGGTTTCGGTCCAGGATATCTTTGATTTCCTCACGGCGTATTTCGGTGGTGGGTGCTGACCGGTGCATATGCGGCAGGTGTTGGAATGCGAGGGTGAACACCGTCGGTTGACAGGCTGGATCGGTTTTAAATACGATTTCGATGGGCGACTGTCCTGTTCGCCAGCTCGCTACCACTTCGCTGTGTGTTTGTGGCGATACATAAGCCCAACGAACTGAGACCCGAACGCGATCTTTACGTGAACGGCGACCGATTGCGCGATGGCTACGCTCTCCGCGTTGATGTCACGCAATCTTCGCGTCCGATTCCCGAAGGATCTCCTGTCCGATGACGATTCTGCTCTGGCTTATCTTTCTGGTGGTGATTGGTACGTTGATCGTGATTGATCTCGGGCTGGTGACGCGTCGCCCGCGAGTGGTCACACCCGTCGAGGCTCTGGCCTCGTTCAGCCTTTGGGTGCTCTCGGCGGTGGGGTTCAGTTTGCTGGTCTGGTACGTGTACGAGAAAAACTGGCTGAACCTTGAAGCGACGCTCGCCGAAGTTCTTGGCCCGGTGAAGAAAGACCTGGATGGCGAGGCGGCGTGGGTGCAGTGGATCACCTGCTACGTTGTCGAGATGGCGCTGAGTCTTGACAACATTGCGATCGCCGCACTTCTGCTGCGTTACTTCAAGATTCCGAGACCGCTCGTGAGCCGAACGCTCTTCTGGAGCACGCTGGTTTCGCTGATTGTCCGGCTTGTGCTGATCCTTGCAAGCGCGTGGCTGTTGAGAAGTTTCGAGTGGGTCAAGTGGGCGTTCTGTGCGGTGCTCATGCTGGCGATGCTGCGGACCCTGCTTGCGCCGGATGAGACGACGGAGTTTGACCGCAAGCTGGCGGTGCGGGCGATACGGCGGTTCATCCCCATCAGCCCCACGCACCATGGGCAACGATTGTTTGTGCGCGTGGAGGGTGATCTGGGCATCACACCGATCATGCTGGTGGTGCTGGTCTTATGCGTGGCGGACCTGACCTTTGCGCTCGACTCTGCACCCGCGCTCTTCTCAGTGACGCGTGATCCATTCCTTGCCTTTTCCGCGAGTGCGTTTGCGTTGCTCGCGCTGCGCTCGCTCTACTTTGCGCTGACCGGCGTGCTTGGTCGGTTTCGCTACCTGCGGGTCTCGCTGGTGTTCATTCTGCTCTGCGTCGCGTGCAAGATGTTCCTCGTCAGCCGACACGAGGCTTTTTTCGAGCTGCACGCAACGCTCATCACGCTTGCAATTGTTGCGGGCATCATGGCGATGGGTGTGGGTGCATCGGCCGTACGCTATCGGATGAAGGGTGGCGCGCCAGAGACCGCCGAGGCGGCACGCCCGAGCCCGCTCGAAGACCTCTCAGAGGCTGTCGAAGTTTCACGCCGGAACTTCCGAAAGGTTGTCATCCTGATCGTCGGCTCGGCGATCGTGCTGATCGCTGCCCCATTGGTGGGCCTTCTTCCGGGACCGGGCGGCATCTTTGTGGCCGCGGCGGGTCTGGCGGTGCTTGCCACCGAGTTTGTGTGGGCCAAGCGGCTGCTCAACAAGGTGAAGGATCAGGGTCGCGCGATGGCTGAGCGTGCTGACAAGGTGGCCTCACGCACATCACCATGGCTTGTTGCGCCCGTGGTCATCGTGTTTGTTGGCGCGGTCTTTGCACTCGCACACTATGTCTTCACGCGACACACTTCGCTGGTCTACCTCGTCAGTATCGGACCGGCGATCGCGATCGGGTATTGGGCGTACAAGACCATTATCACCGCGCGGCAAAGTCGGAGTGAATACGCTGCCGCCGCGCAGATGACGCCAAGGAGCGTGGCCAATCAGGAAACCGAGCGACCACCTGCGGCCTGATCTTCTGCAAGGCCGACATCTGGCAACAACTCAGATGAGCGCGGAGCTTACTTCTTCAGCAGATCGCGTTCGGCATGGGCCCAGTCTTCTTCGGGCGTGCCGCGCGTGCCTTTGGCGTTTCGCTGGCAATAAAGCTCGTACGCGCGGCGGCGGATGTCGTCGGACGCGGGCTTGATTTCGCGGATGGAGGCGGCTGGAGGGACGACCGCACTGTTCTTGGCTGCGGTCGCGACGGGTGAGTTCTTGGCCATGGGAGGTTCTCACGGTCTGAATCGCGCACAAGCCCGGCGTGGGCGATGCGTCAGACAATCGATAGACTGTAGCGCGAGCAACTTACCATGCTCCACTGTCCGTATCGGGCAAACGTTGATTCTTCAAAATACTTCGTACCAGGAATACGCATGGCCGTTCCCAGCGCACAAGACTTTGAAAAGCTCGGCGTCTTCTACCTCGGGCGTGAGTATGAACTGGAAACGCAAAGGCGACAGGACGGTCTTGTGCTCTACGACTCACGCGACCTCGTGACGCACGCGGTCTGTGTGGGCATGACGGGGAGCGGGAAGACGGGTCTGTGCGTGGATCTGCTTGAAGAGGCGGCGATCGATGGCGTGCCCGCGATCGTGATCGATCCGAAAGGTGATCTCTCGAACCTTCTGCTGACCTTCCCTGAGTTGAAGCCATCGGACTTTCGGCCGTGGATCAACGAAGAGGATGCGCTGAAGAAGGGCGTATCACCTGATGAGTATGGTGCGCAGCAGGCCGCGATGTGGGCGAAGGGGCTGGCCGATTGGGGGCAGGATGGGGCGAGGATCAAACGCCTGCGCGACGCGGCGGTTTTCACGGTGTATACCCCGGGATCGAACGCCGGGTTGCCGGTCTCGGTTCTGAAGTCGTTTGATGCGCCGAGCGAGGCGTTGATTGAGGATACAGAGTTGTTCCGCGAGCGGGTGTCGGGAACCGTTTCGAGCCTTCTTGGGCTGGTGGGTGTTGAATCAGATGCCATGACGGGTCGCGAGCACATCCTGCTCTCATCAATCTTCAGCGAGGCGTGGGCGAAGGGGCGAAGCCTTGATCTTGCGGCACTGATCACGCAGGTGCAGTCGCCGCCGATGGCGCGAGTGGGCGTGATGGAACTCGAGTCGTTCTTTCCCTCGAAGGATCGCTTCGGACTGGCGATGGCGATCAACAACCTCGTGGCCTCACCCGGATTTTCGCGATGGACCGAGGGCGAATCGCTGGATATCGGGGCGATGCTGCGGGCCTCGTCGGGGAAGCCTCGCATCTCGATATTCTCGATTGCGCACCTGAATGATGCCGAGCGGATGTTCTTTGTCTCGCTGCTGCTCAACCAGATGCTGGGGTGGACGCGGTCGCAGTCGGGCAGTTCGAGCCTGCGTGCCCTGCTTTATATGGATGAAATCGCCGGGTACTTCCCCCCCACCGCCAACCCGCCGAGCAAGGGGCCGCTGCTGACGCTGATGAAGCAGGGGCGGGCGTTCGGTGTCGGCGTGGTGCTGGCGACGCAGAACCCGGTTGATCTGGACTACAAGGGCCTGTCGAACGCGGGGACGTGGTTCATCGGGCGGCTGCAGACCGAGCGGGACAAGGCCCGCGTGCTCGATGGGCTTGAGGGGGCGGCGGCCAACGCGAAGGGCGGTTTCGATCGGGCCAGTATTGACCGGATGCTCTCGCGTCTCGGCTCGCGGGTCTTTCTGATGAACAATGTTCACGAGGATGGGCCGGTGGTCTTTGAGACGCGCTGGGCGATGTCGTACCTGCGCGGACCGTTGACACGCGAGCAGTTGAAGCGGCTGAAGGTGGAGGAAGAATCGCGTGAGCGCGTTGTTGATGGCGAGTCGCCGGCACGGCAGAAGTCTGTGGAATCTGTTCCGGTGCGCAGGGCCGCCGCGGCGGTTGCCTCGGCGCGCCCGGTCCTGCCTCCGGATGTTCCGGAATACTTTATTTCGACGCGATCGACCGGGCCGGTGATGTACACGCCGATGCTGCTCGGGTGCGGCAAGATCTATTACTCGGATGTCAAAGCGAGAGTTGAGCATGAGCAGACGGTCTCGCTCATGGCAGCGATCGCCAGGGGGCCGGTCAGCGTGGATTGGGAGAGGGCGAAGGCGAGCGAGCTCTCGGATGCGGATCTTGAGCATGAGCCGGCAGAGGGGGCGAGCTACGCACCCCTGCCCACGGATGCGGGGAAGGCCAGGTCGTATGAAGCGTGGAAGAAGGGCTTTGTCGATGCGCTCTTCCGCACCGGCACGCTGGAACTTTTGCGCAACTCCACGATGAAGGAGACCAGCAAGCCCGGCGAGAGCGTGCGCGAATTCAAAGCCCGGCTGGCGCAGCTGGCCAACGAGCAACGCGATGAGAAGGTGGACAAGCTACGCGCGAAGTATGCGCCGAAGCTGGCGATGCTGGAAGACCGGATGCGGCGGGCGGAGCAGGCGGTGCAGGTGCAGAAGGAACAGTCGTCATCGGCGAAGTTCGGGTCCGCGCTCTCGGTCGGCTCGGCAATACTCGGCACGTTTTTCGGGCGTAAGGCGATCAGCACGGCCAACATCGGGCGGGCCGCGACTGCGGCGCGGGGGATGAGCCGCTCGATGAAGGAATCGAGCGATGTTGGGCGCGCGGAGGAGAACGTGGGGGCGCTGCGCGAGCAGTATGAACACCTCGATGCCGAGTTGCGGACCGAGATCGATGCGCTCGCGCTCAAATCCGAGGCTCTGACCGAGATACTGGAGAGAGTCGTGCTGCGCCCGAAGAAGACCAATATCTCGGTGAGGGCGGTGGTGCTGGTTTGGGCGGCGGAGGTGTGAGCTTTGGGACGTTCGCCGGGTTTTTGGGCGATGAAGTAAGAACGCCGCATGACGTTATGTGTCGTCAGGCGGCGTCCATGGGGGAGGGACTATCTTGAGCCAGTGCAGGATTTGACCGGCGCTGTTTGAGCGGGACGGGTCACGGTTGTTAACGCTGTGGGTTGGTGTTCGTAAGCGGCACGTTGTTCGTTGGCGGCGCGGTGCCGGTGGGGACCGAAGTGGGACGTTCGATGGTCGAGCGCTCGTTCTCGTTGGGAAGTTCAATATCACCCGACCACGCGGTGCGAGATTGCACGAGATAGCGGCGGAGTTCGGCCTGATCCTGCAGAATCTGCTGCAGGAGGTCGAGCGTGGCGGTCGTCTGACGCTCACCCGTCAGGGCGCGAGCCTCGCCAAGTCGCTTCAGAAGATCCTGATTTGAGCGCTCCATCCGTTGCTCAAGCTGCACCAGACGGCGCGAGGTGTCGGTGAAGTGCGATTCGATCTCGGGGTTCTGGAAGGCAAAGGGGCGGATGTAGCGCGATCCGGCGGAAATGCTCGGCACATTCCTCACGTTCGCGTTCATGTTGTTGCCGTTGTTCGCGTTGCCGTTGTTGCCATTACCGGGAAGTGCACCGGGCGGCACGCCTGCCGGGTTCGAGTTGCCGGGGTCGGGTTGGGACGTGTTGGGTTGATTGGGCTTGGCCGCGTCGGGCGGTGGTTGAGTGGAGGGGGGCGTGGTGCTACCGGGCTGCGAAGGAGATGAGGGGGGCGCGGTGTTCGGCCCGGGCTGCTTGCTGGGCGTGCCGCCCTGAGACGGGACACCCTGCTGCGCGTTGGCATCGACGTTTTGCATGATCACGACCGTGGTGAAGGCCATGGCGGCGAAAGCTGCGGTGAGCAGGGATCGGGGTGTGGAAGGCATGGTCAGTTCTCCGGAGGATGAGCCGCAGCTTGCACGGTTGAGCGAACATCAAAGGGCAGCATGACATGTTTATAGATGCGATCTCCGGTTAGCGGCGTGTGAGTCGTGGATGAGAAGTTGGTCAGGCTGACCTTGTATCGCCCGACCTCGATCTGCATGATCGACATGGTGCATCGCGGCAAGGCTGGATTGAATGAAACCGCTTTGGTGACATTGCGGTAGACTCGTCACCTGCACGGCACGATGGACATCAAGGTGAGGGAGAGACGCATGTTCGACACATTGAGTTTCCGTCGCGGAGTTCGTGATTTCGCCACAGTGGCCGTGTTTGGGATCGGAACGGTCATGCCCGCATCCGGGCAAGAGACCATTGCCGACTGTGGGGCGAACTACACCATGGTGTTTTGTGAAGACGACCTGATTTCGCTGGAGAAGGCCGTGCAACCCGCGCCAGAGCAGTTGGATGCGGCCCGTGTGCTGATGCGTGCCGGTGCCGAGCGGGTGCGTGAGCTGCAAGTGAAGGCGCAGCGTGAGCAGGCCGAGCTTTGCGATTGGGGTTCGCTACCTCGCAGGAAGGGCGGCGACGAGGCTGCTGATGAGGAATACACCCGAGCATATGAAAGAATGATGACAAAGTATCAAAGCCACGCGATCAACTCGACCCGCGAAATCGCGGTTATCGAGCGTGAAGTGCTTGGCGATGTGATGTCGATCCTGACAAAAGATCAAATAGAAAAAGGTTGGTCAGTCTTTGAGCGGAGTCGGCGGCGCGTGCTGGTGGATTCACCGGGGATCAGTTGGGGGATGGGGACAAACCCTCGCGAGCTGGTGCGAGTGCTCACGCTTGATGATGCGGAGCGGGCGGCGATCGAGCCCATCCTTTTGCAGCGCGATACGGCGGTCGATGCGATGATCACGCGGCGTATGAAGGCCGTTCGTGCATTGAACGATACGATATTGGCGACGGGGAAGGTGGATTATGCGCAATGGAACTCGCCGGGCATGATGACTGCGGAGATTCGAAGGCTGAACGTGCGGACCACGCACGCGGTCGAGAACGCGCTGGCCGAGTCGAAACGCGAGATCTTCAAGCGGCAGCGGGTGGGGACGGAGCTTGCAAACCAGTACACACCGGCCGCGACGTGGCCAGGGGTGCAGGTGCTGGCTGAACACAAGGTGGCCAAGCCCGAACAACATGAGAAGATGAAAATTATCGTCAAGGAATGTGATACGAATGTTTTAAAACTCGCGCTCGAGGTACTGCGAACCGATGATGCGAAGGTGATGTTCGGGAACGCGGAACCTAAGACCGAATCTGATAATATGCGCGATCATCAGGAGGCCGAGGATCGGCAGCGCACCCTGGGTGCCATGATGAAGCAACTCATCAAGGACCTGCGGGCCACACTTTCAGCCGAGCAACTGGCGGCGATCGATGGCGCGAACGACTTAGTAAATGGCGGGGTGGCGACGAGCGGCGATGAACTGTTCAAGACCACCCGAGTGCCAAAGGTGAAATCGATCTGGGTCGAAGAAGAGGAGACATCCAAGTAAGGGCGGTGGAAGGGTCTGGGGTAGTCGAGTGATCGCTCAGTCGTAGTGGTGTCTATCGACCTCAATGGTCGGTTCGATATTGCACATTGCCGGTGTGAATGGCCTGCATGACGGGCAGCATGTTCAACCTGCACAGGCCCTCTCGCCATACGATCCGAACATGCCTTACTACACCCGGCTCGGACAACTCCCGAAAAAACGACACACGCAGTTCCGGCGACCGGATGGTTCGCTCTACTCGGAGGAGTTGTTCGGGACCGAGGGCTTCACCGGCCCTACCAGCACGATGTATCACATCCATCCGCCCACGCAGGTGTATGGGTGGAAGAAGGAATACTCGACCAAACAAGAGTATGTCGAGACCGATGTGATGCGCATGCGCCACGTGCTGACCGGGGGCTCGAAGCTGGCGCCGAGCGGCGACTTCGTCACCGGGCGCATCGTCCTCTTCGGCAACACCGATTGTGAGATGGCCGTCGGCAACCCCGCCGAGCAGATGGGTTACCACTTCAAGAACGGGCAGGGTGATGAGTGCATCTTCATCCACTACGGCACGGGCCTCTGCCACACCATGATGGGGACACTGAAGTTCGGGCCGAAGGATTACCTGATCATTCCCAAGGGGGTGATCTACAAACTGATCTGGGACAGGCGCGAGGCGTCAAAGGTCAAAGAGGGTGAGCCGACCGTCGAGCAGGTGCCGCTGGGCAAGTTCCTGCTGATCGAGACGGTGAACGGATCGCACATCGGCCCGCCGCGGCGGTACGTGGCGAAGGAGACTTCGCAGTTTCTGGAGCATTCGCCGTATTGCGAGCGCGACCTGGTGCTGCCCGGCCTGCCGCTGACGTGGGATGAGAAGGGTGAATATGAGGTGCGGATCAAGGCCCGCGACCTGGTTCACAGCTACGTGTACCACTACCACCCGCTCGATGTCGTCGGGTGGGACGGGTGCTATTACCCGTACATATTCAACATCGACGACTTCTCACCGATCACCGGCAAGCTGCACATGCCCCCGCCGATCCACCAGACGTTTGAAGCGCACAACTTTGTGATCTGCTCGTTCTGCCCGCGCATGCTCGACTATCACCCCGAGGCGATCAAGGTGCCGTACAACCACAGCAACCTCGACAGCGATGAGGTGCTGTATTACGTTGAAGGGAACTTTGGGTCGCGCAAGGGGATCGAGGTCGGCTCGCTCACCGCGCACCCGCAGGGCATTCCGCACGGGCCGCACCCCGGCACCATCGAGGCGAGCCTGAGCGCGACGTACACGCAGGAGCTTGCGGTGATGTGCGATACGTTCCGTCCACTCCACCCGACCAAGGCCGCGCTCGGGCTTGATGACCCGAAGTATCCGGCGAGCTGGCAGGGTGAGCACTTCCCCGTGGCGGCCGCGATGCGGCACAGCTCGGGGGGTGTGGGCTCGATGGGTGAGGCAAAGTCTGTGGACACCTGGTCGAGTTGAGCGCGAGATCAGACCTGAGCGGGATCAGGTCGGGCCGATGGATGTTGATCTTTGGTTGAAAGGCAATCGCGCGCCGGATGTGATAGCATCGGGTCAGATGATCCGGATGCGCTCCATCGCTCTGTGCCTCGGCCTCACCACCAACCTCTGCCATGGGGTGCTTCAGGGGGTTCTCCATGAAGGTGCGGAATCGGTCGCGCTCGCGCGGGGCCAGCCCGCCACCCCGTCGCGACCGTCGGCCGCAACAACGCCAGCAATACTGGCAGATATCAGCGGGCGCGACTTCGGCGGTGTGCGGCTGACGGGCGGTGTGCAGGCGCTCAACATTTCCCTTGCCGGCGCACGGGTCTGGACGTGGGAAGAGCCGCCTTCCGTGCCCGGGTCAGCCGCGACACAGCGGGTGATGCTCAGGGGCGATGCGAAGGTGAGCATCGGCGATCACCACTTCACCGCCGCGCAGGCGGTGATCTGGATCGAGCAGTTGCCCGATGCGGCCGATGCCCGGCTGGTTAGCGAGGTCGCTCCCGGCGGCGAAGGCAGCACACGCACGCGGCAGATCGCCGTCTACTTCGACCGCGTCTCGGACCCCGGCGGCGATGTCGCTTCCGGCGGGTTCTCACAGGCGGGCGATCGACTGCTGGTCACGGGGCTGGTGCGCGGCGAGCTGGCGTTGAAGTTTGATTCGCTCACGCGCGGCAAGCCCGATGCGGCGGCACGCGATGCGATGGTGATGGATCGCGATCTGAACGCGGATGGTGCCGCGTTCGTAACCGAATCGGAGACGCGACTGGCGCGGCACATGCGCAAGCTGCTTGGCGTCCCCGATGAATCGCGTGAAGACCGGCCCGAACTCGCGTCCGTGCGGCGCGACCCCGGTGCCTACAGCCCTTTGCGCCCCATCCGGCCGGGTCTCTCGCGCCCCTACGAACCCAACTCGCCGATCACGCGAGCCGCCGAGAGCCCCGGGCCGGACGCGCCAAGCCCGACGCCCCTGCCACCGGTTGAGAAACTCGAACCGATCTTCGCGAAGGATGGGGTCATCTCGCTGGCGGTGAACGGCGACCGGATGATCGGCACCGGAGTGGAAGAGGATGAAGTTGCCTCACCGATCAAGTTCATTCGTGGAACCAAAGATGGCGATGAGAGCGTGCTGATGCTCGCGGGCGGGGTGGTGGTGCAATACACAAGCACGCGCGGCAGGTCGAGCATCGAGATCACGGCGACGCGCGCAGTGGTCTTTCTCAAGAACTCGGCCGATGCCGCGGGCGGCATGAGCTTCAGCGCCGATGCGGTGAAGGGCATCTACCTCGAAGGCGATGTGGTGGCCGTGAGCGGGACGTACACCCTGCGCGGGCCGCGCATCTTTTACGATGTTGAGAACCAGCAGGCGGTGATGCCCGATGCGGTCTTCTGGACGTATGACGCTGAGCGGGGCCTGCCGCTGTATGTGCGGGCGCGGAGCATCCGGCAACTGGCGGACAAGCAGTGGCAGGCCGAGGGTGCGCGGCTTGCGACAACGAGCTTTACCGACCCGGTCTTCTCGATCGGTGCACGGAGCGTGACGATCACGCAGCGGAACGCGGATCGGGGATCGGCGGCGAGGCGTGCCAGGCGCGTCGAGAGCGGTGATGAGGGCATTGGCTTTGCGACCGGCGAGCGCTCCGAGGCGGCAACATATATTGATGCACGCGGCGTCGCGCTGCGTGCGGGCGGGGTTCCGTTCTTCCCGCTGCCACGAATCAAGGGCGAGCTCGACAACATCCCGCTTAAGGATCTGCGCTTTGAGAGTTCATCAAACTCGGGCGCGGCCATCAAGACGGCGTGGGACATTTTCGGTGCGACCGGGCTGACACCGCCCGAAGGGTTCAAGAGCAACCTGCTGGCCGATTGGTACTTTGATCGCGGGCCGGGTGTGGGCAACCGTTCGACGTGGGACCGGGCCGAAGGCAAGGGAAGCCTCTTTGCGTACAGCGTGCCGACCGACTGGGGGCGCGATGTGCTGGCGAGCGGCCTGAAGAAGACAAGGAAGTCGGGTGGTGAGTTCCGCGGCGCGCTGCTCGCCGAGAACACGACGCGGCTCGACGAGCGGTGGACGCTGCAACTGGAAATCGGAACGATCAGCGATGAGAACTTCATCGATGCTTATTTCCGCAAGCTGGCCGAGGAAGGGCGCGAGATCACCAACGCGGCCTATCTGAAGCGCGCGGATGAATCAAGTGTTTTCAGCGTCCTCGTGAAGGGTACGATCGACGACTTCACGCCGAACCAGTATCTGCTGCAGAGCCAGGGATACACCGTCGACAAGCTGCCCGAAGTTTCATACTTCCGGGCCGCCGACGACCTTCTGGCGCAGTCGGCCCCGGGCCTGCTCACCTGGTCGAGCGAGTATCGCCTGAGCAACATGCGGCTCAGGTTCACGGATCCGACACTTGCTGAACTCGGGTTTGACACGGCCAACCGCGCGCAGGGGGCGTTCGGTGTCAACAACCCGAACCTCTCACCGGCCGATGTGCTCCGTGCGCGGGGCTATACCGATGATGATGTTCTGCGTGCCGACACGCGCCAGGAAGTTGATGCGACATTCGCATATGGACCCGTGAAGCTCAACCCGTTCATCACCGGTCGCGTAACGGCCTATGACCAGAAGTTCGAGAGCTACAACGGCGCGAGTGTTGATGAGCAATACCGGTATATTTACTCTACCGGTGTGCGGACCAGCACGCAGCTCACACGCATCAACAACGAGATCGACAGCGCGCTGCTCGACCTGCACCGCACACGGCACATTGTCGAGCCCAACATGACGGTCTGGTACGCGGGCACCAACGTCGATCAATCCAAACTTCCGGTCTACGACGATCAGGTCGAATCGCTCGCGAGCGGCGCATCGATCAAGCTCGGGCTCGACCAGACGTGGCAAACGCAACGCGGCGGCCCCGGCCGGTGGCGGAGTGTTGACTTCTTGAAAGTGAACGGCGCGATCGTGCAATCCAGCGGCGATGCGGACAAGGAATCGCCGCTCGGGCGCTTCTTCGATTACCGCCCCGAATACTCCCAGCTCGGCGAGTTTGCCACCGCCGATGTCGCGTGGCAGATGACCGATGTTGTCGGCCTCACCGCGGACACGATCTACGACCTCGATCTCGGTCAGCCCGCAAGAACCAGCGCGGGCGGCGTGATCCAGCACTCGCCCGATTTCTCCTCGTACGCGGAAGTGCGCTACATCAACGTACTCGACGCGACCTACATCAACTTCGGTGTCGATTACAAGCTCACACGCAGGTATCTGCTCGGGTTCAACACAACCTACGACACCGACGAGGGCGACTTTCAGTCGTACAACTTCAACGTGCGACGCAAGACACCCGAGGCGGTCATCGGCGTGAGCGTCGGCTACAACAACATCAGCGAAGAGACGAGCGTGGGCATCATCTTCGAGCCCGCCGCCGCGGCCGCACAGGGCCAGAGCGAGCGGCTGAGGAATATCGGGCGATAAGCCGCCCGCCTCACCGCCGATTCTTCTGAATCGGCGGGCTGAAATGCCGGATGCTCCGCCTGCTTGCCCGCTACGCTCTGCTTCCACTTCCAGCACCGGAGAACCGCTTTGTCGATCACCCGCCCTCTCGGATTTCGCGCTGCCGCCACAACCGCGGGCCTCAAGCCCAGTGGCAAGCCCGATCTGGCGCTTATTGTCTGTGACCCGCTGACTCCCGCAGAGCTTCGCGCGCATGGCCGGCCGATCGAGCACAGGCACTCAGCCGCGGCGGTCTTTACGCAGAATGTCGTGGTTGGCGCACCCGTCGAGATCGGGCGGAGATGGCGGGCAACCCAGTCTCGCGGCGGGCAGGCGCTGCGGGCGTTGCTCGTCAACGCTGGCTGCTCGAACGCGGCTACAGGTGAACCGGGCATTGCCGATGCCATCGCCACAATGAAGTGCGTGGGCGAAGGGCTCAAGTGTTCGACCGATGAAGTTCTGCCGAGCAGCACGGGCATCATCGGGCATCGGTTGAACGTCGGGAAGATCAACGCCGCCATCCCCGGCCTGATCGGCGCGTTGGCCCGTGGTGAGAAGGCCGACGAAGCGGCGGCCTCGGCCATCATGACGACCGACCTCGTGTCAAAGAAGGCGCACCGGGAGTTCGAGCTTGAGCGGCATCAGGTTCACCTCGGCGCTATTGGCAAGGGCTCGGGCATGATCGCGCCGCAGTTAGACTCGGCGGGCAAGGTGGTTCCGCACGCGACCATGCTGGCGTTCATCACGACCGATGCCTCAGTCGAGCAACCCTGTCTGCAAATCGCGCTCGAAGAAGCCTGCCGCGGGAGCTTTGATCGTGTGAGTGTAGATGCGCACCCGAGTTGCTCAGACACGGTGATCCTGATGGCGAGCGGGGCCGCACCGGTGCGGACGATCCATCGGCATGATCCGGAATACTTCGCCTTCAAGGCCGCGTTGACGGCTGTCTGCCAGGACTTGGCGCAGCAGGTTGTTCGCGATGGTGAGGGCGCGACCCGCACGTTCCGCGTTGAGATTCGCGGCGCAAGCAGCGAGACCGCCGCGGTGCGCATCGCACGGGCGATCGTCGATTCTCCGCTCGTCAAGTGTGCCATCCACGGCAAGGACCCCAACTGGGGACGCATCGTGACGGCCGCGGGAAACGCGGGCGTGCCGTTCGATACCAACGACACTTCGCTCTCGATCGGCGGTGTTGAGGTCTATCGCGCAGGACTGCCCACGGGTGTGGCCCGAAACGATGCCAAGCTGCTCGCGGCGATGAATGGCGACCCCGTGCTGTGCGTGCTGACGGTCGGTGATGGAACCGGCAGCGGGTGGATGATCGGGTGCGACCTGAGTGATAAGTATGTGCGCATCAACGCGGACTACACGACGTGATCGGCGAACAACGGGCGTAAGGCACCGCGCACCAGGATGAACCGCCAGATGGCCGAGCGTGTACGCATCACCGATGTCTCGCCGCGCGATGGCTTGCAGAACGAGCCGGGAATCATTCCGACCGAACAAAAGGTTGAACTGGTTCGACTTCTGTGCGAGACCGGTGTGGACGAGGTGGAGGTGACGAGCTTTGTCTCGCCGAAGTGGGTCCCGCAGTTGGGCGATGCGGCGGAAGTGCTCGAATCACTAACATTGCGCGAGGGTTCAGGCTCCCCCTCCCAGAGGGAGGGAGCTGGGGGGAGGGTTGAAGATGGCACATCGCATCAATCTTCAAAGGGTGTCGGCGGTCGCCAGGATGGTTCGTTGATCCCCGCCAAAAGTGCCATAACACAGGAGCGTGCTCGACAACTCCGCAAGTCCGCCACCGGTCCGGAACAGGAACTCTGGAAGCGCCTGCAATGCAAGCAACTCGGGGGTTTTGAGTTCCGCAGGCAACATCCTTTCGGCCCGTTTATTCTTGATTTTTATTGTGTTTCAGAAATGCTGGCCGTTGAACTTGATGGGGCAACACATCGCTTGCCCGAGGCGCGCACCTACGACACGGATCGGACGAAGTATCTAGAACAGCATGACCTCCGAGTGTTGCGATTCAGTGATGATGATGTGGTCATGCACGCGGATGCCGTGGCACGAGTGATCCTCGAGACGCTGCAAGGTCGCGGCGCTGTTGCACGCCTTGAACCCTCCCCCCAGCTCCCTCTCTCTGGGAGGGGGAGTAGGACACCCCAGTTCTCGGTTTTGGTGCCGAATGAGCGGGGCGTGCAGGGTGTCCTTGATGTCAATGCGAGGGCAAAGCGACCGCTGGTAGCGAAGGTTGCCGTGTTTACAGCTGCGAGCGAGGCTTTCTCAAAGAGGAACACCAACGCAACGATCGGTGAAAGTATCGAGCGGTTCAAGCCGGTGATGTTCGCAGCAAAGGGGAACGCCCTCGTCATCCGCGGCTACATCTCCTGCATCATCGCGTGCCCGTTCGAGGGTCCGATCACGCCGCAGGCCGTGGTCGATGTCGCGATTCAACTCCGCGATATCGGGGTTGATGAGATCGACCTTGGCGACACCATCGGTGCCGCGACACCCGAGACGCTTCATCGCCTGCTCGATGCGGTTGGTCGCATCTTTATGATCTCAGAGTCAGAAAAGTTCACCCTCCACCTCCACGACACCTTCGGCCGCGCCGCTGAGTGCGTGAAGGTCGCGCTCGACATGGGTGTTCGCTCGTTTGATGGTTCGGTCGCTGGCCTCGGCGGCTGCCCATACGCATCCACACCCGGCAAGCGTGCGCCGGGAAACATCTCTACCCAGACACTTGTGCAGACCATCCACGATGCGGGCTACAGCACGGGTGTAGACCCGGAAGCGCTCGATGTTGCGGGCCGGTTTGCAAGCCGGATCGTCACTGAATCGCGGCTTCGCGCAGCGGAGACCAAGCCATGATCCGCACCGAATGGCGAACAAGCTCGCCCCGTCCGGTGGCTGTGGTCTGGCTTGATCGGTCCGACAAGAAAAACGCCATGACGCCCGCGATGCTTGATGATCTCTCGTCGGCATTGGCGGCCGCCGCTGAACGGGCCGCCGCGATCGTGCTTGTGGGTGCAGGTTCGACGTTCTGCGCGGGGTTCGATCTGACCTTGTGCAAGGACAACGCTGATGCCCTGCGCCAACTGTTGATCGGGCTTTCGCGCACGATCCGATTGATGCGTGAGGTCTCGGTCCCCGTCGTGATCGGGGCGCAGGGCGCGGCCATCGCGGGCGGGTGCGCGCTGCTCGCGGGGGCCGATGTGGTCGTGACGCACAGCGAATGCAGACTCGGCTACCCCGTGGTTCGTCTGGGAATCTCGCCCGCCGTAAACGCACCATTTCTGGCCCGGTCGGTCGGGCACGGTCATACACGCGAAAAGCTTCTGGGTGGTCGCATATTCGATGGTCGCGAAGCGATTGTCTGCGGGCTGGCCCATGAGCTTGCGCCAACACCTGAGCAGGTGCCGGGTCTGGCGATGGTGATTGCCGACCGGTTGGCTGTGAAACCGCGCTCAGGAATCGCGGCGACCAAGGCGTGGTTAAATGAGCTGGATGGGTGCGATGGTTGGGCCGAGCGTGCGCTGAGTGCATCGCTCGCACTGGTCGGAACGAGCGAGGAACGGGAACGACTTGCCGCACTCCGGGGTTGAAAGAGGATGAACATGCACGAACCGGCCACACTCACCATCACCGCGCCGATCGCAACCCTCACGCTGAGCAGGCCCGAAGCGCGCAACGCGCTCTCCATCGATCTGCTGCAAGCGATGCACGCGCGGATCGATGAACTCACACACCGCATCGCATTTTCAAGCGATGTTCATGTCGTCATCCTGACCGGCGCAGGAAAGTCATTCTGCGCCGGGATGGACCTGAAGCAGGTGCTTGATACTCCGGGCGCACCCCTGCAACTGCTCACCCTCCTGAGCACGTTCACGGTTAAGCTGCGGATGCTCGGCGCGGTCACCATCGCCGCCGTCAACGGCGCGGCCATCGGCGGCGGGTGCGGACTCGCCACAGTCTGCGATCTCGCCATCACGCACGCCGATTCCAAGATGGGTTTCCCGGAGGTTGATCTGGGTGTCTGCCCGGCGGTGGTCGCCCCGTGGCTGGTACGGAAGATCGGCGCGGGTCGCGCTCGGGCCATTCTCCTGCGCGGCGGGCTTATGTCCGGGCGCGAGGCTCTGGCCGCGGGAATCGTGAACGAGTGCGTCGAGACGCTCGATGAGCTTGACACCGCGGTGCAGAGGCTGGCCACCAGACTGGCGGTGGGCGGACCCAACGCCCTTCGCGCCACCAAAGTGTTGCTCAACGAGCTTGATGGTTCACTCGATGCGGCGATGGCCAATCGCGGGGCCGAAATCTCGGCAGGAGTGCTCGCCACACCCGAAGCGCAGGCGATGTTGCGAGCGAAGCTGGGCTGATCGGCTACCATCGGGGCGATGAGCCAGACCACCCCATCCCCTGCCACGATCGCGCTCTTGCCCGTCGATCGCGAAACCACCGGCCCGTTCGCGGGCATCGTGACGATGAAGCTCGACCAATCTCCCTCACCCATGGTTGTGCTCGACCATGAGTTGATCCGGCGCATCGAGGCCACGCTCATTGAGATTCGCAGGCAGGGTCCGACAGGGTTCATCCTCGCGAGCACCTCGACGCGCGTCTTCATCGCCGGGGCCGACCTCAAAACGATCCAGTCCCCGCTCACACCGGGTTCGCAGGGTTGGACCGATGAGCAGCTCGACAAGTACCTCGCGTACGGCCAGCGGGTCTTCGGCATGATCTGCGAGTGGTCGTGTCCCACGGTCGCCGCGATCAACGGGGCCGCGCTCGGCGGCGGGCTTGAGATCGCTATGCACTGCGATGCGTTGATCGCCGCGCCGAGCGCGAGTGGAAAGCCGTACCCGATCGGCCTGCCCGAAGCGGGCCTGTGCATCTGCCCCGGCTGGGGCGGCACCAACCTGCTCCCCGCGCGGATGGACCCTGCCGAGGCGATCCGACGCACCGCCGAAGGTCGGCCCATGAACTTCGATGAGGCCAAGGCCGCGGGTTTGTTTGATGTGGTGGCGGAGTCGCAGGAGACATTGCTCACGACCGCGAAGCAATGGATCGTCGATGAGCGTGTGCGCCGATCGAGCACACCCCCCCACCCCCACCGCCCCGATGCCCAGCCGCGAAAGTGGATCGGCCGACTCGAGTGCAAAGCCAAGGTCGCCAGCGCGATTGATGAGGCCATGACGGATGCAACATTTCCCAAGTCCGAGGCTGCGGCGGCGTGCCTGCTGGCGGTGCGGACGGGGCTGCGCGATGGGTGGATGGATGCACTGACAGTCGAGCGCCGTGAGCTTGCACGCCTGCGCAACACGGAGGCGGGAAGGTCGGCGATCGCGGGGTTCTTTGCGAAGAAGTGATCGAACTCACCGAACGCGCTGAGTATGTCGCCTCTCCGAGGCGATGTCGGCCCGCTTCGGGCCGAGCATTGAGCATCGCGCACGCCGGCAAAGACGCTCGGCCGCAGAGCCGGCCGACATTCTCTCGGAGAGAGAATGCCACCCTCAGCACCCTGCGAACCACGCATCGATGAAGTCGAAGATGTCTTGCACCGTGATCGCGCCCGAGGTGTTGAAGTCGGCGCGGGGGTCGTTGCCGAAGTACGCGGCGAGGAAGTCGAAGACATCCTGCATGGTCACCGTGCCGCTGCGATTGAAATCCGCGGGACAGCTTGGTGTCATCCCGGGCAACTCCGCGGTCACGGTGTAGCTCCAGAAACCGATGTACCCGCCGGTGTTGTCGATCCACCCGGGGATGTCGCTCTCAACATAGCTCGGCCAGCCATCGAGAATCTCGATCGTGACATCGGCGAAGGAATCGAAGCGGTCGATGTGCCACGACCACAGGGGCGCGCCCGCGACCCCGTGGTTCCGATTGATCCCGTCGCCGCCGGGGACGATGCGAGCGACCACCAGCGGCTGGCCCGCATCCACACCGCGCGCGATCAGGTCGCGGGCGTGCGCGATGTCGGCCGCGCGGGTCAGTTCGAGCGTGTAGGCGTCGTGGCGAAACACCCGATCGGGGAACTCCGAGACGACAAAGCGGACCGGCCCATCGGCGCAGGCCCGCTCGCTCGGAAGCAGCAGACCTAGGCCGCAGGCGAGCAACCCGATGACGATGGACAACTTGGGCCGATACATGCTCAATCACCTTTCCGGCCCGGCCGTGAACGGCTGGCCTCGCGCGGTTCAACACCCTGTAAAGTAGGCGGCGAGGAAGTCGAAGATATCTTGCACGGAGATGTCGCCGGAGCAGTTGAAGTCCGCGGGGCAACTTGTGCCGAAGGTGTATCGGGCCAAATATACCGATACTTGGTTGCCTGCGGTCGTGAAGCCACCGCCCGCGACCAGGTCGCCATTGGGCAGGGTCGTCAGGGCACGCACACCGCCGTCCATCCCGGTGCCCAGCGCGGACCACGCCCCTGTCGCGGGATTGTATGTGGCGATGTTGTTTGCAAGCACGTTGCCCGCAAGCGTGAACGAGCCCCCGACGACCAACTGTGCGGGCAACGGGCCAGCGCCGTCGGGATCCCACAGAGTCTGGGCATATACGCTTCCGCTGACCCCCGGCACACCATCTCCGGGCAACCACTGCGCTGGGCAAACGGGCTGAGCAGATGCCGCAAACGCCACGCAGAGGGACAGCACAGCCACGGAAAGAATTTGGATCGGGGACATTCGTAGACTCCGGTTGGATTGCGGAAAGGAACGTGCGGCCGGTGGGCACCGATCGATTCGCCGTGCCACCGACCGCGGCTCGGAGCGGTCGGTGTGGCTTGTGGATCGCACGCTGCACCACCGACCGCCGAAAGCCGCGGTCGGCGGCACGGGGGAGTTGCCTGAGTTCACCGGACCCTGCCGAGTTGTCATGGATTGGTCTTTCATGGTCATGGGAATCTCTCCTGTCGTCTCGATGATTTGTCTGGTCGTCACGGGAATTTGTCTTTTTCCCCTGACCTCGCGCGAAATCCTCGTAGACTCGTGCCGTGTGGTCATGGCTTCACGCGAAACTCTCTTCGCTTTCTCAAACGCCTGTGAAGTCGCACCGCGGCCGTGGCGATACCGGACGGGTCAGGGTACCACGGGATGTCCCCGGGGTGCAAGTCCAAACTGCCACAACAGGCCCGACAGAAGCCTGAACATACACAGGAAAGGAACCCGTATCATGCCCATCATCCCCGACAAGAAGGTCGAGCAAGTCCAGTTCTGCGAGTCGCACGCGCCGGTGTGAACGGCCAACGCGGCCGCGATTGACCCGACGAGAGCGCGAAGCTCGGTGATTGCCACCGCACCGACCAACGCCCGCTGATGCTGGCGGCCGTAGACTCGAAGCGAGCGGGAACAGAAACAACTACGCCGAAACGAGCGGCAAGCTGCCCCCGAAAGCACGCACCGCCGCGGCCTTCGTGTCCTTCCAGACACGATCCCGATAACCGATTACCTTTTCCCGCCTGCGCCTCTATACTCGGCCTATGGCCGATCTCAAAAACCTCAAGGGCATTTCCGAAGCGGACAAGAAACTCCTCGCCGAGGCGGAGGAGTGGCTCGGTGCTGAGCCCTCGAAGATGGGGCCGGTGAAGAACCTTTTCTGGGGCAACATCAAGGAAGATTTTTACTTCCCCTACCCCACCACCGAGGCCCGCGAGACGGCCGAGTGCGACCAGTTGCTGGCGCGGCTCGATGACTACCTCAAGAAGGAGCACCCGGCGGTCGCGATCGATCAGGATCAGTTGATCCCCCGGTGGGTGATCGACCGGCTCTTCGAGATCGGTGTGCTGGGCATGACCATCCCGAAGGATTTCGGCGGACTTGGGCTGGGTATCACCAGCTACAACCGCGTGCTGGAGCGCATCGGCTGGTCGTGCGGATCAACCGCCGTGATGGTCAGCGCCCACCAGTCGATCGGGTGCAAGGCCGTGATGCTCTTTGGCAACGAAGAGCAGAAGAAGCGCTGGCTCCCCCGGCTTGCGGGCGATTGGCTGAGCGCGTTCTGCCTGAGCGAGCCCAACGTCGGGTGCGATGCGGGCGGGCAGGAGACCAACTTCACCAAGACCGATGATGGCGAGTTCTACATCATCAATGGTGAAAAGAAGTGGGCGACCTCGGGCGCAATATCCGGGCTCTTCACGGTGATGTGCCGCGAAGTCAAATCCGACGGAAAGGGCAAGATCAGCGCGCTGGTCTGCCACCCCGAGATGGAAGGTGTCGAGATCTATCAGAAGAACCGGAGCAAGTGCGGCATTCGCGGCACCTGGCAGGCTCGAATCCGCTTCCACAACGTGCGTGTGCCCAAGGCCAACCTGCTCGGCAAAGAAGGGCGCGGATTGCAGATCGCCCTCTCGTGCCTCAACTACGGGCGCTGCACGCTGAGCGCGGGAATGCTGGGTGGGGCGCGGCGAGTGCGCGATCAGGCGACCAAGTGGGGCATGACACGCTTCCAGTTCGGCAAGTCGCTCGCCGACAAGGAACTGGTGCGCGAGCGCATCGCCCGCATGGCGTCGTACGACTACGCGATGGATGCGGTCCTTTACATGACGACCGGAATGCTCGACCGGCACGATGAGGACATTCAGGTCGAGACGGCGATGTGCAAAGTTTTCTGCTCGGAGTACGGCTGGCGTGTCGTCAACGACGGCATGCAGATCATGGGTGGCGAGTCATACATGACCGAGAACGAGGTCGAGCGCGTCTTCCGCGATTCGCGCATCAACCTCATCGTCGAAGGCGCCAACGAGGTCATGCAGAACTACATCTTCGGCTACGGCGGCAAGCAGCTCGCCGAGCAGATGCTCGGCATCAAGAACGCCCTGATGAAAGACCCCGATGAAGGGTTCGGCGCGTACATCGGCAAGGCGATCAAGAGCAGCCTCAACATCCGCATCATGAAGCTCGCCATCCCGCTCGGGCTTGAGGTCTTCCTCGGCATCCGCCGCCGACTTCCGGTTATCACCAAGGCCTCACCCGAGTTGCAGCCCTACGCCGACCGCCTCTCGCGGCTGGTGCGTGAGCAGACCTACCAGTTCAAGGCCATGAGCCGGAAGTGGGATGTCAAAATGCTCGACCGTCAGGCCTTGCAGGCACGTCTGGCCGATGCGGCGATCCTCATGCACGCCTGGGCCTGCACGCTCGCCAAGCTTGACAGCGATCTTCGCGCCCACACACCGCGCGGCAACGGGCACGACCTCGAGTTTGCCCGCGATCGTGCGGCGGCCATCCACTTCTTTGACCTCGCCGAACTCGAGATCCACGAGAACTTCCGCGCCTGCTACGAAAATGCCGACGAGTCCATGCTCTCGGCCGCCGATGCCGCGATGAAGTACACCGAGACGCTCCCCAACAGCGACTTTATCATCCCCGAGCGCTCACCGATCGCCAAAGGGACCGGCAAGGTCGTCAAGCAGGATGGAGTGAAGCAGTTCCCCGGCGATGGGGTGGGCGAACCGATCACAACGGTAATGTGCCCAACACCCCGCTGACATTCGATGTCCACCTTGTTCCATCCACAGGCGCGTTGATCGAAATTCGTTCCCGCTGGCCAAAAGATGCTGTGCCCATCGCAACGTTCCCCAACGCCAAGGATGCCGCCGTGCGCATCCATCAGGGCGGGCGTGAGTATTGGAGACGCTTCGGTGACGGGTTGCCCGCGCAATCACTAGAACAAGCCATCTCGAGCAACGACTGGACTCGGAATGCGGCGGGCATCATGCAGATCATCGCTCATCACGTCGAGTGGACCTTCATGGCGCGAGGTCCGGAGATGGTCTGGTCGATCGAGTACCGCGGCGGATGCGGGCAAGCGCCTGTGGATACAACTCCTGCGCCGGAGGTTGCTCCTTCAAAGCCGTGGAACGGGATCATCCGCCTGCATCACCCCGGGCCGTACGGCGGACACCACATTCGACACATCGTGATTGCGGCCACAGGCCAGTGGTTTATGTCCGGCACAACTCCGCAACCAGACCCATTGCCCAAGCGCGATCCGACAGCTCCGTCGGAAGCGAACGTCAAGTAGAGAACACCGCAATCTGCATCGCCTGAACCTATTCGGTATGCTTTACAAAATCGGGGTCCACGCGTGATCAACTTACTCGCAGTAGTCTGTGCAGTCGTGGCCTTCCCGCCCTTCTTCGATGCACCAACCCTCATCACGCTCTCGTCGCCGCAGAATGCGACAACCGTCGCTCCGGGCTCCACTATAACCTGGGCGATCACTGTTGCCGTTCCACCGTCGCTTTCTCGCGGACTTTCAGGCTTCAGCGTGGACCTGGTGCAGTCGGTTGGCAACCCTATGTTCTTTGACATCCCGCCAGCGGTCGGTGTTCCCGCCTCGATGACTGGTTTCAGCCGACCCGCCGGCTTGAGCAATCCCGGCTTCGGTGGTGTGGGAACAGGCTACATGGGGACACCAACGGGAACTCAAGGATCATCGAACCTCGCGCAGATCGGCGGGGCACAGAACACCGCGGGCATCGTCGCGCCAGATTTCGGACATGACACAACGGTGGAATCTGGCGTTGGTCAGGTTCCCGGTGGTCTGGTTGTCGCCAAAGGAGTGCTTTTCGCACCTTCGATCGCGGGCACCTATACGTTGAGTCTTACAGACCCGAGGGTTTCGCTCATAACCCAGATCCAGACTGCGCCGAATATCACTCGTACGCGATCGGCCTCTACCGTGCTTTCGGGCCCCTTGACATTCACGATCACACAACCCGTATGCCTTGCTGATTTCAACGGCGATGGTTCGTTCACCCTGCACGATCTTTTCGATTTTCTAACCGCCTACTTCAACAACGATCCGCGTGCGAACATCGATGGTGTTGGCGGGGTCAGCCTTCAGGACATCTTTGCCTATCTCGATGTCTTCTTCATAGGCTGTTGAACCTTCGCTCGGCCGTGTACAAGTCGAACTCCCTCTGCGCGGCAGGATTACCCGCTCAGCGTGCGATTCCGGGTGGCATCGCCCCGGGTGGTGGCGTTCCGCTCGCGTTCCCCACATTACCACCCTGTATCGCCCCGAAGTTCAGCCCGGACTGTGGCGAGAACAACGCGGGGAATGGCCGCAATCCCGCACCCCCCATCCCCCCCGCTCCCCCCACCCCCCCGACCGCGTAGCCCGCCAGCGGGATGTTCCAATCGATCGTTCCGAGTGCCTCATCAAGCACGCTGTAGCCGATCTCGCGCTGGTCTTCGGTCGTAAGCAGGTAGGGGACCGAAGCGAGCGAGATGTTGACCATCGAGAGTGAGAATTGGAGCGTCTGCAGGTGTGAGATTTGGATGTCCCGCGAGTTCTGAACATCGCCCGAAAGCGCTTTGTCGCGTGCGAGTTCAAGGTTGGTTTCGACCATCGCACTCCGGTCTCGCACCTGCTCAGCCCGCGAGCGCGCGCACCCGGTCAACGTGCAGGCCGCGAGGGTCAGCATGGCCAGCAGGGTCGGGGCTAAACTGGGCAAGATCTGTCGCGGGTTTGGGGTACTCATGCCGCGATCGTACCCGGTCTTATCCGGATGCGCTGGCTTCGCTCGATTTACGAGAACCCAACACGCCCGACCCGCGTATTTCTCTTCAGCCTGATCTCTCGCCTGGACGCGGCGTTCTCCACGCCGCGTTCGCTTTTTTGGGGATGGGGGAAAGATGAGGCGCACAGGCGCTGAAGCACCCGCCAGAGGGACAAGAGGCGTCGCGTCACTCTTTGAACCACAATCTGGTTGCGTACCGGCACGTCGGTCCTTATCAGACTTCTCGGCTAGCCCCCCAACCCCCCCCTTCCACCCCACCCAACACATAGGGTGTCGGTTGACCACACACCGCGCGCTGCTGCATGTATAATGCCCTTCGACCGGTGCCCTCACCTCCCCCCGTCCCCTTCCCTCCGCCCACCCACTCGCAACCATTAGAGAGCGGTGACCCCATGCCCATCAGGACCGTCTACAAGGCCCAGATTGACCACCTGCAGATCCTCGATGAGGAGGGCCGGCTCGATGAGAAACTCGCCAAGGACACGCTGACCGATGATCAGGTCGTCTTTGCCTACGACTTCCTCATCCAGTGTCGCCAACTCGATGAGATCGCCTTCAAGCTGCAACGCTCCGGGCGCATGGGCACCTACCCGCAGAACAAGGGTCAGGAGGCCTGCGCGATCGGCTCGGCCATGGCCGCGGTGAAGGGACGCGACTTCCTCTGCCCCTGCTACCGCGAGAACGCGGCCCTCTTCCTGCACGGCCTGCCTATGGAGCACATCCTGCTGCACTGGATGGGTGATGAACGGGGCAACAAGATCCCGCCGGGTGTGAACGTCACACCGATCGCGATCCCGATCGGCACGCAGATGCTGCACGCGACAGGGATCGCGTGGGCGTACAAGCTGCGAAAAGAAGACCGCTGCGTCATTACGTACTTTGGTGATGGCGCGACCAGCGAGGGCGACTTCCATGAGGCGATGAACTTCGCCACCGTGATGAACGTCCCCTGCGTCTTCTTTTGCCAGAACAACCAGTGGGCCATCAGCGTGCCGCGTGAGATCCAGATGAACTCTGAGACCGTCGCGCAAAAGGCCTTCGCCTATGGTGCGCACGCGATTCAGGTCGATGGCAACGACCTCTTCGCCGTCTACAAGGCGACCCGTGATGCGATCGACCGCGCCCGCAGCGGCAACGGTGTCACCCTCATCGAGGCCATGACCTATCGCCTCGCCGACCACACCACCGCCGATGATGCCCGCAGGTATCGGGATGAAGAAGAAGTCGCAAGCTGGCGCGGCAAGGACCCCGCCATCCGCCTGCGAAAGTACCTCGAAGGCAAGGGCCTTTGGGATGATGCCAAGCAGGCCGCGAGCGAAGAAAAAGCCAAGGCGATGGTCGCGCAGGTCGTCAAGAACGCCGAAGGGATCGAGAAGCCCAGCATCGAAGACATCTTCGACTACACGTTCGCCGAGCTGAACCCCGAGCTGGAGTTGCAGAAGCGGACGATGCGTACGAGCAGCATCGGGCAGGAGCCATCGCAGGTGGGGTTGCAGAGCGAGAGTGAGAGGCAGCACGCGTGAGCGTGCCCGAACTAAGAAAGTATGTTTGGGATGAGCAAAAGGCGGACACAAACTTTGGGAAGCACGGTGTGCAGTTTGAAGATGCTCAGGAGACGGTGGAAGATCCTTTCGCCATCATCGTCTTTGATGATGACCACTCAACCCATGAAGACCGCTACATCGTCATAGGGCTTGCCTGGCGCCTCCGCACACTCACCGTTGGCTACACCGAGATCAATGCGCACACCAGCCGGATTATCAGCGCTCGCCGCGCCAACAAGTCGGAACAGAGAATCTATGAAGGAAACCTCGGGAACCAAAGCTAAGCGGACAAAGCGCAAGATTGACTGGATGAAGGCCATCCCGAACCACCACGCGGAATATCTGCGGGACTGACGGTGGCGCATCCGACTCGACCCCGACCTTGTCGATCTTCTCTCCGCCAGTGGAGACCCGGGCGAACGCCTGCTCGGAGTCGCGAACCTGCCCAAGCACCGCGAGCGGCTTGTGGTGATGATCCCGATGACCGAGCGCGAGTTCAAGGCCATCCGCCCGTTACTCGACCGCATCGGCGCAACCGCGGAGTATGTTCCGCCACACCCCAACTGGCGGCTGAAGGACCAACTCCGCTCGCGACGAGCCCGCAAGGCCGTCTAGGTATCCCGCATCTCCGAGGCGAGTTCGGTGAGGCTGGTTGAGGGAGCGGGGAGGAGCCGTGACGCTTGCAAGTGTACCTCTTCACACGCAACACCCTGTCGGCTTCAGACTGGCTGTGCGGAGGATGAGTGAGACAGCGACGATGATCAGCCGCGAGATGGTGGCGCCGATGAGGGATCATTCTCCGGCGAGAGGTTGGCCACGGAAGTTGACCGTGAATTGCTGCGGCTTAGAACTCGGCCACCCATACCATACGGGATGACCCGAACCGCTCCATTCTCTTCACGTCGATTGATTGTCCCGGTCTTGGCGCTTCTGGCGACAGCGCTTGGGTGCGCGAGCAAGTCCGGTGCTCCCGAGTTCTGCGGGCAGACCGGCTATTCCGGATTCCTCACCGACTATTCGCGGCTCGAGCCCTCGCCCACGCACCCGGGAGCCTGGTACGAGCAGTGGGTCGAACTGATGGACTACGACGCGTTCATTGTCGATCCGATCCAGGTGCTCGCGACCACGACGGCCGACTGCAAGCCGATCGACCCGGACACCGCCGCCGATCTGGCCTCAAAGTTGCGATCCGAAGTCACCGAAGCCCTGTCCATAAGTGGCTTTCGCGTTGTCACCGAACCGGGGGCGCGGGTCGCTCGCATCCGCGGCGCCATCACGGAGATCTCTCGCACGCGGCGACGCTCCGCCGACTCGGGAAGCGAGGTTCAACTGGGCGGCGCCGCCTGCGAAATGGAGATCAGCAACAGCGTGACCGGCAAGCGACTCGCCGCCGCCGTCGAGCGCGACAAGGGCGAAAACGAGTTTCGCAAGGGCACATCCGACCCGTACTTTGATGCCAAGCTCGTCTTCCGCCACTGGGCGGCGCGGCTGGGACTCTGGCTGCGCGGCATGCGCGGCGATGCGTAAAGACGCCGCATAGGGCGGGCGGCACACGCAGGCTGACCACCCCGCGTGCCATTCGCCGTTGGTGAGGGCCACAAGATCTACTCATAGACATCGCGCCGGTGCGCGATCGAGGTGACGGTCACGGACTGGGCATCATCATCAATCTCGTACACCACGCGATGATCGCCGATGCGATAGCGGAAAATCCTCGCGAGCGGGCCGCAGAGCGGTGTAGCGTTGTGTCCACGGCGCGGATCGGCCTTAAGGATGGTGAAGCACTGGGCCAGTAACTTCGCACGGCCGCATTGTCCCGTGCATAGACGCGCTCAGCCTCGAGCGAGAGAAGACCCGCGAACACCCTTGCGAACCTTGCGCCAGTCCCACACGAGGCTGGCTTTGGTCATGCCAACCGCCTTACGTTCCGAAGTACGCGGCCGGAAAATCAAAGATATCCTGCACGCTCGTGCCGCCGACTCCGTTGAAATCGCCCGCGGGGTCGCCGGAGAAGTAGTACCCGAGAAAGTCGAAGATGTCCTGCACGCTGACGATCAGCGAGCAGTTGAGATCGGCGGCGGAGAAGCCGATCTGCTCGGCGTCGATAAACATCGCGAGGTCGTGCGGGCCACCGGCGAGGCAGCACTCGGTGGTGAGCGTCCAGTTTGTGTAGATGTTTGGGGCGCTGGCTTCGGACCTGTTGATCGGTTCGCCGAGCACGGTCGTGCGGGCGCTGATGGCGGCATATGAAGCATCGGTCAGAGAGTCAGCAACAGCATAGGGGCTCAGCCAGTACCAGCGGTTTGCTGCGAGTTGGAGCATCCCCGGCGGCAGCACATATGAAATTTCGTAGGCGCGAAATCCCGGCGGAGCGACCGAGCTCGGGTCGCGCACGGTCGGCGCGGTGTTGGGCGGACCGGAGACGATGCTGCCGGGAACCGGGCGCTGCGGACCGCTCGGAGCGGGCACATCGGTGTAGATCGTGATTCCGACATTGGATGGGGTCTGCGTGTGGTTGGCGATCAACACGGCCTTGATGATGCGCACGTTGTAGTCGTTGCCGTTGCCGAGCGGGATTTGGAAATCATCGGCGGCCCGGATGCCATTGGGAAACGCCCCGCCGGTCGCCGATGCCTGGCCGTCGGAGTAGTCGGCGGGGTAGCGGTTGGCCACGGGACATGCCGGGGTTGCGGCGGTGAATGCCGCGATGGTGGTGATGCTCAACAAACCTGATCGGACGCCGCGAAAGTGCTCACGCATAGGCAGCAGCCTCCGAACTCACCCTTGAAACACGACACGGGGTGAGGATGAGCGAAGCAAGTGTAAGTGTACGGTGATCACTGTTGCCGAAGCGCGGTTGGCACTGGCAAGCACACCTCTCCGCGAGCCTCGGCCAGTCGGTCCTGAGACTGGCTGTGCGGAGGATGCGCGAGCCTCCGTGCGCCCCGCACCGGTCTGGCCCACTCCAACCAATGCACGTTCGGCACAGACAGCCACATGGAAGGCCGACGGTGGCGCGCGTGGGTGGCGCGGCCGCCTCGGTCGTGCCAGCCGCCAATACCAGGAAAGGTCAGTGTGCCGTCTTGCAGTGCCTCCCAAATCGTTATACACTCGCTTGCCGAGGTGGCGGGGGAGCGGGATGTTTATTGCCGAAAGAAAACCGCGATGTCTATGCAAAGTCAGAGGCCGTTCTTCACCCCCACCCCCCTCGTGCTCGCCGCAGCGGCGCTGCTCTTCGCGGCCGATCCGGCCCGCGGCCAGTGCGATGTGACGTTCGGCGCGGGTGTTGATATTGCAACCGGGAGCCTTCCCAGCGGGCTGGCACTTGCCGACTTCAACCGCGACGGGCGGCTGGACATCGCCCTCACGAACCAAAACAGCAACACGTTGTCGGTGCTGCTCGGCAATGGTGCCGGGGGCTTCGGCGCGGCCATCAACACCTCGATCAGCAACCCGCGGGCGCTGGCCGTCGGCGACTTCAACCGCGATGGCCAGCCCGACCTGGCGGTGTGCAACTTCGCGTTTGGCACGATCACCGCGCTGCTGGGCAATGGCGCGGGCGGCTTCACTGCCGGAGCGGTCGTCGCCACCGGCAACGGCCCGAGGGATCTGACCACCGCGGATTTCAACCGCGATGGCCGGGCCGATCTGGCGGTCGTCAACCAGAACTCGATGACCCTCTCGATCCTGATCGGCAACGGCGCGGGCGGGTTCTCACCCGCGGTGAATCTCGCCGCGCCGGGCAGCCCGCAGTCGGTAGCCGTCGGCGACTTCAACCGCGATGGCCAGCCCGACCTGGCCGTGGGTGATGGGCTGGCCGCCAACAGCCGTGTGCTGGTCTATCTCGGACTCGGCGGCACTTCGTTCTCGCCAGCCACCTCTTACTCGACCCCGGGCGGTCCGCGTGACCTGGTCATCGGCGACCTCAACGGCGACAACCGGATCGACATCCTGACCGGCAACTCTAGTGCGGGCATCTTTACCTGCCAGTTGGCGGGAAACGGCGATGGCACCTTCCAGCCAAGTGTCAATACCACGCGCTCGGCCTTCACCTTCGCGGTGGCGCTCGCCGACTTCAACGGCGATGGCCGGTCCGATGTCGCCCGGGTCGGATCCTCGTTCTCTGCGCTGGTGAACCCCTCGTTCCCGAGCCCGTCCGGCGCGCTGGTTGAAACCGCATCCTCGGCGCTGGGCGGCACGACCGAGTCCGCCGCCGCGGGCGACTTCAACGGTGACGGTCGGCCCGACGTGGTGGCCACGATCCCCTTGTCCAATGTGATCACCGTCTTCCTCAACTCAACCGGCGATGGCACCAGCCTCCCCACCATCTCCGGGCCGACGAGTCTGTCGGTGCTCTCGGGCGACCCCGCCGTGTTCACCATCACGGCCGCGCCCTCAAACCCCGGGCAGACCTATCGGTGGCGGCGGAACGGTGTCAACATCACCGGTTCGGGGCTTCCCGGTGGCGCGATGGCCGCGGGCTTCACCACCGGCCAGCTCACCATCACCTCGACATCGCTCGCGCTCAACGCCTCGGTCTTCGATTGTGTGGTCACCGATGCGTGCGGCGATGTCGTGAGCCGCGCTGCGGCCCTGTGCGTCGCCAACCGCTGCCGCGCCGATTTCAACAGCTCTGGCACGGTGAGTGTGCAGGACATCTTCGACTTCCTCGCGGCGTACTTTGCGGGCTGTCCGTGAACTGTGCCGCTTT